>JAEEGH010029343.1_pt1 | contig 10759 bp, 7 predicted proteins | sample 9134181 | NCBI WGS metagenome assembly JAEEGH01 (sample SAMN16246544, study PRJNA631951) | gut metagenome | biome: gut microbiome; feature: rumen; material: DP-attached | host: Bos | place: Iran: Karaj | collected 2018-10
AGCACACTCCGGGCAACACCTGCTCCAACCTCTCGTCAAGCCGTGCCCTGCGCGACGTGACCCGTGCGCGCGGCGGTGTCTATAATGCCGCAGCCGTGGGCGAAGTCAACGTAGTGACCAAGATGAAGGAGACCAACGCCGTCATCGGTGGCGAGGGCAACGGCGGTGTCATCTACCCAGAAATCCACTACGGCCGCGACGCATTGGTCGGCATCGCCCTGTTCCTGACCAACCTGGCCAAACTGCGCGAACAGCAGCCTGACCTCACCGTAAGCCAGTTGCGCGCCACCTATCCGCCATACTGCATCGCCAAGCAGCGCATCGACCTCACTCCGGAAATCGACATCGACAAGCTGTTGGCCACCGTCAAGGCAGAATACGGCAAGCAGAGCGACACCGAAATCACCGACATCGACGGCGTGAAGATCGACTTCCCGGACCGTTGGGTTCACCTGCGCAAGTCGAACACCGAACCGATCATCCGCGTCTATGCCGAGGCCGCTACCGAAGAGGAGGCCCAGAAGACAGCCGATGCCGTGATGAACGAGGTCAAGAAGTTCCTCTGAAAAGGGCGTTGAAGGGGAGGATTCTCCCCACCCCTCGGTTCATAGGAAGATTTCACGAAACCAGAACAAGATGAAAAAAGAAATACTGATATTGGCAGCTGCGGCATTGGCCATAACTGCATGTAAAGATACCAAGCCGGCGGAAGCCGACTTGGTCGTTTTATATACAACCGACGTACACGGAGCCTGTCTGGCATACGACTTCAAGCGCAAGAAGCAGGAGAAGACCAGTCTGGCCAATGCCAGCACCTACTTCCAGAAGGTACGCAAGGAGAATCCGGGCCGGGTCATACTGCTCGACACAGGCGACTTCCTGCAAGGCCAGCCATCACTCTATTACTACAATTTCATCGATACGGTCAGCCCCCACATCGTGCCACGCGTCTATAACTACCTGCAATATGACGCCATCGGCGTGGGAAACCACGACATCGAACCGGGCGCGGACGTCTATGAGCACCGGCTGCCCCAACAGTTCAACATGCCGTGGATTTGTGCCAATGCCATTGACACACGCACCGGTCAGCCAATGTTCAAGCCCTACACCGTCATTGAGCGCGAAGGTCTGAAAATTGCTGTGCTGGGCATGGTCACGCCGCACATTCCTTATTGGCTGCCCAAGACGCTGTGGCCGAACCTGCAGTTCGAAGATATGGTCGAGAGCGCACAGAAGTGGGTGCCCATTATCCGACAGAACGAGGAACCCGACCTGCTCATTGCGCTGTTCCACTCGGGTTATGACTATTCCAAGAACGGACGCGACTTCGACTCGCACTGCAACGAAAACGGATCGGTGCCGGCCCTCGTCAAGGTGCCCGGCTTTGACCTCTGTCTCATTGGCCACGATCATGAAACACGTCTGACCAAAGTGTGCAACCAGGCTGGCGACAGTGTACCCATCATCGATGCCGGAGTGAATGCCTATCACATTGGCCGCGCTGATATCCACTTCTCACGTCGCAACGACGGCACCTACGACAAGCAGATACGCACCCAGCTTGTCGAAACGTCCGACTACCCGGTCGATACGCTCTACACGGAACATTTCCGCCACGCCGTCGATTCCATCAACCGGTTTGTGGACGAGCCCGTCGGCGAAATCACGACCGATTTGGTTGGCATCGACGGACTCATCGGCCCCTCCGTATTTGAAGATTTCGTCCACGAGGCACAGTTATGGGCGACCAAGGCCGACATCTCGCTCCATCCCGTCCTGTCGCCCAACGAGACCATCCACGCGGGCACCATCACGATGGGCGAGCTGTTTGCACTCTACAAGTACGAGAACCTGCTCTACACCATCTACATGACGGCCGATGAGGTGCGCCAATATCTTGAACACGGCTACAACATGCAGTTCAGCACGATGCGCTCGCCCAATGACCATGTGATGAACTTCGAGCCGGGCGACAATGCACGCGGACTGAAATTGGCCGGCTTCACCTTCAACTACACATCGGCCGCAGGTATCCGCTACGAGGTGGACCTGCGCAAGACGCCGGGTTCGCGCGTGAGAATGATTTCTATGGCCGATGGAACTCCCATCGACCCCGACAAGCTCTACCGCGTGGCCATCAACAGCTACCAGTATTCGGGCGGCGGCAACTTCGTCCCGCTCGGCCTCCACTGGAACCGCGAGAAGCTCCAGTCGCGCACCATCGACGTAACGCCGATTGACATGCGCCGCTACCTGAAGCTCTACATCCAGTCGTTCGGTCCGGTCACGCCCCACCTGCTCGGCAACTGGAAAATCGTACCCGAAGACTGGTATCGCATTGCCCGCGAACGCGATATGGCCATCCTCAAGCAACCGTATTATTAAGGGCTGTGAAGGGGAGTAAAAAAGAAGTGAAAAGGGAGTGAAAGGGACGATTGCTCCAGCAGACAACTCTTATTTCCTAATTCTTATTTCTTAACTCACTCCAAAGTCATGAAGTTACAGAATCTTGGCATTGGCCACAATACAGAAATCGTTTCTGGCATCGACGCAGAGTTGATGCCAGGCGTTTTTGTGTGCCTCACAGGACGCAACGGCACGGGCAAATCGACACTGCTGAAGACATTGGCGGGCCTGCTACCGGCACGTTCGGGACGCATCGAACTGGACGGGAACGACCTGCGCGACTATTCAGCTGGGGCATTGGCCAAGAAAATAGGCCTCGTCCTGACCCATATGCCCGAGCTGCCCAACACGACCCTGCGCGAGATGGTGGTTTATGGCCGATTGCCTTACACGACGTGGCTGGGGAAACGGAGCGAGGCAGACTGGGCGGCGGCCGATGCCGCTATCCGGACGCTCGGCATCGGCCATCTTGCACATCGTCGCATCGGAGAACTGAGCGACGGCGAACGACAGAAGACGATGATTGCGCGCGCCCTGGCACAAGGCACCGACTACCTGCTGCTCGACGAGCCATCGGCCTTCCTCGATTACGAAAGCAAGCAGGAACTGATGTCCCTGCTTGTACGATTGGCCCACGAGGAGCACAAAGCTATTCTGCTGTCGTCCCATGACCTTGAACTTGTCCGCCAATACGCCGACGAAATCTGGCATATCGAGGGTGGACGAATGACATTGGCCACAAAACGCTGACTAAAACGACCTTACTTTCCTGATTCTTTCAGATAATCCTTGCTGGCATCGATGACGACCAACACGTTGTCGCGGCCGGCACCATAGCTCATGCCCGTCTGGAAAGTCTGGCTCTTCACGTTGTCGAACTCGCCGAGGTCGGTCAGCACGCCGGTCGATGGGCTGTACCACCACGCGTGCTTCTTCTTGCCCGAAATCTTGGTCAGGTCGATGGTCAAAGGTGCTCCAGTGTAGGTGTAGGCCACAATATAATCCTTTCCACGGCTGGCTATCGGACGCTCGTAACGCTCGCCGTATGTACCGACAAAGACGTTCTGGTCGGGCACTCGGTCGAAATAGGGTGGCTTCAGAAGCAGATCCTTCACGAAGTGCATCTGCTGGAATCCGGGGTCGTAAATTGCCTCATACCACGGCGTCTTGCAGCCGTATGCACCCATCATTCCGGGCTTCCAGAACTGCATAAGCGCGTTGTTGCCGTAGGTGTGACCGCAACTTCCGGCCAAGACCGACCACCATGCGTAGCGACGGCAATCGGCAGCCGACCACTGCGGCTCGTTCACGTCGTGCAGTCCCTGCGGAATGCGTTCGTACGACGGTTCGCCGTCCAGAATCGGCTTGATGGTCTTCATGGCCAATGCCGTTTCCACGTAGCGCCAGTTGTCCTCTTCGGTATCTTCGGCAATGGTGTAGTCGCCGTCGCCGTTGCGTTGGCCATAACGCCGATGACCGGACTGGAACATGTTGAAATCCAGCCACTCAGCCTCGTTGAACCATGCCGACGAACTCGTGCGGCCACGCGGATGGAACGTCATCAAGTGGTCGGGGTCGATGGCTCGGATGGTCTTGGCCAATGTCTCCCAAACCTCGGTCTTGACATCGCCACGGATGTCGCCGCCGATGATCCACACGATGTTCGGACAATTCTTGTAGCGGTTGGCGAGGAATGTGCCATAGGCCACAGCCTGCTGCTCGTCCATCAGTCCGGCCTTGACCAGATTGCCCCAGATGCAGACCATGCCGATGTAGATGCCGTAACGCTCGGCCACGCTGACCAGATAGTCCATGTGCTGCCAATAGCCGTACTGGCCGGGCTTGTCGATGGCCGAAAAGTCGAAGCCGTCGGGATTGGACAATGCGCCATAGACGTTGATGGCCGGAACACCGTTAATCGTCTGAATCTGAACGACATTGTAGCCGTTTTTATTACATTCCGAAAGGTAGAACTGCGCCTCCGAACGGTTCAGGTTTTCGGGCAACAGCCAACCGGTCTCGCCCAACCAGAAGAAGGGCGTTCCGTCGGCATGTTGGAGGTAGCGATGATTGGCCGACACCTGTAACTTGCCATGTTCCCACGGCTTCTCGATGACGGGCGCGGCCGATGCATTGGCCATAAACGACACAAAAGCGGCAAGTGCCAGAATGATTTTTTTCATATAGTTTTTTTGTTTTTGGACAACGGAGATAAGAGTTCAACTTATTTTCCGACAAGCACATACGTCTGTCCGGCCTTCGTCGCGAGGTCATAGACATACTGCTCTGGAGCGTCGACTGCGTTCAACTTCGCATCGGCCGAAACCAGCACTTCGGCATCGGGCACGAACTGGGCGAAAAGCGGATTCGGATTGGCCTTCTTGACCGACTGGCCGGGCTTGGCCAACAACTTCAGACAGCTGCCCGACAAGGCCGATGCGCTGCGCAGACGACAGTTTCCGCCGATGCGGCTTGTGACGGCCAAACGTGTCACCTTGCCGGCCTTCCACTCCATGTCGAGCACGAAACCGCCGCGAGCCACCAGTCCGCTGATGCGTCCCTCTTCCTTCCAGAAGTCGGGCAATGCGGGCAGGAGGTCGATGGCTCCGTCGTAGCTCTGCATCAGCATTTCGGCGATGCCTGCGGTGCATCCGAAGTTGCCGTCAATCTGGAATGGCGGATGCGAGTCGAACAGGTTCGGATAGGTACCGCCTGTCGGTTTCGAGCCATCGGCCGGATTCTCATGAACGAGCTTCAACTGGTTCTCCAACAGCGTGTAGGCGTGATTTCCGTCGAGCAGACGAGCCCAGAAGCAGACGCGCCAGCCCATTGCCCAACCGGTCGAAATGTCGCCGCGATGAATAAGCGACGTGCGTGCAGCATCGAACAGCTGCGGAGTGCGTCGGGGCGATATCTGGGCCGATGGGAAAAGCGCGTAGAGATGCGAAATGTGGCGGTGCTGGTCTTCGGGGTCATCCCAGTCGCCAATCCATTCCTGCAGCTGGCCCCATCGGCCGACCTGATTCGGCACAAGACGGTCGCGCACCTCGGCCAAATGCTGGGCATAGTCGGCATCGCGGCCAAGAATCTGTGCTGCATTGATGACATTCGAGAAGAGGTCGCGTAGCAGCTGATTGTCCATCGCACAGCCATAGCTCGTGGTTGCGCCATGTCCCTTCGGCATATTTTCGGGCGAGTTGCTGGGCGAGACGACGAGCCAATGGTGCTCCGGCTCTTCAATCAAGGTCTCGTCGAAGAACCGCGCCGCGCCGCGCATAATCGGATAGATGCTGTCGAGGAACGCCTTGTCGCCGGTGTAGAGATAGTGCTGCCACAAGTGCTGCGTGAGCCACGCTCCGCCCGACATCCACATGCCCGACGGTGCATTGTCGATGGCTCCCGTCACGCGCCAGATGTCGGTGTTGTGGTGCAGCACCCAAGCCTCGTCGCTCTTCGTGCCGTACATGATTCTGGCCGATTCGCGACCCGTCTGGGCAACATCGGAAATCATCGAAAAGAACGGCTGGTTCAACTCCGACAGGTTGCAGACTTCCGACGGCCAATAGTTCATCTCGGCATTGATATTGACGGTGTATTTCGAGTCCCACGACGGCAGCATCTTGTCGTTCCAGATGCCCTGCAGGTTGGCCGGCTGACTGCCAGGCTGCGAGCTGGAAATCAGCAGATAACGGCCGAAACGATAGTACATTGCAGCCAGATGCTTGTCGTGCGTCTTGCGGAAGTTGGCCAATCGGACATCAGTCGGCTGGTTGGCGAATTTGTCTTCGCCGAGCCAGAGTGTATTGCGGTCGGCCTGCTCCTGATAGTGTGCTACGTGACTTTGCCACAGCGAGTTATAGCCTTTCTTTATGGCCGATGCCATTTGGTTGCGCGTGCGGGCCTTCTCGTCGGCCGAGATGTCGTTGTAGTTCACAAAATTGCTTGCGATGGCGACGTAGATGATTGCCTCATTGGCCTTGATCACGTTGATCGAACCGTCGCGCGACAGCATGATACCGCCCTCGGTCTCGATGTGCAGACGACCCTGAAAGCGCACCTTGTTGCGGCGTTTCTCGTGACTGCCGGTCAGACCCGACACGGTCACCTCGTCGCCCTCGCTCTTCCAGATGCAGTCCTGCTGCGGCGTGGTGAACTGCGCGGTGAACGACAGACCTTCGGGCCTGTCGGTGGTCAGACGAATCACGACGACGCTGTCGCCCATCGGACAAAACGTCTCACGCTTGTAGTGGAAATATTTCTGCTGGCCGGAAACGCCCGGCTCGCTCTGCACGTCATATTCGACCACCGTGCGCGCCGAATCGAGGTCCAGTTCGCGGCGATAGTTCGAATACCACTCGTGGCCGGGAAATGTGAGCACAAGACTGCCGAACGTCTGATACGGCATTCCCTGGTTGGTCGGCGACTTCACATATTGCGTGCAAAGCGTCTGAGCCTCAAGATATTTACCCTCAAAAAGCAGTTGGCGGATTTCAGGCAGATGTTTCAGAGCTTCGGGATTGTAATTGTTGTTCGGCGAACCGGCCCAGAGCGTCTCTTCGTTCAACTGGATCTGTTCGACGCCTGGCTTGCCATAGACCATCGCACCCAGCTTGCCGTTTCCCAACGGGAGCGCCTCGGTCCAGACTGCGGCCGGATTTTCATACCACATGATGTTGCGGTTATGCGTGGGGAGTGTTTGGGCTATGGCCAATGCCCCTGCCATCGCGCCCGTAAAAATGAGAGATATTTTCTTTTTCATGCTATAAAACATTAAGCTCCAATCCATCGCCAGCCGCCCGATGGGGCGACCTGGCTGGATTGGAGTCGTTTTCATTCTGTTGTCTTTATTCTTCCGTAGCGGATTCGGCCACCTCTTCGTCGGCCTCGGCGCCACCTTGAATCTTGGCCATAATCTTCTCCTCGATTTCTGCGGCCAAGTCCGGATTGTCGAGCATCAGCTGGCGCGTTGCATCGCGGCCCTGGGCCAGCTTGCTGCCATTGTAGCTGTAGAACGAGCCCGATTTCTTGACAATGCCATAGGCCACTCCCAAATCGACCACTTCACCGCTGCGGCTGATGCCCTCGCCGTACAGGATGTCAAATTCGGCCTTGCGGAACGGAGGTGCCACCTTGTTCTTCACGACCTTGACGCGCACGCTGCTGCCGATGGCCTCGTCGCCCACCTTGAGAGTCGTGACGCGGCGGATGTCAAGTCGTACCGATGCGTAGAACTTCAGCGCATTGCCGCCCGTCGTCGTTTCGGGGTTGCCGAACATCACGCCGATTTTTTCGCGTAGCTGGTTGATGAAGATGCACACCGTGCCGGTCTTGTCGATGACCGATGTCAGTTTGCGCAGTGCCTGGCTCATCAGGCGGGCCTGTAGGCCGACCTTGTTGTCGCCCATTTCGCCCTCGATTTCAGCCTTTGGGGTCAATGCAGCAACGGAGTCGATGACGATGATGTCGATGGCCGATGAACGGATCAGGTTTTCGGCAATTTCAAGTGCCTGTTCGCCGTTGTCGGGCTGCGAAATCAGGAGTTGGTCGGTATCGACGCCCAATTTTTCCGCGTAGAAACGGTCGAAGGCGTGTTCTGCATCGATGAAGGCTGCGATGCCGCCCTGCTTCTGCGCCTCGGCGATGGCGTGGATGGCCAATGTCGTCTTGCCTGACGATTCGGGACCGTAGATCTCAATGATTCTTCCCTTCGGATAGCCGCCTACGCCCAGAGCTGCGTTCAGGCCGATACTGCCCGATGGAACGACCTCGACGTGTTCGACCTCTTCGTCGCCCATACGCATGATGGAGCCCTTGCCGAATGTCTTGTCAATCTTGTCCATGGCAGCTTGAAGTGCCTTCAGACGGTCGCTTGATGGCTGTGGATGTTCGTTTTTCATCTCTTTTTTATAAGTTTTATGGTTTGGTATTCTCCTCCCCTGCCGCCGCTTGTTCTATTCGGTTTTATGGCCAATGCGCCATGCGGACGCGGGAGAACTGTGGTCTCTTACTTCACCTTATAGCTGCAGCTCACCTTACCCTTCAGGATGGCGCCCAGCTTCGACTTCATCAGCTGCTTACGCAGTGGCGAGACACGGTCGATGAACATCTTTCCGTCCAGATGGTCATATTCGTGCAGCGTCATTCGCGCAGCGAAGCCTGTAATCTTCTCCTCGTGCTCTACATAGTTTTCATCACGATAACGGATGACAATCCAGTCCGGACGCTTCACCGACTCATAGATTCCAGGGATAGAAAGGCAGCCCTCATCCTTCACATTGGTCTCCTCACTCTCCTCAATCACCTCGGGGTTGATCATACAGCGGCGGAAGTCCCGGCACTCGGGATAATCCTCCTCCAGGCCGTTACCATCGACCACGAACATACGCAGAGCCAAGCCCACCTGCGGCGCAGCGAGCCCCACGCCGTTGGCCTTGGCCATCGTCTGGAACATATTTTCGGCCAATGTCTTGAGTTCGGGATAGTCGGCCGGAACCTCTTTGGCGGGCTTCCGCAACACCGGTTGGCCGTATAGATAAATTGGGAGTAGCATATTCTATTTCTTCTAATTACAAATTACGAATTACGGATTACATTGGCCGAAATCAATCAATTTCAGCATTTGAACTTTCGCGCCTCCAGATAACTTTGCAGGATGATTGTGGCCGAAATCTCATCGACCATACCCTTGTCCTCGCGCCGACGCTGCTTGCCCACACCGCTCTGCATGATGGCCTGATGTGCCAGCACCGACGTGAACCGCTCGTCCACCATTTCGATGGGCAGTTCGGGCTTCAGTTTCTTCATACGGTTGAGGAAGGGTTCGATGTATTTCCACGATTCGCTCATCTGTCCGTTCATCTGCTTGGGCAGGCCGACCACGATGCGTTCGACCTCCTCGCGGCTCAGATAGTCGAGCAGGAAACGCTCCAAATCGGCGGTAGCGACGGTTGTAAGTCCGTTGGCGATGATCTGAAGCGGGTCGGTCACGGCAAGGCCGGTGCGTTTGCGTCCGTAGTCGATGGAAAGGATTCGAGCCATGAGTTCATTTTTATCGGGCGAAGATAGCCTTTTTTTGCCAATTTCCCAAAGGATTGGCGGATTTTTTGCCATTGGACAAAAAAGTTTTCGCGTTCCGTCGGATTTTTTACTTTCCACGCGACAATGTATGTACCGCAACGGAACATTGGCCGTCACCTCATCTTTAAATATAGGCAGATAAAGCGGAATCGGGACATTGGCCAATGAACCAATCAAAAAAAGAGGTCTCCCACGTGTGGAAAACCTCTGTTCTGTTGCGGCCAACGGCACTTTATGCGTCGATGTTGGCGTAGGTTGCGTTGCTCTCGATGAAGTCACGACGCGGGGCAACGTCTTCGCCCATGAGGAGGGAGAAAGTCTGGTCGGCCGAGATAGCATCCTCGATGCTGACGCGCTTCAGGCGGCGGTGCTCAGGATCCATGGTGGTATCCCAGAGCTGCTCGTTGTTCATCTCACCCAGACCTTTGTATCGCTGTACCTTGATGCGGTCTTCCTTGCCCTGGCCGTACTTCTGGAAGAAGGCACGCTGCTCGGCGTCGTCCCAGCAATATTCCTCAATCTTGCCGATGGAGCACTTGTAGAGCGGAGCCTGAGCGATATAGACGTATCCGTCTTCGATGAGCGGACGCATATAGCGGAAGAAGAGCGTAAGAATCAACGTAGCGATGTGAGCACCATCGACATCGGCATCGGTCATAATGATCACCTTGTGATAACGGAGGTTGGAGATATCCAAACTCTTGTCTTCGCGCAGGTTGACGCGGAAGGCGCGGAACATATTCTGAATCTCTTCGCTGTCGAGCATCTTGTGAATCAAGACCTTCTCGACGTTTAGGATCTTACCACGCAGCGGCAGGATGGCCTGGAACATTCGGTTTCGACCGGTCTTGGCCGTACCACCTGCGGAGTCACCCTCGACGAGGAAGATTTCGCACTCTTCCGGATTCTTCGACGAGCAGTCGGCCAACTTGCCTGGCAGACCGCCGCCAGTGAGTCGGCTGTTCTTCTGCACGTTTTCGCGGGCCTTGCGGGCAGCTACGCGAGCCTGCGCGGCAAGGATTACCTTCTCGATGATGAGGTGAGCCTGCTCGGGATGCTCCTCCAGATAGTTGTCCATCGCGTTGCGGACAGCCTTCGTCACAGCCGGACGAACCTCGACATTGCCGAGCTTGGTTTTGGTCTGACCCTCGAACTGAGGCTCGGCCACCTTAACACTGACAACTGCGGTGAGACCCTCCTTGAAGTCCTCGGCCTTGATTTCGACCTTGGCCTTCTCGAACATCTTCTCCTTGTTGCCGTACTCCTTGATCGA
>JAEEGH010029345.1_pt1 | contig 10758 bp, 4 predicted proteins | sample 9134181 | NCBI WGS metagenome assembly JAEEGH01 (sample SAMN16246544, study PRJNA631951) | gut metagenome | biome: gut microbiome; feature: rumen; material: DP-attached | host: Bos | place: Iran: Karaj | collected 2018-10
TATCTGAGAAAATCTAAAGCAATCTTAGCTATAGCATATATGCTCGAAGCAACCAGCGGATTAAAACGCTTTTTGAAATATAAAACAATGGAAAATGCAAAAAGAAGCAGAAAAACTGCAGACTCTAACTTTTGAATCGGAAATAGATTCCCCTTGTCGGTATGGACACGCATAAATCCGTTATACGGAAGCCCTTCGCAACATCCCGCGAAAGCACATCCTATTTTTGCCACTCCGTACATCAACGGAAGGGCTACCACAAAGGATTCAAAAAATACTTCCTTGTATTTGGGAGTTATCCTTGTAAATATATATGCTCCCAAAAGCATACCCAGCGCGGCACCGCTACTGTTAAGCCTGATATATTGTCCTTTTGTAAGCACAAAATTCGTTAAGAGTGAAGTGCATAAACACATTATCAATTCCAGTACAGCGAACAAAAAGACAATCTTTTTGGGAACATTTCTTTTCTGTTGCAAATATGCTATCGTGAGCAGTCCAAAAAATAATGCAGAAGCTATCATTGTCTTATACATAAATGTTCCGTCTCCTTACGTTATTATGTCATCATTTTATTGCATATACACAATTCTTTCAAATGCCGATCGTGATATTGGCTATTTGTTATTCTTATGGCCATACAAATACGCCCCAATGGCTGCAACACACGGAACGGTTGAGATAATTCCAACAGAGCCGGCTATTGCTCGGATAAGCTCAACAGCCACAAAATCTGTATTTATTAACTGGATAAAAGACACTCCATAGGAATATATAAGAATCATCATATTAAGTGCACCGCCGACATAGGCAAGTACCAGTGTATTGGCCATTGTGCCCATGGCGTCTCTTCCGATCTTCATTCCCGATCTAAAGAGTTCTGCAAAACCCGCTTTTTCATTTGCAAGTTTAATTTCTTCTATAGCGGATGAGATTGACATCGCTATATCCATAACCGCACCCATCGCAGCGATCAGTATCCCACTGATAAAAAGACCTGACATCTTAAGTTCACTTGTTGATTTTACCAAAAGAAGCGCCTCCGCCTCATCCGTCTGAAATGTCGTAACGCCGCCAATCTTTGCGGATACAGCTCCGAGGATGGCAGCTATAAGCACGCCGGCAAGAGATCCCAAGGCTGCCGAGACAGTCTTTTTACCGGTTCCTCCGATAAGAAGGAAGCATACCGCAGAGGTTACGAATATAACCGCAATCGTCACGGGGATTGCAGAAAAGCCCTTGTATACAAGCGGAAGTAGCACAAACAGTATAATAAATACCGTGTAAACAAGTCCTATAAATGCTTTTAATCCCTGCTTACCGCCCATAATTACAAGCACGGCAAAAAAGACTGTCACAAGCCCTAATGCAAGCGGAATGCGATTGTAGTTATAGATACTTACGGTATACGTATGTTCCGCTGATGTATCTATCCTTACACTGACAGTATCGCCTTCTTTTACATCCACGTTATAAAGGGCGCTGAAATAGTTTGTGACTTTGCAGATGTCACCTTTATAGCGGCCTGTTAGGATTTTAACCTTAAGCTCGCTGCTGCCCTTCTTTTGATTTTCAACACTCTCATCAATAACCGTATTGTCCTCTATTACAGAAAGAACTCTGGCAGTCTCATATTCAACTCCGGAGTTCTCTGTAATAGTGTATTTAGGCCTATCCGCATTGGCATAGATAACTACACCAATGCTTAAGGCTATGAATACAAGGACTGATACAGCTTTTATTATCAGCTCTTTTTTCATATTATTTTTTTCCAAATAAATGTCTTATTTTTGATAACAATCCCGCAAGTTTTCCACCTGATGCAGCGGCTGCACCTGCTGCGGCCGAAGCTCCTGCTGCAACTCCCGCAGAAACGCCTGCTGCAATATGGCTTATCACAAAGATAACCAGCGCCACAACGCCAACCGCACCGGCTCCTATTGCCACAAACTTTTTAGGTATGTTGGGCAGCTCGGGTAGCTTAAACTCTTTTTTCTTGCCGTCATCTTCCTGCTTATCCTGCTCTGCACCGTTGTCGGTCTGAGAATCTGCAGTCTGTGCAGAATCCTTGTTATCCTCATTTTCGGTGCTGCTGTTGTCTGCATCTGTAGACTTTGCCTCTGTGCTGTTATCCGAAGAATCCTTCTTGTTTGAATCTGCAGCTTTATTATCGGATTGCTTCTTTTTAGCTCCGAGTACAGAATTGTCTTTCTTCGTATTGTCTGATTTCTTTTTGCCGTTTACGGACTCTGACTTTTTGTTATCTGTCTTTTTGTTATCCGTATTCTTATTGTCTTTTACGGATTCCGACTTCTTGTTATCGACCTTCTTATTGTCGCTTCCTTTGTTGTCTTTCACCGCTTCCGACTTTTTATTATCGGATTTCTTGTTGTCCTTTGCGGAATCTTTCTTTTTATTATCGGTTGCCTTGTTGTCTTTTGCTGAATCGGTCTTCTTGTCGCCTGTTGCCTTATTGTCCTTTACAGAGTCAGACTTCTTATCATCAGTCTTTTTATCGCCGGTCTTGTCATCCTTCTTTGTAGCACCGGCATCTGCCTTACCTGCAAGTACAATATCGTCGCAGTTGCGAACTCTGAGTACAGGCACCGATACATCCGATTTTCCTTCAGGATGCTTATAGAGCACACCTGCGGCGGTAACTTTGGCACCTTTCTTTACGAAATCTCCGACAGTATTCTTACCTGTTGAGCCGGATCTTATATATCCGTCGATGAAGATAGCCGTCTCGACTCCCGATGAATCTTTTAACCAGAACTCGGCAACCGTTCCGTCGGCGTTGTAATCAACCCTTGTCACATCACCTGTTGTCTTAAGGAGCTGACCTCCAAGCTTATCGTAATCCATTGCAGTCTTGGTATCAACTGCCTTAGGTTCCCAAACTTTAGGATCTGCTTTGAGCTCTTTTGCAGAAAGAACTTTGAGCTCAAGGTCGCCCTGATACTGTGCAAGGAAACCTACAATGCGCATCTTGGTACCAATCTTAAGTCCGGGTGTAGCATAAGGGAATATGTCCATTCCGCCCGTCTCATCCTGAATGTAGATGGTATCAAAGAATGTTGTATCCTGATTTTCTGTTCCCGATGTCACATAGCCTTCAACTGCGAAGACTTCGTTCATCTTGCCCTGTCTGGCTTTTGCGATAGTTGTAGTCTCAAGCTCAACCGTAGCGCCGTCAATAATGTTATTTACGATCGTATGGTTTGCAAAAGGAAGTGAATCATTGTTGTCCATTTCAGCTTTTACTTCAAAGTCTGAGAGGAATACGCCACCCGAAACTATGATCTGACCGCCTGCTTTTGTCTTCTGACGTGCGATAAATGTTACCTTTCCGTCATTATCAAGCTTTGTGCCTTTAACGCCGTTAGGCAAAGCACCGCCATTAGAGTTTCCTGCTCCGTCTTTGCAATCAACTGAATATGTGGTTTCAAATCCGTTTACAAGCCACTCTGCCTCATCAACAAAGTTTGTAGCCTTTGCATTAGAAATATCCACAGAACATCCCGAATACTGGCTGTACTTCTGGCCTTCCTTTATTCCTGCAAGAAGAGCGGATTCTTTGTTGAATACGGTAGGATACATTCTGTAAACCTGTCCGCCGTTATTCTTATCATCGCACACTTCATCGGAGCCCATACGAATGGTTGCGCCGATTGCTTCAAGGATCTTGTTCTGCTCGGTTGCAGTCTGACAGTCTTTGGTATCGGAATAATCAGCAAGACCGCATACGATCACAGATCCGCCGCCTGCCACATATTCTTTTACCATCTTGATAAAGTCATCACTGTAATGTGAAACCTTGCTAGGTTCTTTATTATTCTTTCCGGGAGCTGACAAAACAAGTAACTTACAGTCTTTTAACATGTCACTTGTGATATTGTCCTTAACCACAGTTGCTCGTATATTTTTCTTAGCACAAAGATTTATGAACGCATTCACATTTCCTGTGTAATAGCCCGAAACGTAATCATTATAGTGAGTACCGTCAATGATCACATTTGAGACCATCTTGGGAACCGCATAATTTACGGCAAACTTATCTTTATAAATCTTCTCAATACCACCAAGCATAGCATGAACGGTAACCTCGTATGTAACCTGCCCCGCCTCGTTGTACACATAGCTTGTTTTATATGATGCGGTGCCGTTTGAAGCAACCTCTGATACCTTAGCCTCTGCGCCTGTCACTTTGGAAACAGGTACTTTTTTGCCATCCACATCGCTGAGTTCAATCTCGATATCCTTGATCTCAAGAGGTGTCTTTTCGTTGTTGAAAAGGTCAACGTTGATATCAAGAGACTCTCCCGCTACGGGAAGTACCGTCTCTGTATATGCATTGTTGATTCCGCAAGCCTCGACACTGCCTACCCATACAGGAGCTGTTACCGCAATGTCTTTATCCTGCTCGGAAATCTTGAGGTAGTAGTAAGAATATGCAGAGGGAACTGTAAATGTAACCGTTGCCTCGCTCTTGTCAACGTTCTGTGAAGCGATCACCTGACCGCCGTTTACGACTACTTCTACCTTACCGATTGCAGAGTCCGTAGGATCCTTGATGTCAGCCTTGATCTCAACCGTTTCACCTACAGTATCCTTATCAAGAATACTACCCATAACGTTATTATCAAGTGTGTAGTAGATTGAAAGGTCATTGTCCTCAGTTGCATATATACGATAATTTCTCATTGCATCGTATATTGCTTCTTCGCTGTTGGTATCTGCAAGCATTACAGTACGTGCAGTGTTGGCATCGCCCCAAAGTCCCTTGTGGTTATCCTGGTTGTTTGTGGGAGCCACGTGCCAGCCCTTGTCAAGAGCTCTGGTGTAATACTCGTATGAAGGGAAGTAACCTGAAGATCCTATCGCACCCTCACCGTTACCAACCTCTATCATTGTAATAAGCGCATCATTTTCTTCCGAGTAATATGCAAAATCCTGGAAATCACCGAAGGTCGTTCCCGGGTGATTGAACTGGCTGATAGAATCAGGAGCAGTTCTAAGAGCTGCATAGTAGTTGTTAAGCGCCGTTGAATATGTTGAATAATCTTTCTGTGTACGACTCTGGAATCCCTTTGTGTTAAAGGTATTCATGTGTCCGAGTCCGTTTGACCAGGTCATCTCGTAGCCGTAAGCGCAAGTGAAATCATCTGTTGAATACTTCTTTACAAGATTATGAGCATAAGTCCACTCATCATTTTCACTTGTATCAACATTTTCCGTGATCTTCGAATTTCCTTCATTATCAATCGAGTTGGAGTGATCGGTGATAATGATGAAATCGAGGTTATCAACCTTTGATGCATGAGAAAGCGCATCCTCCAATGATCCCGCACCGTCTGAAATGTTGGTATGTGCATGGATCTGACCGAAGTATATATTTTCTCTCTCATTTGTACGCTTTGTATATTTAAGCGTTGAAACCACGCTGTCTGAGTATCCCTCTTTTACAGCCTTTACCTGAATCTGCGCAGGGAGCTCTTTTGCCTCAAACGGCTGTGTATATTCTATCCAGTCATCATGGGCTTCTTCTTGTGCTGCGTCGGGCTCACTGCCTTCTTCCGCATTCTGCTGTTCTACAGATTCAACAACATTTTTCTCGATTTCTTCGTCTGTCATGTATCTGTAGAAAATCTTTGCGTTTTCTGTCTTTGTAGACAATGTGATCTTCTGATTTGCCGCTATTGCTCCGCCGTTTGGAGTAGCCTTAACTGTGGCAACCTGTGCCTGAGTATACTGATAAACGCAGGTTACGCTGTCTTTTAATCCATCTTTAACCGCACGGGCACGAATTATAGCGGGAAGCTCCGATACTGTGATCTTATTGCCGGCATCATACTTAACTTCTTCCGCACCGTTTATCGAATAATAAATATCCGCACCTTCGGTTCCTGTCAAAAGAGCTATCTTAGCGCCTTTTTCAATTTCGCCGCTTGCAGGATCTGCGATAACATGGCCGCAGATTTTATCTGATACCACGGGATGTCCTGATACTATGACGGTATCAATTCTGTTTGTTCCGTCTTTTCCCGCATCTTTATCACCCTTTGCAGAAAGAGTTGTTGCAGGAACAAGTCTTACGTATATCTTCTCTTTGTTATTGGCACCGTCGGGAATCTTAAAGCTAAATTCCACATAGTTGGTAGGCGCAAGAGAAGTCTTGGCAATACCGTCAGAAATCTGCTTACTGCCACTTACCTCTGAAGGTTTGTTGTCTCTGTATGTTGTATATTTATATGAATATGAACCTTCACTGAAATTCTTGAAGCTTCCATCCTCACCTGTTGCAGAATACTGAAGCTGATAAGCTCCCACTGCCGTATTTGACGAACGCATACGGAAACTGAGCTTCATGTCTGCATATCCAAGAGTGGGGAATTCCATCTGGATGTAATCGGTATTGTTTACTACACCTGTAGCACCCATGTAATAGCTTGTTGAGCCTGTTGTGCTTGACTTTGCAGCTGTGTAAGGCTTAACTTTTTCGCCGCCCACAACAACACTGTACTTGGCGTTCTCATCAAGCATATCATTGGTAGAATAAAGATCGCCGTTTATGACTTTTTTGTCCGCGATTCCCGCTTCATCGTAGTTGGCATTTCCTGCCCACTGCGCGACTATAAGTTCCGTATTCTTATCGCTCTCTGTCTTTTCAACCTTTTCACCTTCTTCAAGTGCGTAGAAATTTACTTCAAAAGCTGATGTATCAGAGCCGATACCGTAGCTTGTAAATGCATTTTTATAATACTCAAGTGCAACCTTGTAAGATCCGCTCTTGGCCTTGTCATTTACAAGGATGAATTTGCCGTCTGCAGCATCACCGACGTTTTGCAATGTCCATGTGCTGTATTCCTCGGCTGAATCTGCTAGTTTAAGAGCGCAGTTTGTCTTTGAGCCATTTTTCTCAACTGTTGCAGTCAGATATTTTCCATCTTCGGTCTTAAGTGTACTCTTTCCGTTTTCATCAACGGAAACCTTGAGAACAAGTGCGTTCTTGTCCTTGATATCTATAGTTTTATTTTCTGAAGGAGTCGCATCTTCGCAGTCAAATTTTCCTGTTTTGGCGCCAAGAAGTGTGGTCACCTCTTTGGCTGTCATAAGTTTCTTATCAGCCGGGTAGTATATGGCAACAACGTCTCCGTCATAGAACTCTCTTGTAAGGAGCTTTGCCACTGTGTTTTCTGTGAACTTACTTCCTTCTTTCACCGTATATGCAAAAGATACTTTCTCACTGTCGGCATTGTCCTTAGTGGAATATGCGTAAATAGTGGTATCCTCTGTTATCTTTATAGGCTCTTTGTATTCAGAGAAATTCTCTGTTCCGTTTGTATTAAAATAAATCTTTGCTCCTGTTGTAGCGCATGAGAGCGTAATCTCAGTGCCGCTTTCAACAGCTTCTCCGCTCTTTACGGATGCTGTGGGAGCAAGAAGGCCTTCTGCCTTATCCGTGAGCTTGTAGAAGGCAAGAGTCTGGCCTTTTATATTATTTTGAATCGCACCGTTACTCTTTTTGTATGATCTAAAATCTGTGCTGTTATAAACTCCGAAATATCTTACATCTCCGTTTGAATCTGCCGCGCAAAGATATCCGTCATCAATCTTCCACTTGGCACCGACATCATCCTTTGGCTTGGAATCGTTGATCCTGACACCGTTATTGTTTGCGATGATATATAAGAATTTATTGCCGGCCGAAATGGTATAGTATTCTTCTTTTACAGATGTATTTTCTTTATCTTTATTTTTATCTTCAGATTCTGATGTCTTGGCATCTTTCTCTGCATCTGCCTGGCTTGTTGCAGCTGTAGTTGCTTCGGTACCTGTAGCAGTTCCGTTAGATGTAGCAGCCTCTTTTTTCGTGCCGTCTTTGTCTGAAACAGTTTTATCAGAATTTGTTTTATCTGCATTTGCAGCAGCCGGCTCCGACTTTTCACCTGTGCTTGTACCGGTCGCCTTCTTTTCTTCTGTGCCTGTACCTGTCGCATTCTTTTCTTCTGAAGACTTTGTGCTGCCGGTCTCAGTTTTTGATTCCGTTTTATCAGCATCAGCCTTTTTATCTTCATCACCCTCTTTTGCTTTTTCGCTCTGAGGATTTTCACTTTTTGAAGTATCCTGATTGTCTGCTTTTTTATCGGAATTATCCTTGTTCGCATCACTTTCCGAAGATGAATCAAGAGTATTCTTTTCAACCTCATCAGGCGCAGTATTACTCTTATCCATATCCTTAGAACTTACTTCAACAGTGTTTTTGGTGATCTTCCAAGCGTAGTCGCTGTCATTACCCTCAGAAATACTAAGAGTATCCCCGTCAACCTTGGCAGCCTTTACCTTGGGACCTGAATTTGTAGACAGTGCATTGGAAAGCACATATGTCCCCGTATCGTTAGTCATTGTAATTGCTATGGAATCATCAGCCGATATCTTATCAAGATCGACTTTGGTCCATAAATGATTGGTTTTCGCCGGCTCTTCCGCTGCATAAGATGCAATAGAAAGATCGGACGCACCAACAGATAGTGCCATGTAGACAGACAGCACTAAAGAAAGCGCTTTGCGACCCGCTTTTCTCATCTCTTTTTCCTCCAACAAAAAATTCCCCTGGTTAATATTTTTCCCCTACTTATAAGCCAATCGCACAACGACAGACTATCATTTATGGCACTGCCCGTCAACGTGTTTATTTCCCGATAATTTCCGTATTTATTTTCATTTTCAGATAGCAAAAAAGCTCATTTTACCAGCATTTTTTTCGCCGACTCAGTTACAGCCAATCCTCCCTTTCCCGTCTCTTTGACATCTGCAGGCATCTCATTTCCGATTCGTCTCATGCTATCTATGACATCATCAGGCGAAATAGCGCTCTTTATCCCTGCAAGAGCAAGCTGTGCAGACGCAGCCGCATTTACAGCTCCGTGAGAGTTTCTTTTTATACAGGGAACTTCCACAAGTCCTCCCACAGGATCACAGGTAAGCCCCAGCATATTCTTAAGAGAAAACGCGGCTGCATTTGCAATGGCTTCATTATCGCCGCCTTGCAGGTAAACAAGCGCCCCCGATGCCATCGCAGAAGCCGTTCCGATCTCAGCCTGACATCCACCGTAAGCTCCCGAAATACTCGCGTTTTCACCGATAACTTTGCCGATTCCCGCCGCAACATAGAGAGCGTGAATCAGTTTGTCTTTTGGCACGTCAAAATAATCTTTATAGCTTAGAAGCACAGCCGGCACAACTCCGCACGATCCCGCTGTCGGAGCGGCAACTATACGTCTCATGCACGCATTGGATTCGCCCATCTTGATCGCGCGCTCCATGACTTTTCCAAGAAAATCTCCGCATATGTTTTTCCCCGAAAGATTATATTCTTCCAGTAGCTTTCCATCACCGCCGCTCATTTTGCTCTGCGACCTCAGATTACCGTCGTACTTTGAATCGGCATTCTCCATTGCTTCAAGCATCTGCTCCATTGTCCGCATGGATTCCTCCATACTTACGCACCTGCTCTCCATGTCTGTTTCAAGGACAATTTCCCAGAATTCTTTATCTTTCTCTTTTGCCTGACTTAATATATCTTCAATAGATTTATACATAACAATCTCCTTACGCACCTTCAAAATACGTCACTTTCAGGACTCCCTCTATCTTGGTGAGCCACTTTAAGCCGTCATCGGGAATTTTCTGATCGCACTCAACGACCATAACAGCCCTTCCGCCTCTAAACGAGCGGTAAAGTTGCATAGTTGCTATATTCACAAGCTTATGCGACAGCATCGAAGTTACTTCAGACACATGCCCCGGCTGATCGAGGTTATGAACGATAAGCGTCGGATATTCACCCGAAAAGTTCGTATCTATGCCGTCTATCTGTGCAATGTTGATCTTACCGCCGCCTATTGACTGTGCAACGATGTCTATAGATGCGCCGTTCACACCGTGAAGCACAAGCTCTACAGAATTGGGATGCGCATCAACAAGCCTCGCTTCGCCAAATGTTATCTTTATATTTTTCTCTTTTGCAATATTAAAGCTCTCAGATATCCGGTAATCATCCGGCCTCATTCCAAGAAGTCCCGCAACAAGCGCCTTATCAGTACCATGGCCTTTTCCTGTATCTTTGAACGAACCGTATAGCAATATCTCTGCCTCTTTGATCTCCTCGCCAAGAAGCTTCCCCGCAACATACCCTATTCGCACCGCGCCCGCTGTATGCGAACTTGAAGGTCCGACCATAACAGGACCTATAATGTCAAAAATCTCCATTTAATCCACCTATTCTAATTTATTAAGCTCTTTTATCCACAAATTTGCACAAGCATCGCTCGGCATCCTGAGGTCTCCTCTTGGCGACACCGCAACGGAACCGACTTTAGGGCCGTCAGGCAGACAGCTCCTCTTAAAGTGCTGGGCAAAAAATCTTTTGTAAAAAACCTTCTCCCATTTCAGGATTTCTTCGGAAGAATAGCTTCCCGCAAAGGCTATGCCTGCAAGACGGTAAATCTTTGCAGGGCTCTGCACAAGCCTGAGCATATGGTACAAAAAGAAATCATGAAGCTCGTAAGGTCCCACAAGGTCTTCCGTTTTCTGCGAGATCTTGCCGTCCTCAGGCGGTAAAAGCTCGGGCGATACCGGCGTATCCAAAATATCACGCAGCACTTCGCTTAACTTCTCATCACTGCATGTATCAGCATAATAATCCACAAGATGGCGGACCAAAGTCTTTGGAACCGATGCATTTACCGCATACAT
>JAEEGH010029348.1_pt1 | contig 10758 bp, 10 predicted proteins | sample 9134181 | NCBI WGS metagenome assembly JAEEGH01 (sample SAMN16246544, study PRJNA631951) | gut metagenome | biome: gut microbiome; feature: rumen; material: DP-attached | host: Bos | place: Iran: Karaj | collected 2018-10
TGGCAGGCTGTGGCAGTTGGAGTCTCATTGCAATCTTGGTAACCATTTTTTCGGAAGTACCAAGAATCAAAATGCGCTTAAAATGTGATTTTTTAAGAACCTTTGCAACAGAATCGCGATGTTCCTTATCATCAAAAAGGGCGGCACGTACAGCACCCATATATGTTTTTTCCCTTTTTGCAGAATGCCCCGCAATTATTTTTTCATCCTGAATCAAAAGTCCGTCATCTATGATTGCATTTATATTATATTGTTCTGCAAGCATCTTAGACCTAAAGCTTTTACCGGTTCCGCTTTCGCCTACAAGTGCATATATTGTTATTGGAGAAAATTTCTGCTTGATAATCTGAACAATATTCATTGCTTAAATTATATATTAAAAGTATTGATATCACAAGGAGGACATTCAATCTCAATTACAGGAGGTAGTCCAAGTTCATTCTGCGGAAATTCCAGTTTATACGCGCAAAGATAATACCTTCCACCGTTGTATTTATCCTTTTTTCCACCGTATGCAGTATCTCCCCACAAAGGAAAGTCATGATAAGAAGCCTGAGCCCTTATCTGATGCTGTCTTCCGGTTTCAATCCTAAATTCAACTTCTGTAAGCTCCTGTCCGTTTACAATCCCGGTTTTTACAGGAGTTGCAATGGTTATGCTTTTTTTTCCTTCCTGCGAGATTTTTACTGTATGATAGCCCTGTGCCTCATCATCCTTTTGAAGTAAATCTTCCCATTGCCGGGGCTCTGTCATTTTTCCCTGTACTATGGCCTTATATGTCTTTTTTATACCGTGTTCCTGCATAATACTTGAAAACCATCTGGCACCTTCATAGCTTGCAGAAAAGCATACAAGTCCGCTGGTCATTTTATCAAGACGGTGAAGGGGACCCGGTTTAAAAGCTAAGGAATCATTCTTATAGTTTTTTGAATAATAGTCATTTACAAGCTCAATCAGCGAAGCTTCTTTTTTATTGGCAGGATGAATGTTTATACCGGCCGGTTTGTTTACAATAATAAAATGTTCGTTCTTAAATACAACCTCAAGTTCAGTTTTTACAGGATTTTTGGGCTCAGCACCCGGCTTTTGATCATCCTGAATAAGGAATTTTGCAATACTTATTACATCCTGGTCCTGAATACGGTAATCCGGCTGGGATTTTTTATTATTTACCTTGATTAAACCTTTTCTAAGTGCCTTGTATATTTGTGCAAGCGAAAGAGAAGCATTGAATATTCTTAAAACCTTATCAAGACGGCGTCCATTGTCGTCTGTTCCTGTTTTAAATTCAAGGAAATCCATATAAAAAAAGTATAGTAAATTTTCAAAATAAATGGTAGAATTAAAGACTATACGGGGAAAAATTTATTTATGCCAATAACATTGCAGAAATTTGCAGATTTTTTTACAAACCCACTTTTCCTTGCGGGTATATTCAGTTGGCTTAGCGCACAATTTTTAAAAACTTTAATTGAACTGTTTTACGGAAGAATTAAGTCGTTTAAGGTTTTATTAGAAAGTATGTTCTGGCGAACCGGTGGCATGCCTTCAAGTCATTCTGCAATTGTAACCTCCGTATGTACAGCAATTGGCTTTAAAGAAGGACCAGATTCAAGTGTATTCATTCTTGCGCTTTTGTTTACGTTTATTACAATGCGCGATGCAGTAGGCGTTCGCCGTTCTACCGGAGTTCAGTCAAAGAAAATAAACGAAATTGGTAACGAGCTTGAAGAAAACGGTTACTTAAAAGAATATAAAACAATAAAAGAGGTAAACGGACATACCCCGATTCAAGTTATTATGGGCGCTATTCTGGGCTTTCTTATAGGGCTGTCTATGTCACTGTTAAAATAAAAAATTAAAAAATGAAAGTATTTAAAAAAATAGTACCGGTTCTTTTATTTCTGGTAATTGCATTGCTTACAGTCTGTTTCCGCTCCATTCCAAAAGGCAAAACCTGGAAGAATTTTAAAGTTTTATATGTTTCAAATACTGTTCCCCAGACAACTGTAGAAAAAGCACTTTCCAATGCAGGAATTGCAGAATATGTAGATCTAAAAAATCAGAATGCACCTATAATGCTTGCCAAAGATTCAATAGAAGCGGCAATGCTCAAGATAAATCTTTACGAAAAAGAAAACAAATATCTTTTTGACCGCCAGAACTATTTTTATGACAGTAATGGAGAATACCTCCTTTATTATGTTCCCGATTCCTACGAAAACTCTCTTAATAAGGTAATTGCAGACTTAAAGAAGCAGGGGATTACTGCAGGAATAGACAGTTCTCTTTCTTATCTTTGGGTTTTACCCGCTTTGATAACACTGCTTGCTTTTATACTCATTTTCTTTAGCAAAAACAAAACCTTTTATACAATTTCTGCAATAATGCCTTGTATTTATGTTTTCTGCAACGCATTTTATTCGTGTGCAATTTCTTCAATCATCCTTTTACTGTGTATTTATTTAATTTCTAATATCTATTCCAGACAGGGTGCTGTAAAAAGACTCATTAAAAATTATATTCTGCCTGCAGCCCTTGTAATTTCTGTAATGGCCGCTTTTTCAAGCTCACTTTTATGCGGCTTTTTCTATCTGCTTACAATTGCGGGAACCTTGTGTGCAATGCTCACCGCAAAAAATCTAAAGGCCTTTAAGCTAAGACGCTCTGGTTTTACACCGGTGTTTATTCGTCCTGCCAAAATGATTTCTCCTTATGCGGGTAAAGCAAAAATTGTAATGCCGCTGGTCCTTGTTTTTTCGGTACTGGTAATTGCATATTTTGCACTCGGTTCACTGAGCATAATCAATACCAAAACAGATTCTTCTTTACTTCTTCCGGGAAAAGCAGCAGAGTCTGATCCAAAGCTCCCGAACCTGGACAGCTTTTACAGATGGAACTGGAATGTAAGGACAAATCCGTATAAATCTCTTAATGTAGAAAATTCTGATGACCTTAATACAGTTTCATATCCACGCTATGAAGTAGAGGACGGAATTATTGTTCCTTATATTCAGACTTTAAAATATGACCAGGACTTTAAGAAAAGCGTTTATGATTCAATAGACAACCTTGATTTTTATTCAATAGAAAGCGTAATCAAGCAGCAGGGAAGCGATTTTAATGCCGGATATACCAACAGTGCCTCCTACAGCGTAAGTATTTTCAGTATAATTATGATGATTATTTGCTTTACTATGTTACTTTTTATTTATTTTTCCGCTATGATAGGTAAGGGGGGCAGGAAGTGATTCACAATTACAAATATACCCAGAACGCATTTTTGCCAAAGACTGTTGTAATTCCTCTTATTCAGGAAAAAAACAAGCTTTGTAAGCCTGTTATAAAAATTGGTGCAACAGTAGAAGAAGGTCAGATTATTGCTTCTTCTAAAACATCTTCTATTCATTCTCCAATTCCGGGAACTGTAAATGATATATGTCCGGTTCACTGCCCGGATGGAAAAATTGAAAAAGCACTTAAGATCACAACAAAGGGCAGCTTTTCATTTTTGGGTAAGGCACTTAATGCAGAACCATGGCAGAATCTTAGTCCCGCAACAATTGAAGAAAAGCTCAACGATAAGGGAATATTAAATACATTTTCCTGCACACATCCTCTTTCTATAACACAACAGATTAAGACAGCCTTAAAGCTGCAAAATCAGAATCTTATTGTAAGACTCTTTGACGAAGACACACAGCGCATTTCTGATACACTTATGACTTCCTTTTATTTTGACCAGATAAAAGAAGGTGCTCAGATTCTTGCACGCATAATTGATGCACAGTCAATTATTTTTGTAATCAATCCTAAGGAAATTAAAGAACGCAATCTGGAAAATGACGAAAAGCATAAGATTTTTTATTTTGGCTCAAACCCAAAAAAGAACCTCAACGGCTTTAAGTTTGGAATAATCAATAATTTTAATAAACAGCTTTCCAAAACTACGGGCATAAAGCTTTGCAAGACAGACTTTTTTACAGATCCTTATACTTTATATGATATTTACAATGCAGTTGTTTTTGACCAGCCTGTTATGAGCCAGTCGGTTCATTTTACAGGTAACTGTATTCCAGCCAGCTGCTTTTTGAATGTAAGACTTGGCTTTACTCTTGGAGAAATAATAGAACAGCTTGGAGGCTTTTTAAAAACTCCGGGTGCAATTATCATAAACGGAAAAATCTGCGGAAGCTCTGTAAACTGGCTTGATGTTCCTGTTACCAAGGCTGTAAAATCCATAGAATTTGTTTCCAAAATAAACACAACCGACAGTCAGGTTTACAGCTGCGTAAAGTGCGGTGAATGCCGACATAACTGTCCTGTAGGAATTGCTCCTGATATGCTTTATGAATATGTATTAAAGTATACTCCAATGCCTCAGGAATTTATTAATACAGCAACACTCTGCATAAACTGCGGCAAATGTAATACTGTATGTCAGGCAAGAATGCCTTTGTGCCAGGTAATAACCATGCTTAAGGACAAAATAGATGAAAAATAACGGGTATAAATTAAAAAACACAGTCATTTCTCTTAAGCCATATATTTACGAAAAACCTTCGGTTTCGGCTGTTTCTCTTAAGATTCTTATTCTTCTTATGCTGCAGATAATCATGCTTGTGCTTACAAAGAGCTACAATGCTATTATTGTAATTCTGTGTTCTGCTGTTGGAGCAACACTCGCAAGCCTTATTCATTATCTGTTTATACGCAAAAATCAGTTTATGATTATAACAAATCTTATCCAGGGAATTATTGTAGGCATGCTTCTGCCAGAAACTTATCCGCCGCTTACCGTATTATTTATTTCTTTGATTACACTCATAATTTTTAAGTATATTTTTGAAGACACCGAAAACTTCTGGATAAACATTATCTGTGTTTCGGTTCTTATTGCATACTTTATAGGAAAAAAATATTTCCCGGATTTTCTTATTACCTCCGATTTATTCCATACAAAAAATCCTTCTGTACAGATGATTAATAACGGAATCTTTCCAATTTATGATTTTGATTCTTCGGTAACAGGTTATCTTAATACAATGCTTTTTTCCAAGCTCAAGGTAACTCTGCCGCAGGGACTCATTTCTATGATCTGGGATACTCATTCTGTAATTCCAGCCTTCCGTTTTAATCTGCTTACAGTAATTGCTTCAATAATTTTGTTTTCTGATAATTCGTTTTCGGTTTTAATTCCGTCAATTTTCATTATTGTTTATGCTCTGCTTGTAAGACTGTTTTTCCCGCTCATGACCGGTGGAGCTTTTAATCAGGGAGACATCCTCCTTGCATTGTTTACAAGCGGAACTTTATTTGTTGCAGTATTTATGATTCAATGGTTTGGTACTCATCCAATGACTATTATAGGAAAAATCATTTATGCAATTTTTGCAGGCGTTGCAGCATTCTTTATTGTAGGCTGCGGTACTTCACCAATCGGAATGATTTATGTAGTTATAATCTGCAATATCCTTAATCTTCTTATCCGCGACATAGAAGAAAACCGTATGGATAAAATTATGAATAAAATGGGTCCAGCAAGAGTTAAAAAAATTCAGCAGGAGGAAGAATAGTTATGGCCGAAATTACCAATAAAAAGTTCTTTACAAACTATGCTTTCTTCCTTCTCATACTTTTAGTTGTATTTGGAATCCTTATTTATCCTGCAATAGTTTCTAAAAAATCCTGGAACAATAACCTTAGGGTTTCGGTTCAAAAGGTTTTGAATGAATATGAAAATGAAAAGTGGAAGGTTGGGGCTGCAATAGATATAGACAAACCTATTACTACAAGCTGTGCCGCCTATAACATAACAAATAAAATTGACGGTTCAAAGGCCTGTGCGGTAATAATCCGTATAACTACTTTTTATGGTCCTTTACCTGCAGTATTTATTTACAATAATGATAATGAAGTAATCTTTGCGGGTTATTCGTCCCTGCATGGAAGGGTAAGGAATCAGCTTACAGCAGGTGTTACAGACAAAAGGCGTGAATACTGGCAAAAGAAAATACCAGACATTTTGAGTCAGCCGGGAGTGAAAAAATGAAAAGACGTTCGGTTTATTTATTAATTGCAACTATCCTGGCAGTTTTAGTTCCATCCCCAGGAAGATTTGTTTACGGAGTAACGCTTGTTCTGGAACTTAATATTCTTATGCTCATAGGAACTCTTACAGTTTCGCTTGTAAAGCAGATGAAGCTGGAAGAAATAAATTCGCTTATTGTTTTAGTTATTATAATTGCGTCTACAATCCTGTTCAGACAGATTATGATAATGTTCCAGCCCGAAATAATGCTTACGTTAGGCTATATAATTTATCTTATGCCTGTTTCATTCTTTATCATAGGCTATGTTTTTTCCAACACAGATGCTCCGCTTGTTGAACGGCTCAAGTTTAATATGCTGCATATCCTTACTTTCTCTGTATATGCACTTCTTTTCTTTTTGCTCAGAGATCTTTTTGGCTACGGCACCTTTACTTTCTTTGGAGCAAATCATCAGATTTACGAAAAAGTACTAATTTCAGAAAACAAGATCGGAGTATTCTCTGTGTTTGCTTCCATACCGGGCGCAATGATTCTTTCTTCGATTCTGCTGTTTATTCATATTTACGTACGCAATATGATTGCAATAATTAGAAGAGCGGAGGAAGAAAAATGAGTTTTTTTGCAACCTCTCTTTATTATGTATGCTTTGCCTCTGTAATTTTGATTTATGGAATTGGAACAAATAATGCAATAGATTTTGACAGTTTAAAAATAAACAATATTACATTCTGTACAAAGATTTTTATTTCTATTCTTATTTCTTCAATGCTGTCCTGGTTTGTAACAAAGGGTATTCTTGTACCTCTTAAGCTTACAGAGCTTTATCCGCTGGTCTGCTTCCTTATTTTTATATGTATAAATGCATTTTTGGAAGCACTTGTACGGCTTACAACAGGAAAGTCTACAACAGAATTTGTTTTTTCTTATCTTGTAATTATTCTTTCGGTTAGTGAAAGTACATCATTTTTGAACACAGTAACAATCTGCTTAAGCTGTGTACTTTCTGTTATTCTTTTACTGCCTTTTATTATTGCCTTTAAGCGCGGAAATAATAAAACAAATAAAGAAAACTATTACTGCAGGCTTTTCCTTTACATTGCAATTCTTATCCTCATTATTTCTGTATTTGATATACTGTGGTTTAATCCGGGGGTTATTAAATGATTCTTGCTACAATACTTTTAATTTTAATAATACTCATTGTTGCAATCCTCCTGCTTTTTCTTTTTTATATTCTTCTGCCTTCAATTCATGCCCAGAAGGAGATTCATGAAGATCCTGTAGTTGCAAACAGCGAAATTGAATATATAAAACCGGTTCTTGAAAAAACAGAAGTTTCGGATATGAAAGCGCTGGTTTTATGCTCCTGTGAAAAAAAGTTTGAAAAAGAACGTGACCGCTTTAACGAAGGTTATTCCTGTGCACTTGTAAAGGAATTTTCCGGAACCGGCTGCGACTGTAAATATGCATGTATAGGCCTTGGAGACTGTAAAAATATCTGTGAACAGCAGGCAATTGTTATAAAAAACCGTACTGCTGTTGTTACAAAGCTTTGTATTGGCTGCGGTAAGTGTATTAATGTATGTCCTCAGGGAATAATAAGGCTTGTTCCAAAGGACACAAAGGAATACACACTTTGTTCCAATACTTCTGACGACAAATCTTCCTGTTCTGAAGAGTCAAAATCACAAAAAGTTTTGTGGAATGAAAAAAAAGACTTTAAAATATGGCAAACTTGTTATAAAATATTTGAACGGATTATTAAAAGTTAATTGCTGTTTTGGGGAAAAGCAATATTAAAAAAACTGAAAAAGGAGAAGGAAACGGCAAGCAGGGTGGGAAGCCGTATATATGAATATGAATTCAATATACGTATGCTTCAATTTAAGATCTTTGTCTGTAAGCACTGACGCGACCGAAGAATACGATAAAGTATATCAGACTGTTTATAAGCCTCTTGCAAAGTTTTTATATTCTCATCCCGATTTTAAATTTTCTTTTTCTTTTTCTGGACCTCAGTTAATCTTTTACAAAAAAAAGCATACAGAATTCATAACAATTTTAAAGCAACTCGTAGACCGTAACCAGGTAGAGCTTTTGGGCGGTGGTTTTTATTCACCGGTTCTACCGCTTTTGTTCCAGGTAGACCGAAATACCCAGATAGACATGCTTTCTACAGAAATCCGCCAGACAATAGGCAAGCGTCCGCGCGGAATAAGTCTTTTTGCAGATATATGGGATTCATCCATGGTAAATAACCTGCAGACCTGTGGAATAGAATATGCGCTGCTTGATTCTTCGTCCATACCTGAAAATAAACGCCGTTTCCTTTATTATATAATGACCGATCTTGGAAAATCCGTTGAGCTTGTTCCATATTATAATGAACTTGCTCCGCTGGCAGATACCGGCTGCGATGTTTTTGATAAGAACATTTGTAAAGCTGTCGAAAAAACTGAACGCCAGGACGATTATTTTCAGTTCTCCCCGGAAAAGATTATTGTTCTTAGCCTTAATATTCCGACAATCGAACCGCTTATTGAATCCAAATGGTTTGAAAAATTTGACGAATACTTAAAGAACGCAAAAGATTCAAGATTAAAGAGTTCAACAATTGATGAATACCGCAAGAACCAGGCTTTTAAGATTCCGGTTTACATTCCTTCTACAATGAACAGAATGATAAACAGCTGGTGCGGCTATTCAATTCGCAATAAGTCACGCGCAAATATGCCAAATACAGTTTATGATTTTATGGAATTTTATGAACAGTCTCAGATGCTTTATAACCGCATGACTTACATGACACTCCTCATAAATCAATATAAAAACGATAAGATGAGAAAAAAGGCAGCGCGCGACCAGCTTTTAGAAGCACAGAACGGTACTGCTTTGCTTGCAACCTTGCACGGACCATACTGTAATACAAAATATCGTCAGGATTCCTACAGAGCACTAATAACTGCAGAAAAATTCCTTCTTGATGACCAGAAATTTACAGAAAGCATAACCCGCTTTGATTATACAAACGACGGAATAAACGAATATGTATGCCGCATGAAGTCTTATTTTTCTTATATCAGTCTGCTTGGAGGAAGTATCCAGGAGCTTGATGTAATGAAAAACTGCGGAAACTACGCAGATAATCTTAACCGTATATTTGAATATGACGGGGCAGAGGACGGATATAAACGCGGTTTACTTGTAGACCATCTTTTTGATAACGAACAGTTTACACGTTACATAAACGGAGAAGCTGCTGGAGACGGTGTATTTTCAAGAATTATCTACAAGGAAGTTAAATTTTCTGCAAGTAAAAATGAGCTTTTGCTTGTGGCAGAGGCAGAATACAAGCCTACACACCAGAAGGTAAGCCTGCGCAAAAAGTATATCTTTAATTCCAACGGAATGACGGTTCAATATATCCTTAAAAACGACAGCCCTAAAACCATGAACCTTAAGCTTGCAGTAGAGTCAAATTTCTGCGATGTAAATTTTGAAAGCGAAAAGGTTTCATATTTTAATATAGAAGCCGCCCAGAAAGACCAGGTTTATATTCTTGAACCTAAAAAGGCAGGTCAGATTATTTCTAAAACAAATGAACTTAATGATGTTCAGGTAATCAGGCTTACAGATACAGTTAAGGGTGTTTCCTTTAGCTTTGAACCTAACGAAGGCTGCGGCTATTATTACTGTCCGCTCATCTTTAAACGCCCGGACTACGAAACCTCTAAGCTTGTAACAAGTGCTGCAACCTTTGTTTCTACAATGTTCTGGAATATAGATATAGAAAGCGGTAAAGAAACAGAGAAAACCGTTAATTTTACAATTACATCAGTAAAAAAAGAGAAATCTAAGCAGTCTACTTAGTCTGTTTAGGTTTAATTTCCTTAATACTAAAGAAAACCTTCCACTTAGATGAATCAGGACTGAATCTCTTTAATTTGTATTTAATCATGTATTCTTTTCCCGGAGAAAATACATATTCAAGCTTTGCATTGTAAATTTCTGCAGGAGATACAAAGAGGTTTCCAGGGTCATCAATATTAAAGCGAATTTCTATAAGATCCTTTACATTTACATTTATAAAGCCGTCATCAGTTGAATTAAGAATCTTATATACATCAAAAAGCTCGTTTTCTACAAAGGTTGGTGTAAGGTGCTTGTTAAACTTGAGCTTTGCGCAGGATCTCTGGTCTACAAAGATATTCTTAAAGGTCCATCTGTCAAAGGTTTGTGAAACAGTTGACTGGAGCGGAACAATTTTATCTTCTTTTCCTTCTTTTTTGGCAGGTACAAGCTGGGTTGTTTCCAGTACAGCCTGTGCATTAAGATAGCCTTCCGGCGGATCCATGGTAAAATAAAGGGTACAGGTCTGATCTGTTTCTGTTTCTGGAATAAAATTCATTTCCCATTCAGGAAGATCATATAGTTCTTCTTCGGTTTCGGCATCGCAAACAACGGTATATTCAATATTGTTTGCAATTTCATCCGGCTTAATAAGCGAAGTATCCAGTACAAGGCCCTTTTTTTCATAAACTAAATCGCTGAGTTCTGCATAAGGCAAAAGCTGGAAAATCTGAATAAGCTCTTCATCCGAAGGCTCAATAGTCTGAGATTTTACTACAACACGGGTAACAACAAAAACAATAGAATCAAGATTTTCTGCCTTAATTGGCATTGTAAGCCCTTTAGTGCTTTTACA
>JAEEGH010029353.1_pt1 | contig 10756 bp, 11 predicted proteins | sample 9134181 | NCBI WGS metagenome assembly JAEEGH01 (sample SAMN16246544, study PRJNA631951) | gut metagenome | biome: gut microbiome; feature: rumen; material: DP-attached | host: Bos | place: Iran: Karaj | collected 2018-10
TTTTACAATGCCACCCCAAATATAATACTAGATGCAACCTTCGAATTGCGCACCGCATACGATGTTGTTGTTTTTCATACTGGAACAGTATTAAGTCCTAATGGCGATTCACAACAGGGGTTCTACCACATTTCTTTTGACATCCCTGCAAACACCCTAAATACAGGCAACTATGTAATTAAGGTGTGGTTCGGTCAAAGTCAGAAATATTTACTATGGGGGATGTATGAGCACAACTTCCACATTGAAAATACCCTAACCGACCAAGGTAAAAACCTAAACAATATGCCTGGTATAATGAAACCAAAACTTAACATGAGTTCATTCCATACCAGCACACCGTGAGACTGTGAATACTTGACATACAACACCTTTCAAAATGGAAATATTTTCTATTACTGATTATTAATCCAAACCAATAACATTGAACAAACTAGTCTCCGTAGCAGTTATTACATACAACTCCGCTCAAACCATTTTAGAAACTCTTGAGAGTATCAAGATTCAAACATACCCCGAGTTGGAACTTATTATCAGTGATGACTGCTCTACTGATAATACCATTAGTGTTTGCCAGCAGTGGATAAACTCGAATAAAGCCCGCTTCTATCAAACTAAAATTATAGAGGCTCCTGCCAATACTGGTATCTCGGCCAACTGTAACCGTGCAGAGGATGCCTGTATTGGAGACTGGGTGAAACTAATAGCGGGTGATGACATATTGCTTCCAGAATGCATAGAAACCTATATGCAACATGTTGCAGAACGTAAAGATTGTCCGTGTATATTCAGCCGCGTACAGTGTTTCAGTGCTTTCGATGGGAAAACCATTGGCTATTACAAATCTTTCGACTACAGTTTCTTCTCCCTTACCCGAGAAAAACAACTAAACCATCTAATCTATAATGGGAACTGTATTCCTGCAGCTTCCGCTTTTTTCAATATAAGTTTAATGCGTAAACTTGGTATACGCAACGATGAACGCATCCCGTTCTTGGAAGATCTTCCAAGATGGATAAACATTCTCAATGCAGGATATCGGCTGGAATATATCGACCGTAATCTTGTTCGCTATCGCGTATTCAATAGTATCTCGACAATGGAAACCAATCCTGATTTCTTTTACTCTGGATTACTCTATACGCTCCTTTATTTATACCCTGAATGGAAAAAAAGAGATCCTATAGATGCATATCAACGATTAAAAGAACGAATGGGACAAAGCAGACCCCCTCTTGGCACACGAGACAGCAGAAGCTTGCGCGTTGGAAAGTTCATCATGAAACCCATATATTCAACAAAAGACTTTTTTTCCAGATTAAAGAGAACTAGGGCATGGAGAATTATCCCTTAATTTCTTTCATTCTGATTTGCTACAATCAAGAAGATTATATTGAGGAGGCCGTCCATGGGGCTTTTTCTCAAGACTATCCCAACTTAGAAATTATTATTTCTGATGATTGCTCCACAGATGAGACTGCATTAATAGTTGAACGATTGATATCAATCTATAATGGGAAACATCGAGTACATTTTAATCGCAATAAAACAAATCTCGGAATAGTTCGCAATCTAAATGTGTCTCTGACACTGGCACACGGTGATTACTATGTATTTGCAGGAGGGGACGATATTTCTCTACCCAATAGAGTTTCCATATCTTATAAGAAATTACAGGAAGCAAACACTGAATGCCTTGCAATTAATTTTAGGTACATCAACAAAAATGGCGAAGAGCTCAACCATTCTGTTCTCCCGGCAAAAGATGAATTGTCAATTTACAAATTAGATGAATATCTAAATGGCGCACCTTGGCCCCCATGTGCTTGCAAAATCGTCTCCAAAAGGTTATTCGATTTTTTTGGCCCATTGCGAGAAGACTGTCCTACGGAAGACACCACAACTAGCCTAAGGGCAATTCTACTTGGCGGTATTGCCAATTACGATGCAATTGGGGTTAAATACCGCTGGCACGATAGCAACATTTCAAACAGGCATAATCTTTACACCAAGATAGACCCAATAAAAATATATCATCAATACTATACTGACATACAAACAGCCCATAAAAAGAAAGTCATTTCTCTTAATACCTACAAAGCTCTACTACGGATTATAAAAGATTATAGAGCTACACAAATACTAATAAGACGGTTATATTTAAACAAAAAGATGCCCCAGCGTGTGTGGTACAAATTACTTTATATTTTAAACCCACAAGTTTTGCGTTGCCATCGAAACCTTACTTTTACTCGTGACCTGACAAAATAGATTATCTACATGAAGGAGAACGACACATCATATTTTGACCCACACGAACAGCATATACATTCTCGTACCAATCGACGTGTTTCTCGATATAGCCAAATGTTACTTTTTTATTGGTACAAATACGTTCTTCGGAAACGTATCTACTGCATACAGCCATGGATAAGCATGTCATGGGGGAAGGTTGAGCACAACAATTGGGGGGATGACATCAATATGTTTTTTTTAAAGAAAATTACAAATGACGCTATTCTTCCTCAAAAAGCGATTGCCCTTCCCAAAAACGATATCATATTCCATATAGCAAAACCATATCCACCAATAACATGTATTGGGTCTATCTTTCATCTTATTGATGAAAAAGAAACTATTGTATGGGGGTCTGGATTGCTAACAGCAAATCACCTGCCTTCTGTCCATCCAAAGAAAATATTGGCAGTCAGAGGGCCTCTTACTAGAAAAACTCTTATTGAAAATAATTTTGATTGTCCTGAGGTTTACGGAGACCCTGCGCTTCTGCTACCTTATTACTACAAACCCATTAAACGAGAAAAATACAAACTCGGAATTATTGCGCACTATACTGACTTTAACAAAGACGAAGTCCAACAATTTTCCAATCAAAAAGACGTAATAATTATTCGCTTGTTTAACTATCGTAACTGGAAAGACGTCATTAACCAAATATGCTCTTGTCAATTTATAGCATCGTCCTCTTTACATGGACTAATTGCAGCTGAAGCATACAATATTCCCAATCTATGGGTTGAATTCAATGAGCCCTTAACAAATGATATAACAAAACGATTCAAATTTCACGACTTCTTTCAATCTATCGGACAAGACAGGGAGCTTCCATTCACAATTTTTCATGGGACAAGCATAAATGATGTAATGAATCTACAGCAAAACTACATTAAGGCTCCTGGGTTATCACTAATACCATTAGTAGAATCCTGTCCTTTCACGATAAAAAAAACAATTAGAAAAAAAATCCAATAAAAAATATAATGTCCCATCTATTTTCTATACTAATCGCTAATTACAACAACGGTAGTTATCTTCAAGAAACAATAAATAGTATCTTGGCTCAGACATATTCTAATTGGGAAATTATATTGGTAGATGATAAATCCACCGATGAATCATCCAAGATATATGAAAAATATAAAAGCGATCGCCGTTTTTTCTTCCATTATAATGAAAAAAACATGGGGTGTGGTTATACCAAAAGAAAATGTATTGAATTAGCTCATGGAGAAATATGTGGTTTTGTCGATGCGGATGACAGTATCACGCCTAATGCACTCGAGATAATGGTCGATGCCCACATAAAACACCCATTATGTAGCCTAATATATTCCCAGTTTTATTATACTGATAACGAATTAAATGTTCAGTCCATTTCACAACATCAATGTTCTATCCCCAACGGCTCTACATATCTAACATGCAATATTCCTGGGGCCATTTCCCATTTTGCATCTTTCAAAAAAAAATATTACGAAGAAACTATTGGGATTGATTCAACTTTAAAAATCGCCGAAGACCTTGACCTATATTTAAAGCTTGAAGAAGTGGGTAAGCTCCTTTTTATTCCTACCCCTTTATATTATTATCGGACTGGAACTGGAACTAATACATCATTAGGAAAAGCGAATTATTTACAATCCACCAATTTCGAATTTATTGCACGCATTAATGCCTATGTTAGAAGGCAAATCCCCATTGAGTCCATATTACTTTCAAAACTAAACAGTCTTTATAACGAAGCTTTTTCCGATGGACAAAATAATATTAGAGAAACAAAAACATACAAAATAGGCCATACAATAATTGCCCCCATTCGATTAATAAACAAGATACTATCAAAATGACAAGCTGCAATATAGTTTCTATCATTGTTCCCTGTTACAAACAAGCAGAATTCCTCCCAGAGACGCTAGACTCCGTTTTAAAGCAAACATATCCGAACTGGGAGTGCATTATTGTTAATGATGGTTCTCCAGATAATACAGAAGAAATCGCGAACATTTATCTTGAGAAAGACAGTCGTTTTAAATATGTAAATCAAGAGAATAAAGGTTTAGCGACAGCACGAAACGTAGGTATTATCAACTCTAATGGTGAATACTTACTCCCATTAGATGCAGATGACCTAATCGACCCTACCTATATTGAAAAAGCAATCAACCACTTTACAAACTTCCCTGAAACAAAACTTGTTTACTGCAAAGGCGAAACATTTGGTAAAACCAACGGTCCAATGCAATTTGTGGATTATAACTATGATGACTTCATTTGGGGTAATTGCATCTTTTGCTCAGCTTTATATAGGCGAAGTGATTATGATAAAACTGATGGCTATAATGCCAACATGGTGCACGGTCTTGAGGATTGGGACTTTTGGCTATCTCTATTAAAGAAGGATGATATTGTATACAGGATTGAGGAAGTACTTTTTTACTACCGTGTGAAAGAGACCTCAATGGTAAAGGAATTGGTCAGCCACCATCTTGAGGATAATCTAATACAACTCTGTAGGAACCACCCAGATATTTATGAGCCATATAACGACAGACTTGTTCTGTATCATAGTTATATCGAAGAAATTGAGAGTCTCAAAGAAAACATAAACAAAATCCAATCATCTCGAGCGTATCGACTCGGTAAATTTTTGACTAAGCCATTCTCTTTATTTAAAAAGTGACACCCACCGTCTCCATAGTCCTCCCATGCTATAACGGCGCAGATTTTCTGGCACAATCTATCGACAGTGTCATCAATCAGACCTATGCCGACTGGGAACTTATCCTTGTTAATGACTGCTCAAAGGATAATTCCCTAGAGATTATGCAAGGATATGCTAGCCGCGACCCACGCATCCGCATCATCAACAACGAGCATAACCTTAAATTACCTGGAGCTTTAAACCGAGGGTTTCAGGAAGCACAAGGCAAATATCTCACATGGACCTCGCATGACAATCGCATGGCGCCTACTATGCTCGAAGAGTTCGTATCCTACCTGGACAAGAACCCCGGCAAAGGTCTCGTCACTGCATGCTATGCTGCTTTCAGTCTCAAGACAGGCGAGCATCTCTACGAAGTACACCACCCCGACCCACAGATTCACCTGCCACTCTTCAACTGTGTCTGCTACGCCTTTATGTACCGCCACGAAATACTCGACACCGTCGGTGATTACGACACAACCCTCTTCCTCGTCGAAGACTACGACTACTGGGTGCGCATCTGGCAACGCTACCCCATCGGTAAGATATACAAAGTGCTCTACTACACTGGCGTGGGTGACGACACATTGACAATCTCACGCAAGAAAGAAATTGCCGAGAAACTGCTGGAGATGAGATTGCGCTACTTCGCCGACTTCGACCGCTCACTGCGAGATCACCCCGACCTGCAACGCCGCCTTTACAACAGTATCGCTGACAATATGCACGGCATATCACGGCTGCGATTCACATTACAAAGAAAACTTAAATACAGCGTCTTCTACTGGCTCTATTACCGCCCGAAAAAGGCTTTCAAGAGAATTATTCATATATGCCACGCCTGACGGTGCTGATGCCGACATATAACGTTGCTCCTTGGGTCGAAGAAGCCATCCAGAGCGTCCTCAATCAGACCTTCAGAGATTTCGAACTGCTGGTGGTAGATGACGGTTCCTCCGACGATACTCCCACCCAAATCCGGCGTTTCTACGACCCTCGCATCCGCATCGCCGCCTTCCCCGACAATGTAGGGCTTGCAGAGAACCTCAACCGAGGTCTCAACCTTATTGACACCGAGTTGGTAGCCCGTATGGACGGTGACGACATCGCCGAACCCGATTGGTTGGAGACGGGCATCAAAATACTGGACACCCACCCTGATATAGATATCTGCAGCTTCGGCTTCCAATTCTTCGGCAACAAGACCTCCCTGGTTCGGTTCCCAGAACACAATGAAGACTCAAAAGCACAGATGCTTTTCGGATGCACAGTTATCGTGCCAGTATTCCGCAAATCCGTCTTCACCGACAACCACCTGCGTTATAGTACAGAAGCCTTCCCCGCCGAAGACTACAGCCTCTGGTCCTATGCCTACCGCGTTGCCAAGGTCTACAACGTACAGCGCACCCTCTTCCACTACCGCACCCATCCCACGCAGATCTCCACAGCTCGCCGCGAGGCACAAATAGAGAAATCCAACACCGTACGCTTGCGTATGCTGCAATGGCTGAACCCCGACTTCAGCGACGACGAGAAACAATATTTCCTCAACTCTTTTGTACCCTGCCACATCGATAACAAGGCAGATATTGACAGGATCAAACACTTCGCCAACCTGCTTATAAGTCGCAACACACAAGGCCACTACTCACCCGAGGCTCTTCGCCGCAAGTTCAAAACCCATATTGCCTATGGAGTGCTGGATTATGCCGAACAGACCTATTTCCCCTCACGCTACACACCCTCGGCATTTCTACGTATGTTAATTGCTGGTCTATATCCTGAACTGCCGAAGAAGAATCGTCGCAAACTGCTCGTCAAATGTCTTCTGCTGAAAACAAAATGAACGCTCTGCAATACTTCCAACGCAAACTGCACAACCTAACCCATCCCGTTCTAGGTCGTATTCTAATGCTCCACCGTGTTGTAGAGCAGCGTAGCGAAGGCAAAAACCGCGAGCTAGAGATAACCCCACAGTTTCTGGAGCAAACCATCGATGACTACTGCTGTCAAGGCTACCAATTCGCATCAATTGATGAATCTCTCGATATCATACTCTCTGGAAAGCGACAGCGACATCCATTTGTCTGCATCACCTTCGACGACGGCTACCACGACTCATATTCCAATGCCCTTCCACTGCTCAAACGCCTAAATATTCCATTTGCCATCTACGTAACCACTAATTTCATCGACAACAAGCAGCCTATGTGGTGGTATCCAAACGTGGCATTAGGTCTCACCCTGCAGGAACTAAAGTCACTTGACGCCGAACCTCTCTGCACCATATGCGCCCATACCGTAAGCCATCCGCGGCTCGACAACCTCACCGCCAACGAGCAACGCAAAGAGATAGCAAAATCCAAAGAAACCCTCGAGCAATGGCTCGGGCATTCCGTCGACCACTTCTCCTATCCCCACGGCACCTACAACAGCGACACTCTCAATATCGTCAACAAACTACAATTCCGCAGTTCACTCTGCGCTTGGGGCGGCTCCGTCCGTCGCGCTGCAAACCCTATATCACTGCCACGCATAGAACTTAAGCAATGAGAAATCACACCGCCTTCGGCGATGGAATAAAGGAACGTTTGTCCGTAATCATCCTGTCTTACGCATTGGATGAAGACATCTACGCCATGAACTGTCGAGCGCTGGATTCTCTCTATAAATCCGAGGATTGGTCAGACGACAATCTACAAGTACTACTTATCGAGAGCAACAAAGAAAGCACCTATAAATATCATTGGCCGAACCTCGAAGTGCTAATACCCGACGAACAATTCGGTTTCCACAAATTCTTTAACATTGGCATAGGTAAGACCGACGGAGAATACATCGCTTTCTGCAACAACGATATTATATTCAACAAAGGTTGGTTCAGTGCCATTAAAGAAGTTGCCGATGCACACAAAAGGTTCTTGTGCTTCTCGCCCATTGACGACAGCGGCGACTATCCCAAGATGACTCCAGAGGCGTTGCCGCGTGACAAAGACTACTACAAGGGTTGGGAACATCAGAAGCATTTTGCACCGTGGTGTTTTGTATGGAAACGAAAAGTATTTGATCTAACGGGGCCTTTCGATGAAACCCTCGACTTTTACGGTGCCGATTGCGACGAACAGAATATGATGAGCCACAATGCGCTCTGGAGTGTTGTCTGCACCAACTCCATCGTCTATCACTTGGCCGGCCAGACGGCCATAGTCAAACAATCTGGGGCAGACAACAAATACCGCATTACTGACTACGAGAAATATCCACTTACCGAATTCGAGAAGGCACACAACTACCCTCTTTGGATATATGACGACTATCGATTCTATGAGGGCTACCAGAAACTAAAGAAAAAATGGGGTCTTGATAACACTACCAAGTGGCTACAAAAAAGAATTACCAAGTATCCAGTTCTCAATTTCAGACCTCTAACTCGACTACTATTCACCAAGCGCGCAAACCTTTTCTTCTGTCATCTTCGAGGTATAAAACCCTAATAATCTTATGTACAACAATCATCCTACCTATTTCGTCTCCTTTGCGAACAGTCGCTTCGCATCTCAGAAGCGTATCAAAAGTGAAGCCGCGGCCATGCACTACTTCGACCATATCTTCGTAGGCGACGAAAAGATGCTTGAGCCATGGTACTATAAGAAATACAAAGACCGCTGGCCAGAAAGAGGATTTGGCTATTGGCAATGGAAGCCATATCTCATTCGCCGCGTGATGGATCGCATGAACGAGGGCGACTACTTGGTTTATGCCGATGCAGGATGTTCTCTCAATCCCAGGGGCATTCCAAGATTGGAAGAATACTTACAGATGGTTACCGACAGTCCTTGTGGCGTCCTTGGTTTCGACCAGCACTTCCGCGAGGCCGAATGGACCAAAGCGGATCTTTTTGAATACTTTGGTGTCCTCAGCAACTACAAGTATATGGAACATGGGCAAGTTGCGGGTACTTGTATCTTTTTACAAAAAAAGCCAGACTCCCAACGTCTCATCGATGAGTGGTACTATATCATGCACTTCCACCACGACCTTGCCTCCGATTCTCCTTCAAGTTTCCCGAATGTTTCTAGTTTCCAGGAACACCGTCACGACCAAAGCGTATTCAGCCTTCTGATGGTCAAATACGGTGGTGTAGAGTTGCCTGTGGAAGAAATCTTTACCGAAGGCAACTGGGAAGAGATGAAAGACTACCCAATATGGGCCACACGTTATCGCATGAAGAAGCGTACATGGCAGAAGGAAATCATTTTTCATATAAAGAAAATGCTCAGTTTAACCCAATGAGCCACAACTATGCATATGTCACAATGTCCACAAGCGAGAACTACTTGCCTGGACTTATGGCCATGTATATAAGCCTTAGACAGACTGGCACACACATTCCACTCTACGCAATGCTGCCTCACGATCTTGTGGATGCCGAGCCAAACGTCACCGCAAATCTACAAAAAAGCGGTATCAACATCATTGAGTATAACCATTCCATTGAGATACCGCAGCAACTCGTTGATAACAACGCCCACCAAGGCGACCACCGTTTCAGCCACACTTTCGACAAACTGCTTGTCTTCGGCCTCACTCAGTTCGACAAGATTGTATTCCTTGATGCCGACATCCATATACTCCATCCCCTCGACCATCTCTTCGACCTGCCCCACATGTCGGCTATGGTTGCCGGCCGCAGCTATCCCGGAAACGAAGACTGGATAGATCTTACCTCGGGCATCATGACCATCATTCCGCAGTATGGCCTTGTCGAGAAGATTGAGTCTATGATACCACAAGTGATTAAGCAGAAAGGTGCATGTGGCGACCAAGACATACTGCAAGCCTATTATTCCGACTGGACCCAACATCATGAACTAGACATAGGCGAGAAATACGGCATTATTGCAGGCTACGCCTCCTACTATGAACGGCATCTTGGCTACAAATATACCAACCTCATTGACGACCCCAAATCCGTAGCCATCATACACTACGCTGGCGAGCGCAAACCTTGGATGCAGCATTGGTCCCTCCTGTCTGTACTGAAACAAGATCTGCAATTAGCCACACTACGCCTCATCCACAAGCGCAACACCACCGCCGTACTGCTCGAATACAAACGCCTAGTACGACAGGCACGCAAACTCCTCTACGCCAAGCCATGAGTCTCCGCACCCTTTACCACCGCTACCGTACCCCATTGTGTTCCACCAATGGGAAAATCCTCTACTATAACTTCTGGGACAAGCAGCCTGCAGACAAAATCTGGTTCACCTCCTTCCTGCAGAAACGAGGATTCATGCAACGCCATTCCAACACACAGTTTGTCTTTTTTTCTTCCCTCGGCAACATAAGTCTGCTCCATCTCGACAATCTGATGCATCCCTTTGCGCTCAATCGTAAGCGCATCTACTTCAATGGCGAGAACAACCACCACCCCAACTTCGCCCCATACATAAACAATTTGCTCGAATATCAAACAGTCAATCTCAGCCTCGGTTTCGACTATACCAATAACCCTCGATACCTACGATTCCCTTTATGGATACTTGAAATGTTCCCTCCAGAGTCTACCGAAAAGGACATCAAGCGCATCTGCGAACAGTTGAGCCATCAACAATTGAACTCATCTATACGTAGCCGATTCTGCGCTCTTGTCTCAGGCAACCGCGGTCCCGACGACCCTGGGGCACAACGTCGCACTCACATATTCGATAACCTCAACAATATAGCCACCGTAGATAGTGCCGGTCGCCT
>JAEEGH010029355.1_pt1 | contig 10756 bp, 10 predicted proteins | sample 9134181 | NCBI WGS metagenome assembly JAEEGH01 (sample SAMN16246544, study PRJNA631951) | gut metagenome | biome: gut microbiome; feature: rumen; material: DP-attached | host: Bos | place: Iran: Karaj | collected 2018-10
TATATTTAGGCAATGAGTAATAAAAAGACCACACTGACATTCCGCCTGCTAAAGAAATTGCATCTGATGCATGACGAGGAGAAATACGGAAGAATCAATCCATTCACGATGATATTCTTCGCGTTTAGAACGTTGTGGCACCGCTGTATTTTCAAATTTGCCTACAACGCAAATATTCTCGAGTTTCTATATAAGAAAAAACTGCGGCCTGCCATTTGGAGAAGGTTAGGCTGCAAGGTAGGCAAGAATGTAAATATAGGTCATCAGGTAAGGGTTGACTTTGGTAATGCTGAGAGAATCACTATTGAAGATGACGCCCACATTGCCAATGGCGTAACGTTCTTGTGTCACATGCGTGACATAAGTAGTTACCAAGTTGGGATGATTGCTATGGATCTCCCTGCCAAATATGGTGACATCCATTTGGGAAAAGGTTGCTATATAGGAATCAATGTCACAATTATGCCAGGCGTGCATATTGGTGATGGAGCTGTAATTGGCAGTTGTGCGCTGGTTACCAAGGATGTTCCGGCTTATTCGGTTGCTGCAGGTGTTCCTGCCAAAATAATCAAAACTATTGAGAGAGGAGAATGAGATGAAACTATTGATGATTGTTAACGAGGACAGGTTTTTCCTTTCGCATCGGAAGGAGATAGCTTTGACTGCAATGAAAGCGGGTTGGGATGTCACCGTGGTATGCAAAGACACCGGACAACGTGAGGAGGTGAAAGCCTTAGGGCTGAAAATGCTGGAGTTACCTGTCAACCCGACGGGCATGAATCCAAGGCAGGAGTTGAGGACTTGGTGGTTCTTATATACCTTATACAGAAAGAATTGTGATGCCATAATCCATCATGTAGGACTGAAGAGCATCCTGTGGGGAGGATTGGCGGCCAAACTGGCGCGGGTCCATGGTGTGGTGAATGCTGTCAGTGGACTGGGGTCCGTCTTCTCCAACGAAAAGGTTGGGATGACGATGAAGGGAATTCTGTGGGTGATACGTTTTTCTAACAACAGGAAAAACGTGAAGGTGATCTTCCAAAATCATGAGGATGAAGCTTTGTTCCTCAAATATGGAGTTGTCAAGAAGGATCAGATAGAGTTCATCAAAGGTTCTGGTGTTGACCTGAATAACTTCAAGTATGTCCCTGAGCCGGAAAGTGGAGCACTGAAGGTGGTTTTTACGGCTAGAATGGTCAAGGAGAAGGGAATCTTGGAGCTGATCGAGGCGGCTGAGCGTCTGCGCAAAGACTACGAGGGGAAGGTGGAGTTTTGGCTCTGTGGTCGGCTGGCCGCTAATACCGATGCCATATCGCGGGAGGAACTAGAAAGCCTTTGTGACGGAAAATATATCAAGTGGTTAGACTTCCAAAAGGACATAAAGTCAATATTGGCACAGAGTCACATTATGGCGTTCCCAAGCCATTACCGCGAAGGTGTCCCCAAGTCGCTCATTGATGCCTGTGCCATTGGCAGACCAATTGTCACCACCAACTCCATCGGTTGTAAAGACGTGGTGGATGATGGAATAAACGGATTCTTAGTTCCCGTCAGAGACAGCGAGGCTTTGGCCCAGAAACTGCGCATCCTGATAGAGGACAAAGAGTTGCGTGTCCGTATGGGCAAGGCATCGAGAAATAAGGCCGAGCGGGAATTCGACATAAAGAAGGTGATAAAGAGGCATCTGGAAATTTACAAAGCTCTAATTCAATAAACGACTGAAAGAAAAATATTATGGATTTTTATAGCACTATACTTTCCCCAATCCTTCGCTCCATAGAGCAATTTCCTTCCCGCAATGCATTCTTCATCGACGAGGAATATTACACATACACTCAGTTTGGGCAATGTGTGTCGAAAGTAAGAAGCCAGTTGACCAAGGCCAATTATGGCAACAGTAAAGTCGGTTTGGTCATTAACGATGATTTGGAAACCTACGCTTCTATTATCGCGCTATGGTTGGAAGGCGACTGCTATGTGCCGTTGCATCCGGGTTGGCCGTTAGAACGCTGTCAAAGCATCTGCGAGCAGGTGGAATTGGATTTGATTCTCGACTCTTCTGAACAGACACGTTATGAAGGGGAGCAAGTCATCAATACTTCGGCATTACAGTACGAAGCGGATTGCCTTTCCCCAAAAGAGGGAGTTTCGGACGAAGAACTGGCCTATGTCCTGTTCACTTCAGGCAGCACGGGAAAGCCCAAAGGAGTGCAGTTGAGCAGAAAAAATCTTTCTGCTTTTGTGGACGCTTTTTTCGATGCCTATAATGTTGACGAGAACGACAAGTGCCTGCAATGTTTCGACTTGTCTTTCGATTTGTCGATTATGTCATATCTGATTCCACTTCTAAGAGGCGCATGTGTTTATACCGTGCCGCCTGATGTCATAAAATATTCTTTCATAGGTGGTTTAATTGAGGACGAGGGACTCACGGTAGCACTTATGGCTCCTTCAACCATTAAGTATCTAAAGCCCTATTTCGATGAGATAGATTGCTCTTCGCTTAAATTATCATTGTTCTGTGGAGAAGCTTTGCCGTTGGATGTCACGAACGAATGGGCGAAATGTGCGTCAAACGCCTTCATCGACAATGTGTATGGTCCAACGGAAGACACGATTTTCTGTTCCATTTATCATTACAACAGAGCGGGCGAGAACAAAACCTATAACGGCATTCTTTCCATTGGAAAGCCCATGAAGGGATGTGGAATGGCGATATTTGACGAGAACATGAATGAATGTCCATCTGGTACATTGGGCGAACTGTGTCTTGCAGGTAATCAATTGACGAAAGGCTATCATAAAAACGAGGAGAAGAACAAGGAAGCCTTCTTTGAAAAGAATGGCGTGAGATGGTACCGAACCGGCGACTTGTGCTTCAAGGACGAAGACGGTGACTTGATGTATTCCGGCCGTTTGGATCATCAGGCCAAGATACAGGGCTTCCGCGTGGAACTTGGCGAGATAGAATATCATGCGAAAGACTTCCTTGGCGATACCAATGTGGTCTGCATCGCATTTGACAATAAAGACGGTCTGACTGAGATAGCCATGTTTATGGAAAGCGAGGAGTTTAGCCCCGATGAGATGATTGCCTATATGCGTACAAAGATGCCATCGTATATGATACCTGCTCATTTGTTCTATGTCCCGGCGTTCCCATTGAATGCTAACGACAAGACCGACAAAGTGAAACTAAAAGCAATGATAGTATGATAGACAAAAATAATATAGTCATTAGACCAGCAAAGCTTTCAGATGCGGAGTTTATCGCTACGACAATTATTGAGGCGGAAAAGAGCAATACAGACAAGCTTGGGACGGCCAACTGTTTTGAGATAACAGAGGAGGAATACAAGCATTATTTGGTGCAGATGCTGGAAGAAGAGATTGATGGATGTGAGATTTCCCTTAGTAGCTTTCTTGTTGCAGAATACGATGGAGAGCCAGTTGCCGCTTCTGCCGGATGGATTGAATGTGACAACGAAGATGAAATGTCTTCGGCTATCATAAAATCAAACTTGTATGGCTATTTTTTGCCCAAGGAGAAACTTTTGATAGGAGCCTCAAAAAGTGCTATAATAAAGGATATCCAAATAGATAGGGAGTCTGGTACGTACCAATTGGAGAACTCGTATACTAAAGCTGATTTTCGTGGTCATCATATCAGGAGGATGCTGGAAAAGGCTCACATGGATAGGGCTATGGAAAAAGGGGTAAAGAAAATCCAAACTCATGTGTTCTTGAACAATGATTCGAGTATGATTGGTTGCCAAAACAATGGATTCACTGTGGCGAAACAATATGTTTCGGCCCATCCTTTGACAAAAGAGCTTTATCCTGGAGACACACTGGTTTTATTGGAAAGATATTTATAACAATCAAATATTTATATTATGGATAGAAATGAAATCATTGAAAAACTGACACCGATTTTTCATGAGGTGTTTAACGACAACACCATCGTCATTCGCGACGATATGACCGCCAACGATGTGGAGAATTGGGATTCGCTCACCCACATGTTGATGATTACCAAGGTTGAGGAAACCTTTGGCATCAAGTTCAAGCTGAAAGAGCTTAACAAGCTGAAAATGGTCGGCGACCTGATCAATACCGTAGAAACCAAATTGCAATAAGCGGTACACAATGACATTCACTTCTTTTGAGTTCCTGCTCTTTTTCCCTGCGGTGGTCTTGGTGTATAACCTCTGCCCACAACGGTTCAGGGTGTGGTTCCTGCTGGCGGTGAGCTATGCGTTCTACGCCTTCATGCAACCGGTTTACTTGCTGTTGTTGGCAGCGGTCACTGGTGTCACATACGGTTTCACCCGTTGGATGGATGCAACGAAAGATGACGACAAGAAGCATAAGATTATGGTTTGGGGCATCATTTTGGTGCTCCTACCGTTGTTCTTCTTCAAATACTTCGGATTTGTCAACGAATCCATCTTTTCATTGCTGTCCCTTTGTGGCATCCATTGTACAATTCCAGCCATCAAGTGGATGCTGCCCGTGGGCATATCGTTCTATACGTTCATGGCCGTTGGCTACCTGATTGACGTGAACAACGAGGAGGTGGAGGTCGAAAAAAACATTGGGTCGGTGGGACTGTTCCTATCGTTTTTCCCTTATATCTTGTCGGGACCTATCGAAAGGGCCGGCAACATGTTCCCGCAACTGAAAAAACTACCGACGAGCAAACCCTTGGACTTGACTGCCGGATTTAAGCTGATGCTTTGGGGCTATTTCATGAAATTGTGCGTGGCAGACAGATTGGGCATTTATGTGGATGCGGTTTTCTTTAATATTGCTCATCACAACGGAAACTCATTAGCTTTTGCATCCTTGCTCTATCCTATTCAAGTGTATAGCGATTTGGGCGGCTATTCCTTGATAGCCATCGGTGCTGCGCGTTGCATGGGGTTGAAAATCATCCCTAACTTCAACCGACCGTTCTTCGCCACTTCCATGTCGGAACTGTGGCATCGTTGGCACATGTCGTTGATCAATTGGTTAACTGACTACATCTACACTCCACTGTCGTTTGTCTTGCGTCGCTGGAAAGGGTGGGGTATTGTGTGTGCTATCATGCTCACTTTCCTTATCAGTGGTATTTGGCACGAAGCGGCGCTTACGTTCATAGTTTGGGGTCTAGTGCAGGGTATCTATCTGAGCATTGAAGCACTGCTGCAAAAGAGAAGAAGTTCGTTTGAAAACAAGTATAAGCTGAACACAAAATGGTGGTATATTCTCATCTGCTGTGTGGTGGTGTACCTGCTGTTCGCTTTCTCTATGCTTTTTGGTAGCGGTGACGATACAATATCGGGCTCGCTTTTAGCGATTAGGAAGATATTTGGAGAGAGGGGCAGTTTGTTTTTGGATATCAACACACTGGTTTATGGCTTGTTTTTCACCGTAATTTTATTTGCCAAGGATTTCTGTGATGAGTTTTTCCCTGGGAAGATTACATTGTTTGAGAACAAAAACATCATTGTTCGCTTTCTGGGAATGCTAATCGTGCTGCTGTTTATACTTTATGCAGGTGTTTTGGATGGTGGGTCGTTTATTTATTTCCAATTCTAACTTTCAATATTAGAGAATATGAAGAACTGGTGGCATTTAATCGTTAAAGCTTTGGTGTTTGTTTTGTTGTTTTGTCTGGTCGATTTTTGCATTGGTCCGTTGTTTGTCCATGCCAAAGACAAGGCGCTTGAAAGACATCCGAGTGATATGTGGCTTAAATCATCCTATTCTGTTGAGAAGGTAGATGCCGAGTGTATCATTATAGGATCTTCAACAGCGGTTCACCATTACATTCCCGAAGAAATTGAAAGAAAAACAGGATTATCAACTTATAATTGTGGACAGGATGGATGCTTTTTCCTATATGGTTGTTGCATGATAAATTCGATTTTGGAAAGATATTCTCCTAAAACAATAATTATGGACCTTAATCCAGGACGTCTATTGGATTCGGATAAGGGAGATGAATACCAGAATATGAGATTCCTATCGTACTATTATGATAATGACACGGTTATCAAGAGTTTCATAGATGGGAAAGGTGAGAGGAATGAATTGTTGTATCGCACAAACTTTTATCGATACAATTCCCACGCCATTTATACTTTTTATCCTGTTTTTTGGGGCACTTCGACCGAACAAGGCTATGTGCCATTACCATATAAAGGCCATAATCCCAGAAAAAAAATACAAATTGGTTGGGATGGAAATTGGGTGGATTCAAAACTTTCAGAATTATACAATACGATAGACAATTGCAAGAAAAATGGGGTCGAATTGATTATCGTCACCTCTCCATGTTATGCAGAGTATGAAGATTCTGTAATGGAAAAAAGTGAAGAGTTTGCTGAAATATTGGGTAGCAAGGGCGTCAAATACATTAATCTTTTGGATGCGGCACCCTTTGATACGGATCCTTCATTATATAAAACCGTTACCCATTTAAATGCAAAGGGGGCTGCAATGATGACCGATACGATAATAAATGTATTGCGTCCTGCTAATTGAACCTGCCGAGTTGTTTTTTTTCAATTAATCCTTTGCCATTTCCCTGAAATCCACTACCTTTGCAACTTCATTCTGCTTGTGCAGAATTAAATTTTGAATTTTAAATCATTGAAATGCAAAGCATTCGATGAAATCAATTTCAAATCATTAAATTAAGAATACTATGTTAAGTCAAGATGTAAAGATTGGAAGTGCAGTCCGTTTGGATGGAAAGATTTATTTCTGCATTGACTTCCAACATGTTAAGCCTGGCAAAGGCAACACTATCATGCGTATCAAACTGAAGGACGTGCTGAGCGGCAATGTGCTTGAAAAGCGTTTCGACATTGGCGTGAAGCTTGAGGATGTCCGTGTTGAGCACCGTCCTTATCAGTACCTTTACAAGGAAGGTGAGGACTATATCTTCATGCACACCGAAACCTACGAACAGATTCCGATTGCCGGTGAGAACATTACAGGTGTGAAGTTCATGAAGGAAAACGATGTGGTTGACGTCGTCGTCGACGCTTCCACCGAGACCATCCTCTTCGCCGAAATGCCGGTGAAGACCGTGTTGCAGGTGACCTACACCGAGCCTGGCGAAAAGGGCAACACCGCCACCAATGCCTTGAAGGAAGCCACCGTCGAAACGGGCGCCATGGTCCGTGTGCCGCTGTTCATCAACACTGATGACATGATTCGCGTTGATACCCGTACGGGCGAATACTGCGAACGCGTGAAGGCCTGATAAAAGAGCTGAACATAAAAAAGCGCAAAGTCGATTGACTTTGCGCTTTTTTTGTATTTTTGCGCTTTATTCTAAAATTACTTTTCAATGAAAATAAAAAAAACTACCCTGAAATCTATAGCGGAACTCGTTGACGCAAAATACATTGGCCCTGCCAACTTCCCGATTACCGGACTGAACGAAATCCACAAGGTGGAAACGGGCGACGTCACTTTCGTCGACCATCCGAAATACTATGCCAAGGCACTCAACTCGGCGGCATCTGTGGTCCTTATTAATAAAGAGGTGGTCTGTCCAGAAGGCAAGGCCCTGCTTTTGCACCCCGATCCATTTGATGCCTTTATTCGCATTATGCGCCATTTCCGTCCCTTCGAACCACAGAATCAACCTGTTAGCGAGAGCGCGACAATAGGTGAGGGGACGCTCGTCATGCCAGGCGTGTTCGTCGGGCATCACACCGTCATCGGGAAGAACTGCCTCATCCATCCCAACGTGACCATCTACGACCACTGCGTGATTGGTGACAACGTCATCATCCACTCGGGCAGCGTCATAGGGGCGGACGGATACTATTTCCAGCGCCGCAACGAAGGCTTCAAGAAGTTTGAGTCCTTTGGTCGCGTGGTCATCGCCGACGATGTGGAGATTGGTGCCCTGTGCAGCATCGACCGTGGCGTCACTTCCGACACCATCATCGAGAGCGGCACAAAGTTGGACAACCACTGCCAGATTGGCCACGACAGCTACATCGGCCACAACTGCCTCATCGGTGCCCATGCCGCCATCGCAGGCGTGACGCGCATCGAGGACGACGTCATCCTCTGGGGCCGTGTCTGCATCAACAAGGACTTGGTCATCGGCACGGGTGCGGTGGTGCTGGCCACTTCCGCCGTCGACAAGAACATCGAGCCAGGGAAGGCTGTTTTCGGCGTGCCGGCCCAAGAAGTAAGGAAACAATGGCGCGAACAAGCCGCTTTGCGCTCCTTGCCCGACTTCCTGAAAGAATATTACAAAACACATCAATCATAACGATGGTCAATGGCCTATGGCTGATGGCTCGCAATACGGGTGAAGCAAGCCATAGTCATTGGCCATAAGCCATAGTCAAAAAAACAGACGTCATGAAAAAACTAATTCTAATCTTAGCACTTTTCCTCGTGGGCACGGCGGCTTTTGCGCAAAACATGAAGACCTTCCAATACGCCAAGCGTGACACCCTGCAACTGTATCTCGATTTCTACATGCCTGAAAAAGTGCATGATAGCACTATCTGTGTGGTCTATGTTTTTGGCGGTGGCTTTATCGGTGGGCACCGCGACGGCAAGTTTGAGAAAGCTTATTTCAAGCAACTGGTGGACGAGGGTTTCCAAGTGGCCGCCATCGATTACCGTTTGGGTTTGAAAGGTGTCAAGAGTTTTGGCGTCACCAATACCGAGCCTTTTGAGAATGCCATCAACATGGCCGTGGAAGATGCCATTTCAGCCATTGCTTATCTCCTTGAACATGCCAAAGAACTGAAAATCAACAAGAATTGGATAATGATGGTGGGTTCGAGTGCAGGTGCCATTACCTCGTTGCAAACCGATTATGTCCTTTGCAACGGCAAACTCAATTCCAATATTCTGCCTAAAGATTTCCATTTGGCGGGTGTGGTAAGCTATGCTGGTGCCATTTTCTCAAAAGAAGGCAGGTTGAAATACCTCAACCACAATCCCGCTCCGACGATGCTCTTTCACGGCATGGCCGACCGTTTGGTAGCTTATGACAGAATAGAGTTTTTCAACCTCGGTTTTTATGGTACGAGCAGCCTTGTGGAGCGTTTCGAGACTTTCGGCTATCCTTATTTTGCGCGTCGTTTTGCGGATTATGGCCATAGCATCGCCCTCGCGGGGCCAGTCACCGTCGATGATTTGCTCTGGTTCTGCAAACATTATGTTTATGGCAAGGAACAACTTCAAGTGGATGGCACGTATCGTCAAATCGACAAGTCAAAACTGCCGAAGAACGACGTTTATTCGATAGGCGACCTCTATAAGTGATATTTTGAATTAAGCAACTAATTGATTAACAACAGATAAAATGAAAAAACTAATGATTTGCATTGGAATGGCTGCCGCTCTGGTGGGCTGCGCTCCGAAACAGGAGGAAGTCACTGAACAGCCCCAGCCAAAAGAAGAATTCAAGTATTTGGTGGACGAGTTCGCCGACTTGAGGATCATGCGTTATCAAATCCCGGACTGGGACCAACTGACGCTGCAACAGAAGAGTTACATCTACTATTTGGGTGAGGCGGCCAAATGCGGTCGCGACATCCTCGCCGACCAGAATTTCAAGTACAACTTGACGGTTCGCAAGACTATTGAGGCTGTGTTGAATTCGTATCAAGGTGACCGTGAATGTGCTGATTTCCAAAACTTCGTGGTATATGCCAAGCGCATTTTCTTCAGCAACGGCATTCATCACCATTATGCTGAGGACAAGTTCTTCCCCGAAATTAGCGAGGCCTATTTCGCCGACTTGGTGAAGGGCAGTGATGCCAATTTACTTCCGCTCAACGAGGGCGAGACGGTGGATGATTTCATCGCTTTCCTGACCCCTGTGGTCTTCGACAAGGAATTGTACAAAATGCGCCGCAGCAGCGAGGAGGACATCATCACCAACTCGGCTGTGAACTTCTATGAAGGTGACATCAAAAAGGCAGATGTTGAAGCCTTCTACAACAAAATGCGTAAGCCTAACGATGCCATGCCGATCAGTTACGGACTGAACTCCAAATTAGTGAAAAAAGACGGCAAGATTTATGAGGACGTTTACAAGGCTGACGGGCTATACGGTGAGGCCATCAAGGCTATCATCGGTTGGCTCCAGAAAGCTAACGAGGTGGCGGAGAATGACATCCAACGCGACTACACACAGAAGCTCATCGACTATTACACCACGGGTGACCTGAAGACATGGGATGAATACAACATCGCCTGGGTGCAGGATTCTGTCTCGCACATTGACTTTGTGAACGGTTTCATCGAGGACTATAACGACCCGATGGGAATTAAGGCTACTTGGGAGGCCATCGTTGACTACAAGGATTTGGAGGCTACGGTACGTTCTAACACGATTAGCGAGAACGCCCAATGGTTTGAGGATAACTCGCCTGTCGACCCGCGCTTCAAGAAAGAGGCCTGCAAGGGTGTCTCGGCGAAGAGCATCATCGTTACTACTTTGGGCGGCGACTGTTTCCCCTCGCCCCCGATTGGCATCAACCTGCCCAATGCCGACTGGATTCGCAAGGACTATGGCTCCAAATCAGTGACCATCACCAACCTGATGGAAGCCTACGACAAGGCTGCCGACGAATGCCCGAGGAGTGTCTTGGCCGAGTTCGCCTACTCGCAGGAAGAAGTCGACCTATGCAAGAAATACGGTTCCGATGCCGACGTAGTACACACCAACCTGCATGAGTGCTTGGGTCACGGTTCAGGCAAACTGCTCCCTGGC
>JAEEGH010029356.1_pt1 | contig 10756 bp, 9 predicted proteins | sample 9134181 | NCBI WGS metagenome assembly JAEEGH01 (sample SAMN16246544, study PRJNA631951) | gut metagenome | biome: gut microbiome; feature: rumen; material: DP-attached | host: Bos | place: Iran: Karaj | collected 2018-10
ATTCTTTTATTCTAGTTAATAATTCATCTTTTATCTCATAAATAAATTTAACCTTATTACCAGTAATCTTCTTTAAGTCATCTAAAGATACTTCAATAGGCCTTTTAATACTACCAAATGTATCTGTATAAAGATCTATATCATAATCAAAGTTACCTGCAAGTACCGCAATATCATCTTTAACAATATAATCACATAAATAAGCAGCTATCTCCGTATCAAAAGTACAATTATTAATATTAATACCTAAATTATTTAAAACTACTATTGCTTTCTTTAAATCATATGTAATCTTATTAGTTTTATTTTCAAATATATCTTTATGTTTTATGATAGAATCTTTATCTATAAAATAAGAATTATTACCATCATATAAAGATATACCTAATATCTCACTCTTACTATAAACTTCTCCTCTAGTTTCAATATAGAAAGAGAATTCTTTTTTATTATCAAAATCTTTAATATCTTTATTCTCTACTTCATTTGATTTAGATTCACTAACTTCTGTATTAGAAGATACTTCTCCTAATAAATCATATTTTCTTAATAATGATCTAAATTCTAATTCTTCTAAAATACTCTTAAACTTAATATTATCTATGCCTTTATATTTACAATCTTTTAATCCAAATTCTAGTTTTATATCTTTAACTATAGTAGCTAGTTCTCTAGATTTATAGCAATTATCTTTATCAGTAATTAATTTCTCTTGTAATTTACCTTTAATCTCATCTATATGATCATATAAATTATCTATATTATCATATTCTTTTAATAACTTTATCGCTGTCTTCTCACCTATTCCTTGAACACCAGGAATATTATCTGATGGATCTCCCATGAGAGCTTTAAGATCTATCATACGAATAGGTTCAATTTCATAAGTCTTTTTAAAATTATCTCTATCCATAATAATATAATCATTACTTTTAACTACTTTTACTATTACATCATCTTCTATTAATTGAAGTAAATCTTTATCACTACTTACAATTTCACAATCAAAACTATCATCTTTATGAGCTAAACTAGATAATGTACCAATAATATCATCTGCTTCATAATTATCCATTTCATAGTACTTTATCCCCATTGCATTAAGTACTTCTTTCGCAACAGGAAATTGTTGTTTCAATTCATCTGGAGTATCACTACGACCAGCTTTATATTCAGAGTAAGCTGAATGTCTAAATGTTTTACCTTTATCAAAAGCTACTAAAACATATTCTGGTTTTTCTTCTCTAATTATTTTATTCATCATATTAATAAAACCATATAATGCATTAGTAGGGAAACCTTTACTATTTCTCATTATTACTCCTGAATATGCAGTAGCATAATAACTCCTAAACACTAAATTATTACCATCAACTAATAGAATTTTATTCATAATAATCACCACTTTTAGTATAACATAATAATAATTATTTTAGATAATTAATTTTATGAACAATTGTTTGACAAACATATATACTATATGATAGTATGATGTTATAAGAAAAGGAGGCTTAATTTATGGAAAAATTAACACCTAAACAAAAAGACATTTTAGATATTTTAAAAGAATTAATTGCGAAGAACGGATATCCTCCTACTGTTAGAGAAATTGGTAAAAGAGCAAAACTATCATCTCCCGCAACTATTCATTTTCATCTTAAACAGTTAGAAAAGAAAGGATATATTAAGCAAGGAGAAAACAAAAACAGAACTTTAAAACTATTAGTACCTAATGAATATGAAGAAACTAATGATGAAATTATAAATGTTCCACTACTTGGTAAAGTAACTGCTGGAAATCCAATTGAAGCTATTGAAACACCAGATGAATTATTTTCATTACCTGCTTATTTATATGCTGGTAAAAAAGAAATATTTACTTTAAAAGTATCCGGAGAATCAATGATAAATGTAGGTATCTATGATGGAGATATCTTAGTAGTAGAAAGAACTAATACAGCTATTAATGGAGAAACAGTTGTTGCGATGAATGAAGAAAATGAAGTTACAGTAAAAACATTTTATAAAGAAAAAGATCATTTTAGACTTCAACCAGAAAATGATACAATGGCTCCAATCATCCTAAAAGATGTAACAATCTTAGGAAAAGTAATTGGATTATATAGAAAATTTTAAATAAAAAAACGTGTTTAACACGTTTTTTATTTTATTTGAGTTCCTCCCCACTCAACTAATGTGAATCCTTTTCTTTCAGGAGTAACTAGTTTTTGTTCTTTAACTTTGATTTTCTTATTTAATCCTTTAAACTGCATCATAATTCTAATCATTGATTCAGGTTTAGGAGACACCTCTAAAGGCATATTTTTATTAATATCTTCTAATGAGGCAAAGTTAATAAAATTATATTTATTCTCTTGTAATTTAGGTAACCAATAAATAATAAATTCTTCTGCTTCTCTCTCATTTAAACCTAATACTTCTAATTTTTCTTCTAAAAATGGAATAATATTATCTCTTTCTACTACAAATCCAGTTCCAAAATTAGTAGGATAATTATTTTTTCCTTCCCAATATAAAGAATATAACTCTCTTCCAGTATCAAGATCTTTTAAACTTCCATCTGGTTTAGCTAAAACATCCCATCCAACTTCATACAATGGATAAGAACTAGTTATTTTATCAAGACTACCAAGTTTAACAGATACTTCCATCTCTTTTTCAGGATATAAATATATTATTGGCTTATACGAAACACGTATAGAATTTTTAATTTGTGGATAAAGAAATAAGGAGAAAAACAAAAGACATGCAACTATTACACCAACAGTAATTATTATTATCAAATTTTTCTTTTTTTTCATATTATCACCTACCATAATTATAAAGAAAAATATTTATTCAATCAATAAAAAAAGATTAGTTTACACTAATCTTTTATTAATTCTTTAATTATATAACTACTTATTAATAAGCCTGCACTACAAGGTACAAATGAATTTGATCCTACTCCATTTACTTTCATAGGTACTTCAGTTGAACATAATACTCTAATCTTTTTATTAATATGTTCTTCTTTAACATACTTTCTAAGTATTCTAGCTATTGGATCATTATTAGTTCTATCTAAAGTAGTTATTTCTAACTTAGATGGATCCATTCTATTACCCGTACCCATAGAACTAATTAGATTGATATTTTTATCTATACAATTTCTTATAACTAATTTCTTAGTATTAAGAGTATCACAGGCATCTACAAAATAATCTATATCATATTCAAATAATTCATTAATATTAGTATCATCAATAAACTTAGATATTGTGATTACTTCAATATCTTTATTAATATCTTTTAATCTCTTTTTAAAGACATCAACTTTCTTTTGACCTATAGTGGATTCTAATGCGATTATTTGTCTATTGATATTAGTCTCATCTACTATATCACCATCAACAATAATTAGTTTTCCGATACCTGATCTAGCTAAAGATTCAATAACGTAACCTCCAACTCCACCACATCCCAATACTAAAACAGACTTATTTTTTAATAAATCTGTTTTTTCTTTAGTGATAAGTTTTTCTAATCTCTCGAACTTACGCAACTTTTAACTCCTCATTATCTTCTTTTATTACTTTAACTCTTTCTACTTTTTCATATACTTTTCTCTTAGTTAATTTATCATTAGTTTTTTGTCTTTGTTTTTCTGATTGAACTAATCTAAATGGTTTATCGTAAATAAGTTTACTAACAATATTTATCTTTGCATATATCTCACTATTCTCTTTCGCAATACGATAATAATTGTTTAGACTCTTAAAGTCTTTTGAATGAATCTTTTCATATTTACTAATCATATCTACTAAATCATCTTCTTTAATAGAAGAATTTGGTACTACTGTTGCTTCAAAGATATCAAAGAAAGATACTAAATCTACTAAATCTTCAACACCAGCGCTTCTAAATAAAGAAGGTAATTTAGATGTATCACTTACTGATGAAACAATACTTTTTAATCTAGCTATTTTTTCATCATTAACAAATTCATCAAAACCTAATCTTTTTAATGATACATATCTACCATTATTAATTTTATTAGGCACTCTATTCATTAAATCAATAATTGATTCATTTAATAATTTATCTAAATATACATTAACTCTAGACGGGATTGGCTTAACTCGATAAGTGTCAAAAGTATTTTCAGAAGTAACTCTATTACCAATCTCATCAAATTTTTTCTTATCAAATTGTTTATTCTTTGAATTAACAAAAAAATCTCTAGGATAATTAATAGAATTAAATCGAATAAATTCAACTACATTGTTTTTATCCATTTTAGATTCACTTAACTTTTTACTGTTAACCATAACATCAGATTCGCCAACTTTTTCGAATAACAATGTTGCATTGTTTTCTAAAGTTGCGCTTTTTAATGATAGTTCAGCATTAAAGATTTTGTCTTTATTCAAAATTGGCAAAATAAGCATGTTATCTCCCTCCTAATTAACCTATTATAACATATATGTATATTATTGCAAAGAAAAAAGTCAGAATATGATAGTCCATTAGAACGATAAAACCTGTCATTTTTACAGGTGGGTGAACATACGTTACCTTTAGGATCCCTAATTTAATAGGTCTTCAACACCAGCAACTGTTCCGTTCTCCCGTATCGTCACTTTAGTCGGTTTTAGATGTAACGAACCATACATATCTGACAATTTCAGTATACCACAATATTTTTTAGTTTTCAAGAATGGATGTTTTTGATCTTAATTAATCCATGATAATGTCTTCCTTCAATAGCATCCTTAGAAAAGTATAATTCTAGTTTTTCTTTCTTAATTCCATAAGGATTTATCTTACCTTCATCAACAATATATCTATCATTCTTATGACTTAATGATAAGTTATATTCTTCCCCTTCATTTACTTTATAAAGAATAGTATCATAGAAAGCTAATTTGTTTCTACAACCTTCCAACTTTATAACAGCATTATCCGGTTCCAAATAAACTATATATTCTTGTTGAGAATCACTATCATTTTTAATTGTAAAATAGTAATAATATTTAGTATTAAGAGTTCTCATACTAATACTACTTCTAATACCATTCTCATCTATTTGGAAAGTAGTTGTTAAATGACCACTTACAACTTGAGAAATATTCTTATTATTATCTTCTATCTTAGAGAATACAAATATACTAACTATAAAAATCAAAGCCACAAAAAAGCATACAAGAATAGCTGTGTATCTCTGTTCTTTTTTTATTCTCTTAATATTATACTCCAAGTTAATATCATTGTTTTTCTTTATTTGATCAGGCTTTAAATCATAATTAACTGGTTTATTGTTAGGTAATATCCTCTTTTTCATATAATACTCCCAATAACATTATACTATAAAAAAAGAAGATATAAAATATTCTTTTTAAATCTTCTTTTGTAAACTTACAATTAATGTTCAAATTCTACTTCTTCATCTAATATTCTATTACTGAAAACATAGTGATTTACTTTTTCATCAAAGTCAAATTCTACCGCAACAGTTTGCTCTTCACCACTTTCTAATGTTTCAACAATATTAATAGTTAAAGTATTATCATCTACATAAGCCCCATCAATCTTTGTTTTAGCATATTCACCAGAAGTAATATTTTTACCATTCGCAAATAAAATCCAAGCTTTATTAGCCTCATCATAGATTAGTTTTTGAATACCAAACTCAGCTTCTTTAACATTAATAGTTTGATTACTACCAAATAGATATTTAAACTTTTCATTTACTACTTTTTCATCAAAAGCAGTAGTTTTTTCAGGATCAGGGAATCCACATTTCCATTCACCATCACCTTTTACTTTAACATCACTACACTTAATACTCTTAGATTTTTTATCTATATCCAAAGCATAAAAAGTAAAGAACAATTTCAAATTAGTATCTACATTACCAGATAATTTCTTAATACTAGCATATTTATAATAATTAGAATAATCATCTTGATAAGTCGTAAAAATCTTACTTAATTCTTTAACAGTACTATTAGTAGTTAAAACCTCCCCTGGTTCTAATCTTCCAGTAACAGTACCATCATCTTTTTTAGAATCATCTATTACTACTACATCATCATCTTTAGAATTATTATTCTTAGCATATTTATCATATAATAACCATCCTAATAGTAATAATAATACTAATATTATTATAATAATAGTTATTTGTACTAGTTTTCTTTTCATATAAACACCTCTAAAAAATTATTCTTCTTCCTTAAGATTCTTTTCCTTCATTAATTCATCTATATCAAAGTCGTCTTCATTAAAAGAATTTAATTTTTCATCCATAAAATATATCAAAGCTTCACAACTAACAATTTCTTCTTCTTTAGTTTTATTATTTTTAACTTTTATTTCTCCATTTTTTAAATCATCACTATTTAATACAGCAATATATCTAGCATTTAATCTATCTGCTTTCTTAAATTGTGATTTTAAACTTTTACCAGTAAATTCTGTATCTACACTATATCCTGCTTCTCTTAACTCATTGGCATAATATAGAGCACTCTTCTTTTCTTCATCATTAACATATAAGAAGAACATATCTATACCATCATCTATTGGAAGTTCAACGCCTTCAGCCTCAAGTGCGTCAACAACACGTCCAGCACCACTTGCCCATCCAACACATGCAGTGGCAGGTCCATCTATTTGTTCAGCTAAACCATTATAACGTCCACCACCTAATATAACTCTATTAAGTCCCATATTAGGATTAGTATCTTCTATTTCAAATACAGTGTGATTATAATAATCTAATCCTCTAACAATAGTTGGATCAACTTCATAATTGACACCTAAAACATCTAAATATTCTTGAACTTTTTCAAATCTTTCACGACTTTCATCATTTAAATAATCTATTGTCTTAGGAGCATTTTTCATCAATTCATTATCTTTATCTACTTTACAATCTAAAATTCTTAATGGATTTTTATTAATTCTTTCTTTACAATCTTCACAAAAATCGTCAATATGAGGTTTAAAATGGTCTACTAATACTTGTCTATATTTATCACGAGATTCTTTATCACCTAAAGTATTCAATCTTACTTTTAAGTCTTTTAATCCTAACATTTTAAATATAGAAATAGCTAACGAAATAACTTCGGCATCACTAATTGGATCATCTGAACCTAATAATTCAGCTCCAAATTGAGTAAACTCTCTATCTCTACCAGATTGAGGTCTCTCATATCTATACATTGTTCCATTATAATAGAATTTTTTAGGTTGAACAGCATCACCATACATTTTGTTTTCAATGTACGCTCTAACTACTCCAGCAGTACCTTCAGGTCTTAAAGCTATTCTTCTATCTCCTTTATCTAAAAAATCATATGTTTCTTTTGAAACAATATCAGTACTATCACCTATTCCTCTATGGAATAAACTAAAATCTTCAAATATTGGAGTTCTAATATAACCATAATTATATTTCTCCATTACCATATCAACTATAGAGTCAATATATTTCCATTTTTTAGCAATATCACCATAGATATCAATAGTTCCCTTTTGTCTTTGTATCATCCTTTTCACCTCTCATTAACGTTTATGTATTATATCATATTTTATATTAAAAGAAAAACTTTTACTAGAAGTGATGACCTCCACCACCTCCAGATGAACCTCCACCAGAGAAGCCACCTCCTCCGCCAGAGAAACCACCACCTCCACCAGAGGACCATCCACTGCTTCCTCCAGAATCACTTGGTGGATTATAAACTTTATGTGTTCCAGTAATAGAAGCAACAAAGTTCGCAATAGCTAAGCTTTTAATATAATTATTATGTAATAATCTAGTATTCTTATTCATTTTAGATGAAGCCATTATAAAACTAAAACATAATAAGAATCCTAAGAATATAGCAAACAAACCATTAGTTATATATCTCATTGGTTCGGCTATCTTCTCGCCTACTAATAGTTTATTCATTTGCTTAAAAGCAAAACTAGCACACCCATAATAATCTCCATTAGATGCATATCGATAAGTATTATCAGTTATAACTTCAGCTTTTGGTCTAGTAACAACATCATATATTTTTCCATCAGAGAAAATATATAACATTCTATCATTCATATCAATCATGAACATTGTTCCACTTTCTGCACCAACTAATTGATGATAATAATTATTAGCACAAACACTAGTTGAAGTAGTACAATCTATTGATACAAATATCGCATTACCAAAATCAGTTATACCTTTCATATCATCAACTAAACTTTTTTCTTGTATATCTGTTAATAAATCTTTCTGATCATCAATATAAACAGCAAAATTAGTATTTTCATTAACATAAGACTTATTATCTTTCTCTTCAACAACATTTACTTGATTATTATCAGTTGTGGTAATCTCTTCTTCTGCATAAACAGCGATAAAAGAGAATAAACAAACAAATACCAATAATATTTTTAAGAACTTATTCACTTTCATCACCACCCCTCTTCTCTAATTGAGGTAGTTTATTTGAAACTAAAAAGTTATGAATATTAATTAAATCTCCAAATGACAAAATAATTAGTATCAAGCAAACAATAGCTACTGAATAAGTAATATAATCATTAGTCAAATCCATACAATATATTATAAAAGGAACAATTGTAGCGATAATACTTTTAATAAGATATTTACTTGTCTTAACATTACTTGCTTCTCCTGAAACTTGATGAACAGTATAATAACCTTCATCATCTTCATGATAAAACCTAGATCTTATCTTACCAGCTTGAACTCCAATTAATATAGAACTAAAAAAGCCAAGTATAGCTACTGCAATACATATACTTCTAGCATTAAATAAATTATAATTAAATATTAATCCATATATGATTAAAGCTATTATTAATGACAAAATAATAAACTTAGGTTTTGATGTTGGTAAATCAACAATCATTTCACCAGTTTGTCCATTAACCACAGCATAATAAATTCTATCTTTAGTTTTATCTCTAATAGCTAAAAAGTAAAATGGAACCATAGCTGAAACATATTGACAATTAGTCATTGGAATATTTGGACTAGAACATCCATATCTACGAAATTTTCCTTGTTTCAACATCATCTCTACTATTTCTTTTTCAGCATCATTCCTAGCATTATCTACATATATTTCAGGATTAACATCCGCAACATCAGCATAATAACCAATTAAATAATTAGGATTATAAGCTTCTTTACCATTTAAATCAAAAACTAAATTCTCACTGAATTTATCATAAAAATTAGATCTTAAATCTTTAGATACTCCTTCAAATTTAGCATCTACATCACAATCAATAGTATAGTCATTATAATAATCATAATTCCCACTATGATGAGAATATTTACTTCCACTATTACTACAAGGTCCTTTATAATCAAAACTATATATACTATAAGGCATATATATACCTCTAAATTTATCAATAACTACATCAGATTTTAAATAATCTGGTACAAACACATTAGCATTAACTTTAGCTTTATACTTTTTAATAACCTCTTCTTTTGTAACTTTAAAAGGAATAATAAACTCAGGCTTATTAACCTTCATCATCTTGTCTTCAAGCATTCCTTGACTACCACAGTAACTACAGAATGTTATTGCAGTCTCATCAAAAGTAAGTAGTCTTGCCCCACATTGAGTACACATATATGCTTTTCCTTCGATGTCATTAACTTCTTTAGATGCTTTAACATCTCTATTTAATTCATTAGGATTAAACTTAGTACCACAATACTGACAAACTACTTCTTGAACACCAGGTTCAAAGTTCATTTCTCCTTCACAGTTAGGACACTTTATCATAGACTATCACCATCTTAATTATAGCAAAATTAAACCCATAAAAAAAGAGGATTTAAACTAAAGTTAAATATCCTCCTTGAGTAGTTGGTTTAGCCATACTCACATCGGTATAACTTGAATTAAAATTAGGTAACTGAAAACAAGCACTAAACATTTCAGTACCACTAGTTACATTAGATATATCCCACAATGATGAAACTTTTATTAGTGATAGACGGAAACATCCACTAAACATAGATTTCATATTTGTTACATTACTTGTATTAAAACTCGTTGCATCGAGACTTGTCAGTTTACCACACCCACAAAACATAAATGACATATCTGTCACATTATCTGTATTAAAGTGGGTTACATCTAGGCTTGTTACGCCATCACAATGTCCAAACATCCAGTTCATATCTGTTACATTGCTTGTATTAAAGTGGGTTACATCTAAAGTTGTTAAACTACTACAGCTATAAAACATAGTCCCCATATCTGTTACATTACTTGTATTAAAACTTGTTACATCGAGACTTGTTAAACTGCTGCAATAAGTAAACATATTGGACATAGTTGTTACTTTGCTTGTATCAAAACCCGTGACATCTAAGTTTGTTAAACTGCTACATTTATAAAACATAGATTCCATAGTTGTCACTTTACTTGTATCAAAACCCGTGACATCTAAACTTGTAACTTTTGAACAAATACCAAACATATTAGACATATCAGTTACATTACCGGTATTAAAGTTGGAAACATTCAAATCTGTCAAATTGCTACAACCATAAAACATAAAATATAAAGCATTTGCTCTACTTGTATTAAAGTTTGAAATATCTAAACTTGTCAAGCTACTACATCCATAAAACATACTTCCAAAAGAAACTACATTACTTGTATTAAAATTTGTGATATCTAGATTTGTTATACTACTACATTTA
>JAEEGH010029357.1_pt1 | contig 10755 bp, 9 predicted proteins | sample 9134181 | NCBI WGS metagenome assembly JAEEGH01 (sample SAMN16246544, study PRJNA631951) | gut metagenome | biome: gut microbiome; feature: rumen; material: DP-attached | host: Bos | place: Iran: Karaj | collected 2018-10
GACTACGGCTGTGCATTTCAATGAGCCCGTGAAAGGTGATTATCTGATGGTTGACGGTGAGAAGTATATGATTTGCGAACCGACATGGTTGAGTGGAGCACCGGTGGGCCGTTGCGCCAACCAATACAAAGATAAAAACCCCAAGGTGATGAGGCTCTGATTCCAGTTGCCTATGGGTGGTTAGTTTATTATTTTAAATGAATATGAGTACATTACTTGGTAGAAAAAAGTGGTTTTTCATGGCCTTCCTTGCCATGTTTGGGAATTTTTTGTCGGCTCAAATGGTTCAATATGGTTGTGTGGTGGAGATGAATTCAGGAGGCAAGGCCTTGTCGGGCGTTGCCATTACTATTCCATCTGCACACGATTGCCAGCCTACTTCGAGCGATGCCTTCGGTTTGTTTCGTCTTAGCTTCGGTGAGCATAAAGTGGGCGATGTGGTGCTCGGATTGAATGCCAAGAAATATGGCTACGAGATGGTGAATCATCACGTGTCGCGTGAAGGCTACACTTTGACGGACAAGGATTCCCTGCGGATAGTGATGGCTCCTGTTGGAAAGGTTGCCGAAGCGCGCACCCGTTATTATGCCTTGCTCGAGGCGGCATCTATTCGTCGTTACGATTCCACGATGTCGTTTTTTAACCGTCAGTATGCGCAACAGTTGATAACGGAACCGGAATTGAAGTATTGGGAGTCGCAAGCCGAGGCGGAACTGAAGACCGCCTATCTGTGGATGGATGAGTATGCCGACATGATGGCCCGCATCAATCAAGACGACCTGAAGGGAACGGAGCTGCCGTTGTACGAGAAGCTCCTTTCGGGCGAGGTGTTTGACGCTTTGGCTCTTGTTTGCGATGAACCCGAGACGGATGTGTTGGAGGACTATCTTGCCTTTTCAGGAAGCTATCCTATGACGAATCCCGAAATCCATGTGGCCCAAGGTAAATACGAATTGGTCAACATCCCCGACTCACTGTATTCTGATGTGATGGTGCTTGACAGTTATACCCAACAGTACGAAAGCGGTTTTGCGGCGGATGGACCTAGGTATGCCAAGAGCTGTTATTACCTGGGCATTATCTTTAGGGACGCCCAAGACGGGGTGATGGCAGAGAATTGTTTCCGTAAAGCCTTGAGAATGTATGAAATGTTGAATGAGATGGAGGTGGGGAACTTTAGAACCCAAATCGATGAAATAAAGGAAATGTTGAAGAGTTTCGAATAGTCATGCGTGAAAGGAACAAAGCTTTTTTTGACAGTCTGAGCGATAAGGAACTGGTTGAACTGTTGCTGTCCAACGACCAGGATGCTATCGAATACTTGTTCTTTTACCGTTGCAATGGCATGTTTGCCCATATCATCAACAGCATTTTCCATTCACAAGGCCAGAAAGAAGAATTGATCACCGAGTTTTATCTGCTTATTAGCCAGAATAATTGGGAGAAGTTGAGGAGTTTTGAGTTTAAATCGAAGCTGGATACCTGGTTGACTGTCATTGCAGTAAGATTTTTCAAAAAAAAGCACATTTCTCAGACTAAATTAGTCGCGATAGACCCTCAATTGATTGTCGAGACCAAGAAAAACGAGACGGACGACTACGATGTTATCAATGAGATGAGCCGCCTTGAACTCTACAAAGCCATCGACCAGTTGTCGAAGCCTCGCGAACGTTATGCCTTGTTGGCCGACCTGATGGGCAAGCGTGCCGAGGACATCGCCGAGGAGATGGGATGCACGGTAGCGGCAGTGTACAACTTGACTAAGAAAGCCAGGTTGGAGTTGAAGTCAAAAATGCAAGAAAAGAAGTTAGTGTGACCATGAAAAACGAAAAAATGCAAATCACCGATGAACTGATAGCCTGCTATCTTGAAGGCAAGGTGACCGACGAGGAAAGGAAGGCGGTTGAAGCCTATCTTTCCGAGAACGAGGATGAAATGGATGTCCTTCTCGCTGCCCGTGCCGAGATGGCCTATCAGGAAGATATCGCCCGTCCGTCGGTGTTTGCTCGCTCCATGATAGAGTATGACGAATATGCGCTGGCGGCGGCGTCCGAAAAGATGGACTGTGCCATCAAGGCGCAGCAGATGGTGCTTCGCAACTACGGCATCGAGGTGAGCACGGAGGAACTGACTGCTTTGGCCAAGAAGCAAGGCTGGTTTGAGGAAGGGAAGGGCAGTGCCTTCGACTTCGTGGGTGAGTTGCTCAACCACTATGGCGTGGAATCCGTGCAGATGCGCAACGCGGGTGTCTATCATATCATGCACGAGCTGAGCCAAGGCCATAAGATCATCGTGGGCGTTGATGCCGATGCAGCTGATACTGCGGAAGCCCAGCACGTGATGCTCGTGGCGGGCATCGACACCACCGACCCCGACAATCTGAAAGTGGTAGTGCATGACCCCTCACACCCTGAGCAAGACAATACCTATTCTGCCAACGAGTTCATGGAACTCTGGAAGCATACGGGCTGTTTCATGGTGTCGACCAAACAACCCGCTCCTTTGTCGGCCAATCCTGAGATGCAGCATTTCGACTACGAATTGGGTTATGTGCGCAAGTTTGCGGATGTGGCCTACGAGGAAATCATCAAGCGGCTGGCGGAAGAAGGGTATATCGGTGACCCGGCCCTTCGACAGGCTCAAGGTCCGGAGACTGCAAAGAAACTTAGATTTTATATCCTTGGAATTGTAGCGTTGCTTTTGTTAGGTGGAATCGGATATTACTTCTGGCGTGTTTCGACACCTTTGCAGATGAAAATCAACGTTACTGAAGACAAGAACTACAGCATACCTTCGCTGCCTTTTGCGGAAGGCACGCTGCAATGCGAGTATGCCGACAATGCGGTGCAGACCATCAAGGTGGGCGCCGACAATGCGACTGTTTTTTTGAACGAGATACCCTACAAATACAGGAACTCCGACGTGCATGTCATTTTCGAGGCCGATGGCTTCCATACTGTCGATACCGTGGTAAAGGTGCAGAAGTCGTTGAACCTGAATCTGAAACGCAACAACGACTTGGGTGTGGTGTTTGGCCGCGTGGTCGACTTTGAAACGGAGCAACCCATTGAAAATGCCACAGTGACGCTCAAAGACATGACCGTGCAAACCGATGCCTTCGGGCAGTTCAGGATAGAGATTCCTTTTGCCAAGCAGGACAAGACCCAGCGGGTGCAAGTCACGAAGGAGGGCTTTCAGCTGTGGGAGGGTATGTACCGGCCTTCGTTGGCGGATCCATGGTATATTCCTTTGGAAAAGAAATGATAATACATTGTTAACCAACAAAACAGATAATAAATCAATAAGAAAACCAAACAACTGGACTATTTTTTTGAAATTGTGTCCTCTATTAAGCAAATCAAACAATTCAACAAATACAAATCAAACAAAGAAAGGAACACTAAAATGAAAAAACTTGGAATGTTATTGATGTTAGTGGTCGCCATGGCCGTTGCTATGCCCACTTCTTATGCCCAGCTGAGCAAGAGAGAGATGAAGGAAATCGAAAAGACTGCAAAACAGGAAGCCAAACAGTTGAAGAAAGAGGGTTGGAAAGTGGCTCCTGGGCTTCCCTCGATTGAGATGCAGCTGAAAGATTCTTATATGATGCAGCGACAAAAGGATGAAAATGGTTACGACAAGTTCATCCAAGGCGACGCCATGTCGGTAGGGCAGGTGTATGATGCAGCCATGTTCCAAGCGGAAAACTTGTCGAAACTGAATCTGGCTGGCAAGATGGAAACCCGTGTTATCCAAATCATCGACAATAAGTTGGCTAACAAGGAAATCTCCAAAGAAGAAGCCGTCTCTTTGGCGACCAGCATTAGTGCGAGTAAAAACCTCATTTCCCAAAGGTTAGGTCAGGTGATTACTCCGGTGAAGTTGTATCGTGACCTCCCGAACGGCAACATGGAAGTGCGCGTTATCGTTTACTACAGCCGGGATTTGGCGGATAAAGCTGCCAAGGCTGCCATGAGGGAAGAACTTGAAAACGAGGCCAATGAACTTTCCGAAAGATTGGATGATATCCTTGGCGATTAACAATTGAGAGATGATACGGAAGTCAGTATTGCTTATTATATTGGCCGTGTTTCCCTTGATAACTTTCGCTCAAAGAGAGCGGGAGGTGTCGGGGGAATACACTTATAATAATTCCCAAAATTGGTAATTTGTATTTGTTATGTTTGGCGTTGGGTGGCAGGATTATCATGGGAGATGCGATGAATTATGGGAGACGTGATTAACCTAGGAGACGCAATGAATCGCGTCTTTACAAGGTGGAAAGTAATTGGAAACGATCGTGTACGAAACCGTATGCGCCTGTAGAGACGCCGATTTATCGCGTCTCGGAAAACAACAATATAGGCTGCCGTGGAACGATAGCCCTACAGGATAGAGTGTAGGGCTGTCACACCGTGGCAGCCGCAGGATTAATAATAAATTCGTGTTCATTTATGGTAATTCGTGTTTGTTATGTTTGGCGTAAGGATGATGGTGTGGCTGCGTCTTTGCCCTTGTTTTTGCAAAAGGGATGCCATTTTTGGGAAAATTTGTATTTTTGCAAAAATAGATTGTTGTGCCGCAAATAAGTCCGTTCTACGGATCATTATTTTCATGAACTTCACTGATCATACGCCTGCTCATTTCCACGCTTGGTATGGCGATTACAAGGTTATTGTGGGCATCCGTGATGGCGTTGTCACTGGAAAAATGCCGGGTCGTGCCTTACGGATGATATTGGAATGGCTTGATTTGCACCGCGACGAATTGATTAGCGATTGGGAAAAAGCACAAAATGGCTCTCCGCTTGACAAAATAGAACCCTTAAATTGATAAAGTATTTTTTTGGAAATCAATAAAGCAGAATATCTTGGCGACTACAAGATCCGCCTGTGGTTCAACAATAGTGAGGTGCGTGATGTTGATCTTGCAGGTTCATTAAAAGGAGAAGCGTTTTTGCCGCTTTTCGATAAGGAATATTTCAAGCGTTTTTCCATTCGTTTCAATACAATCGAATGGGAAAATGGAGCCGACTTTGCCCCAGAGTATCTTTACGAAATCGGTGCAACCGCGTAAAAGCTACTTTTGTAAGATCCAGTTCCCCCGTTCTCCCGAATTTGCAATTCGGGAGGCGAGATTATCAGCATTACCTCTTATGCTTCAAACAGAATCCCAAGCCAACCCTGAACTCTACCAGCTTCTTGTTGCTCGAAAACACTTCCACAACCGGAATCAGCACGTCGGTATTGAACACGATGTTGTAGATGCAACATTGCACCCCAAGCGAGCCTTCAAAAGAGTTCCAACTGACGGGGTCGTTGATGACCCATGAGTCGTAGCTGTTTTTCAATGCCTCGCGTCTGATGCCATAGCCTCCACCAACCCTTAGGTAAACAGGTCCCGCCACTTTCACGGTAACACCAAATAAAGCGGAGGCTCGAATGAGCGGACGCTCGTCTTGATAGGAGTCCTGTTGACTGTCGGTCGCCGTGTTGTTTTCGTTTGCCACAAGATAGGCGTTGAGCACCGAGTAGTCTTTTATGAATAATTGGCCAATGAAGTCACTGTTGGTCATGATGTTGAAATACCATCCTGCCCGGCCACCCTTGGCGATATCTCCAATATTGAAACCGTATGCGATTTTACCACCTTTGTTTACAAACCCTAAATTGCCCGTGAAGAAGAAGGCTCCGTTTTTCAGGAAAGAGCTTGGACTTTGCATTTGGGGCACGATGCGAAGGTCAGAGATCTGGTAGTCTCTTGATACGTCGATGTCTTGTTCCCCAGCGGTCCATCCATATTCGGCTCTGAGTGTATGTGCACCGTTGTAGATATACAGTTGTTGTGGGGCACGGCCCATATATTCGCCGTCAAGGTAAAGCTTGGCATTCCTGTCCCCTGTTTCAACGTTTACGGTTTGACCAAACGGAAATTCGAAGACGGGTTCCAAATTGTCGGGACTTAAAGTGATTTCTTCTTCCTTGCCGAAATGTCCAGGCCTTACAATGTAGATGGGATAGGTGCCGAAAGGCTTTTCCAGGGTCACTGGGGTCTTGCCAATGAAATTCATGTCCATATAAACTTGGTCGCCTGGCATGTCGGTGAGGATTGTAGCCACACACGAGCGTTTGAGCCTTAGGAAATATGTCGTTTCAAACTCTTCTTCGACGTTGATTTCGCATTTGAGTGTGGTGTGTAATTCCGCTGATAGCTCGAGCTGGTGGGCGCCAATCGACAAGCTGTCTACGGTGATGGGGGTGCGGCCGTATGCGATGCCGTCGATGGTGACCGTGGCTTCAGGCGTTGCGCTGATGGCTACCTTGCCTCTGATGGGATAGTGTCGTGTTCGTTTGACCTGAAACGAAGTGTCTATCGTGTCTTGGCTGACGTTATTGTTTTGCAGCCTTGCATAGGTCGAGCACATCTCGCTGGCATTATTGACGCTGACAAAGTGTTCCTTGACTTCTATTTGCGTCGAAGCCACAAGGGAATCGCCTGCTTTCAGTGCGACGTTGTACGTGCCTGGGGCCAATTTCTCGCTTGTGAAGGGCATGTTGCCTTTGGGTTGACCGTCAACGTAGACCTCATAATCTGGACTTTCCTCCATGTCGTAGGCCTTCACAATCTTCATGTAACCGTAGGCGGGATTTAGGTTCACGTGAATCGTGTCGATTTGCCCTGAGGTGAGCGAAACGGTTCCTTCGGCTGCGTGGTAAAGCGGGTGCTTCATTGTCCATTGGTAATTTCCTGACAGGCTGGTGATGCTGTGGATGCCGGTTCCGATGGAATCACCATTGATGAAGAGGGTGGCGTCTTTGGGATAAGGCAGGAAGACCATCTGGCATTTTCCGTAGGTCACGACCTCTTGGGGCAGTTCTTTCAACCCTACAATGCTGATTCGGTATGTGTTGAGACTCTGTATGTTGCCTTTCAGCATTTCGGGGATGTTGAGGATGTAGTTGCCCAATGTGTTGTGCTTGATTTTCAGGATTTTGATACCAGGCGAAACCCAAAGGCATATCTCGCCACCGTCTTTTCGGCGTTCGCGGATGACCGATCCCATGTCGCATTCAAACTGGAAGATGTCACGCTGCGGGTCGAGTATGTTTTGGGTCGAAATCCGGAGCACGGCACACTGCTGCCCTCCATTTATTTTTTCCGTAAGGATGGTCTTCCGTGCCGTCATGTCGTTTTGGAGAAGCTCCACACTGGTGACTTTGTAATCTTGCGAGAACAGTGTGAAACGGAATGCCAGTATCAGCAATGATAATATAGACAGCCTTTTCATAATGATGGGGTATTTGAAGAATCAATAAACGTCTTTTAAACTGAACAGTTGGTCGATGGGCAGCTTGTCGTCTTGCCAGGCTCTGATGTGAATCACGGGGTCTTCCTCTCGTAGGTCTACCAAAAGGAACAGATACCCCACATCACCGTAGTTGTTGGAGAAATACTCTTGTCGCACCCTGATGCCAAAGAAGTCCTCGGTGCTCCAAGCTTGGGTGAAATCGGTTTCCGTGAAGTTCAGGTTGATGTATTCTTTGGTTTTGAAATGCCTGCGCAGTTTGGCCATGTATTGTGATTTTGACAAGGTGTCGTAATGGGTGTAACCACGTAGTTTTATGCCATCAGAGGAAACTTTTTTCAGCACCTTGTAGCCGGAGATGATGAGGGCATTCTCTGAAAAGATGCGTTCCAGGTAGTCGATGCGCCCGAGGGCGTATGCGGTTTGGTAGTCCTCCATGAACGAAAGCAGGGTAAGCTTTGAGTCCATTTTCCAGTCTTCGTTGTCCATGATGTCATGCTGGGCGACATCGGTCAGGGCAAAAGCCAACGATTCTATTTTGTCGGCCTCGTCGAAGCGGAAAACGACATTCTCCACAAACTTCTTGTTGTTCCTGAATCGGAATTGCATGGTGATGCTGCGACAGATGACCAGATGCCCGAAGGAGACAAACTCATAGTAAGGTTCGCCGATGATGGAGGCATTGCCGTAGCGTATGAGCTTGTTGAAGCAGTCGTAACCATCTGCAGTGAAGTGGTCTGCCACTGATTCGTATCGTTTGTTTTGAATGGCTTCTTCGATGTCAAACATGATGTTTCTCAGTCTGTCGACCCGTGTGGTGTCGCTGTTTGGCGAAGGTGTCTCGGTGATGCATGAATTGACCGTTGGCGGCTCAACGATGCTGGCGATTTCTTCTTTCTGGGTTGTGTCGAATTTGATGTACTTGTCGGCTACTGCGAAGGTTTTGTTCTTTTTGTCTTTGACCATTTCTTGCAGTTGAAGTGGGGTCTCGCTTGAGTCATAGTTGTAGATGCAGTGCAGGTTGGTGTGGTCCAAGTCGTAATTCAATTCGGCCACGCTGACGCCGTCGCGCACCCTGGGACCTTCAACGTAGGTGTTGCCGTTGTGGTATTTGAAATCCAAGCATGTGATTCTTTTGTAGCTGTTGTCGTCAGTTTTATAATAAAAGCCCAATTGCTTGACATAGAGGGTTTGGTATTCGTTGATTTTTTCTTCTTTTTGTCCTTCGCAGATGATGGTGATGTTGCTTAGGGTCTGGTCGAGCAACAATGAGAATACCGCATCGGCGGGTTGTTTATTCCCATTCCGTTCCAACACCATCTTTGTGTCGGATGCTATGAGATAACCCCAATAGAAGTATTTCAAGGCATCTCCAATTCTGATGTCGTTGATGGCCCGAAGCCCTTCGTCGTAGTAGAAACTGATATCGTTCTTTAACTGTTTCTCCCTTTCGATGGCGGCTTCGATTTCTGCCTGTTTCAGCTCTTCGATGATTTCTGCAACTCTTTCAGAGCTGATGTAGACAAAGGCGGTATAGGTTTTGGTCTTTTTCGTAGGCTTGCCCACCATCAAGACGTGATAATCGGTCAGACGCACATCGGTGAATGTCTTGACGACATTTGAAAAATAGGAACTGCTGGTAATCTCACCGTTCAAGTTATGCTCCTTGATGACAGAACTGGCTTCGCTTCTCACATTCGTCATAATCTGACTGGCCAACATGGCAACAGCATCGTTGATAGCCAAGTCAAACGAATCGGCAACCGCGGTGGCGTGATGATAGTGCTCGGCATCCATGATGATTTTGTTCATGGTTTTCCGGTTGGCATCAATGTTTTGTGCTTGCAGGATAAAACTTGACAATATGAGCACCAGCGTTGCTGCCGTCTTTGCCGTTTTCTTAGTGTGTGATAATAACTTATGTAGAATTGCGTGGTTCATAGTGACAATCTTGGAAAGGTTAAACGATAATATTTTTAGTCGGGGCTTTGTTCGTCCTCCATCGCCATCTGTTCCTCAACCCGCTCAAGGGCATAGTTGGAATAGGTGTCGTGGAAGCGCAGGTCGAAGGGACTTAGTTGGTCCAGCTCGTAATAGCGTGGCACAATGCCTCTGATTCTCAACTTGTAGGTCATCATGATGGCTTCTTCGTATGCTTCCCAACTAAAAGGAGAAGCTTCGTCTTCGGTGATGTCGTCGTCAACATCCCAAGTGTGACCCTTTCCGTCGGGCTCGAAGCGGTAGAAGACATGCCCGTCTTTTTGCCAAAGCCCAACGAGCATTTCTTTGTTGGCAGGGCTGGCGTGCAGTGTGCGTGGGTCGATGGATTCAGGGTAATATGCCGTCGGACGAAGCAGGAAATACAACGTCAAGCCTATGGCAATGGCCACTGCTATAACGATGAGGATAATCCAATGTTTCTTTTTTATGGTCATATCAGTTGATTTTCACGATTTCATATTTAGCGTTGACGAATTTAGGTAAGACAGTGCCGATAGCAGCATTGCTGTAGGTGGGGTCACACACAAAGTAGCGCTTCCCGTTGAAATCGACGCTTTTTCCCTGCAGTTGTGCATCGTTGCCGAAACACACTGCTGTGGCCAGATGATCGTCATAGAGTACACCGATGACATCATATCCGACAAAACGACGCACCAACCACGCAAACAGGGCTGAACGATCCTCACAATCGCTGAACGGGTAGCCAATGACCTCTTCAGGGAAGAAGTATTTCTCCCGCCCGAATTGTTGTTCGTCGATCTTGTAGGCGAAGGCGGTCTGGACGAAGTTGAGCATGATGTCGACCATCTGCACTTTGTTGTATCGTTTGCCTAATGTGCTGAAGGTCTGTGCCAGCGCTTGTTCGGCTTCGCTGGATACCGGGGTTTTGAAATAGATGGGGAAGACCGTCGTCGGGATCTCGTCATAATAGCGAAGATGTGAGGTGGAGTAGGGAAGCTCAATGTCCTGGTCCACCTTGCCGAAATGTAAGGTACGCGACTTGTCACAGCTGGCAATGTTGAGCGTCTTGGTAAAGTCGAGCCCGATTTCCTTTAGGCCGCTGTCGTCGGCGTTTTCATCGTAGGAATATACACTTTCACCTTTTTTCCCGTTGCCGTACACCACATAGAACTTCGTACCTTTGATGCGGAAAAAGGTTTTGGAGTAAACCTCTTTACTGTTGTCTAAGGCAAGCAGTAGTAGCAGCTGCTCGCTATTCTTGCCTCGGCCAACGCGGGCTTTGAAACCGTGACTGTGCAACATAAAGAAGGAGAACAGCACACGGTCGTTGGCATTGCTGAAGAGCTTTTCTGAGATGGCACGGAGCAGGGAGAAATAGCCCCATTCGTTCAGTCCCATCTGGCTGACTGCATCATCGAGTTGCTTGTTGAGGATCGAGGAAGTGTTGCTTTCACGCATGGCCTCGTGGTATCTCGCAATATGTCTTT
>JAEEGH010029358.1_pt1 | contig 10755 bp, 11 predicted proteins | sample 9134181 | NCBI WGS metagenome assembly JAEEGH01 (sample SAMN16246544, study PRJNA631951) | gut metagenome | biome: gut microbiome; feature: rumen; material: DP-attached | host: Bos | place: Iran: Karaj | collected 2018-10
AATCATCTGTGCAAGAAACCTCATCTGCATGCTCATACTTTCCCTGTGATGAATCATACTTTAAAAGATGTGCTAACATCTTTGGGCTAGTTAAGTCGTTGATTGCTACTACTTCGTAACCTTCTGCTCCGAACATCTGACGGAATGCAAGACGTCCGATACGGCCAAAACCGTTGATTGCTACTCTTACTGCCATTTTTAAATCCTCCTAAAGATTCTTTTAAAATTTTCTTTGAAGCTCTCAAAGAGCCCCGTATGCACTTTATTTTATACAACATCAATCTATAATTCAACCCCAAATTGAAATATTGTTAAAATTTTCTCAATGTATTTGTATTATTTGTTTTTTCAAACAATATTTCTTGCACCCGCCAATATCATCATTTAATATTTAGTTACTTATAAGAAGGAGGCCATAGTAATGTTTTGGGACAATCACATGCACTGCAATTTTTCTGGAGATTCCGATGCTTCTCCTATTGATATGATAAACGCCGCAAAGGCAAAAGGACTACTTGGTATCACATTTACGGATCACCTTGATATTGACTATCCAAAGCAGTTTGGGTTCTTTGATTTAGATTTAGAAAACTACTATCCTACTTTACACGAACTTGCCATACAGGAATCAACTGATGATTTCACCATATTGAACGGACTAGAAGTTGGCATTCAGCCTCATGTGGTTGATAAATGTAATGAAGCTGTAAATGCTCATCCATACGACTTCATCATAGGAAGCACTCACCTTGTGGATAAATGGGATCCATACTTTGACAGCTTTTGGGAGCGTGATACAGAAAGTGCTTTGCTTACCAGATATTACGAATCCATTCTAGAAAACATTACCGCATTTACGAATTTCGATACAGTCGGGCATTTAGACTATGCATTTAGATATGCTAGAAATCAAGAAACAAAGCAAAATACACACAAGCCATATGCTGAAATTATCGATGCCATTCTTCAGCAAATCATCAAACTCGATAAAGCTATGGAAGTAAACACAGCTGCCTTTAGAAAAGGTATGGGAGCTCCAAATCCTGCCCCATCTATTATCAAAAGATACAAAGAATTGGGCGGTAAAATGATTACACTTGGCGCCGATGCCCACGCTCCTGAAGATGTAGCTGCAGATTTTGATAAGCTTCCAGACTTATTAAATGATTGTGGCTTCCATGAATATTATGTATTTAAAAACAGAAAGCCTGAAGCTTATCCATTGCGATAGGCCTCAGGCTTTTTTCTTAATCGTTATCTAATTTTAAAAGAGAATTAACAAGTTCCTCGCAAATTTCCAACTCTGACTTACCATCAGTTTCAATTATGATATCAGCAGCAGCAACATATTTTTCTCTTCTTTTAAGCATTAATTCTTCAATAAATTCAACGCTCTTATTATTTTCGATAAGAGGTCTATCGTGGCTATCCTTCACTCTCTCAAGGATCGTCTCTGGCTTTGCGGTTAAAAAAACAACACGTCCATTCTTCTTCATTTCCTGAACATTTATATCACGCATTGGTGTACCACCGCCACACGAAATAACTACATTGCGTTTTGATTGCATTTCCTTCAGAAGATTTGTCTCCGCGTTTCTAAAGTGCTCTTCTCCATACACTTCAAAAATATCAGAAATAGACATTCCCTCTCTATCGGAAATAACCCGATCCATCTCTACTACTTCCATAGCAAAGCATGTGCTCAAATAATCAGAGATTGTCGTCTTACCTGCTCCCATAAATCCAATCAGAACAATATTGTAATTAAACAAGTGTCTAGCCTGAATACGCTTGGCATTTTTTACAATCGAACTGTAAATGTCCTTTACTTCCTTGCCATGGCGTTTTCCTTCTAAGCTCTTGTCTAGCCATCTGTCTCTTTTTTCATCCTGTTCTGGCTGTAAGATTTGTAAACCATTCTCCTCTTTGTATGCCGTGATTTCTTCAACTATGGCATTTCTCATAAGCAGTGCATTAAGAATAATTTCGTCGTTCTGAGCAAGATTCTCTCTTAACATTTTGAGCTGTTCCATGTCTTATTCCCCTTTGATACTTTGTTTTGAATAGTATCATACTAAAAAATCAGACAGAAAGAAACCACTTTTCCTTCTGTCTGATAAATAAATTTTAGATTAAATTAATCAAGAAAGCTCTTGCCACTAGCTGGGGTGTTGAAGTAATGTCAATCACTGCTATTTCAGCAACACCTGTAATGATTGCTTCATCAATGAACATTGTTCTTACAGCTGTAGGATTATTACTTGGATTATTGGTAAATCTTAGATACACTAAGATGGTAGATGCAAATTCATAAAACAGAGGAAAAGAATATGAATACAGTAAAAGTTAGAAATGTAGTTATTGGCGAAGGCGTACCAAAGATTTGCGTACCTATCGTTGGAAAAACAAAAGAAGACATCCTCGCGGCAGCTGCTTCATTCAACGACGTAGCACATGATGTTGTTGAATGGCGTGTTGACTGGTTTGATGATGTATTTGATTTTTCAAAGGTTGAGGACGTTCTTAAGGATTTAAGAGCAGCTCTTGGGGACACCCCTCTCCTCTTCACTTTCAGAACAAGCAATGAAGGCGGAGAAAAATCTATTGAGAAAGATGCATACGCTACACTCAATAAGAATGCAGCTGCAACTGGTATGGTAGATTTAGTTGATGTAGAAGTTTTCACAGGTGATGATATTGTTAAAGATATCGTTGCTAGTGCTCATGCAAATGGAGTAAAGGTTGTAGCTTCTAATCATGATTTCGACAAGACTCCTGACAAGGACGATATCGTTTCTCGTCTTCGTAAAATGCAGGAGCTTGGCGCAGATATTCCAAAGATTGCTGTTATGCCTACTTGCAAAAAGGATGTAGTTACTCTCCTTGCTGCAACAGAAGAAATGGCAAGCAATTATGCAGATCGTCCAATTATCACAATGTCTATGGCAGGCACAGGACTTGTTAGCCGTCTTTGCGGCGAAGCATTCGGCTCTGCTCTCACATTCGGTGCTGTTGAAAAAGCTTCTGCACCAGGCCAGATGAACGCATCAGACCTTTCTACAATACTTAATCTTATACATGGTTCAATGTAATTATTAAGTCTTATAAATCCAATATGTTACGACTACAAGCCTAAAGCTACTCCGTTTAAAGATATTTCACTTGAGTAACCTCAGAGCTTGATGTCTACATATTGGATTATTTTATTAACTCTTTTGCTTTTGACTTTATTCTAGTAAGTGTATTATCTACTGACTTCTCCGTCTTTCCCAATTTTGCAGCTATTTCTCTATAGTCATAATCCTGCATATATAACTCAAAGACTTGCTTTTCCATAGGAGACAAGGCTTTTTTCAGTCTGTCTATAAGGTCAAGATTCTCCTCTGCTTCGATAACAATCTCGGCAGGATCATCTGTTGTGAAGGCCGGTTCTTCTCTCTCTGCACCATCCTCATCATAAAGTGAAACATAGGCGTTTAATGGCGAATGCTTTTTACGATTGCTGGCCTCGATAGCCTTAATCATCTGGCGATCAATACACATCTGTGCAAAATGAAAGAATGTAACATCCGAGGAAATATTGTAATCACCGATAGCGCTGAAAAGACCTATCATTCCCTCTTGTATTAAATCCTCATTCTCGCCACCAACCAAAAAGTACTTCTTGGAATTCTTTAAAACGAGAGGCTTATACTTTTCACATATAAAATTCAGGATGGCTTGATCGCCATCCCGATATTTTATGATTAACTCTTCGTCCGTTAAATTACTGTATTCTTTGTCTAACGATTTCATAAGCTAAAACTCCACAAGCAACTGATGCATTAAGTGAATCTATATCACCAAACATAGGAATTGATGCAATCATGTCACAGTTCTTTTTAACTAAGTCAGAAACCCCATGTCCTTCATTTCCAATTACAAGACCGATTGAACCTGTAAGATTAAGGTCGTACATTGTTGTGCCACCCATATCGGCGCATACAAACCACATGCCCTGTTCTTTAAGCTCTTCCATTGTCTTGCTTATGTTTGTAACCTTTGCTACCGGTGTGTAGTTGATAGCACCTGCTGAAGCCTTTGCAACTGTAGCAGTAAGACCAACTGCTCTGTGCTTTGGAATAACTACGCCGTGAGCTCCAACCTGGTTTGCAGTACGAATGATTGCTCCAAGGTTGTGAGGATCCTCGATATTATCAAGAATGATAAGGAATGGCGCCTCACCCTTAGCCTTTGCGCGCTCCATAATTTCATCAAGCTCAACATAGTCATAGCTTGCTGCATATGCCAAAACTCCCTGATGCTTGCCTGTCTCTGAAAGCTGATCAAGGCGCTCTTTCTTAACGAAGCTGATGACTGTGTCCTTGCTCTTCTTTGCTTCTCTAAGTATTGTCTGGATTGGGCCATCCTTGCAGCCTTCCAGTACAAATAATTTATCAATTGTTTTACCGCTTCTAAAAGCTTCAAGGACTGCGTTGCGTCCTTCTACAATTCTACTTTCTTCCATTTCTAAAACCTACGTTTTGCTACAATCACAATCATTAGATTTCTTCCATCGACTAGAACGTCTCTTACAGAAACCTAATAGATTGTTATCTGCAAAAACTTACTCTTTCTAATAACTATAATTATAGAATGTCCAACTCCACGGCTTCGACGCCACGTGTCACAAGCTCACATATGCGGTCCATATCTCCTGTGAGATAAAGGTATCCAAGCACCGCTTCAAAGCCTGTAGCCTCCAGGTAGTCCATTGTGGATGCATTTTTTGCCTTTGTGTGAGGCTTGGAATTGCGGCCACGGCGATACCAGTCAGACTCTGCTTCTGTAAGCTGGTCCATAAGGGCCAAAACCATAGCAGCCTGTGTCTGAGCCTTGACTACCTGACTTGCCCTTTGGTGAAGCTTGTTAACGGGCGTATTGCCCTTATTTACGAGGATAGAACGAATGATGATATCAAACACTGCATCGCCAATGTACGCAAGGGTAAGCGGTGAATATGTGCGAATATCCTTTTGTTCTATGCCAAATTGTTCATTAAAATAGCTGTTTAAATCAACTGCCATACTACTCCCTCACGAGTATCTTTAATCTCTACACCTTTTTCTAAAAGCTCTGCTCTGATTGCATCTGCTGTAGCAAAATCCTTTGCCTTCTTTGCTTCTGCACGACGAGCAATTGCGTCATTAATGAATGCTTCTAAATCTGCATCAACAGATGAAGCTCCATCTGCTAAAGCCTTTGCATGTCCAATCAAATCAAGTGATAATACTTTGTCAAAGCTTTCTACAAGAGCAAGCTTTGTTGCATCGTTTGTATCTGCCTTAAGAGCGTCATAAAGGACTGTAATAGCCATTGATGTGTTTAAGTCGTTTGATACTGCCTCAAGGAACTTAGCCTCGTATTCAGCCTTAACAGCCTCATCAACTGCTCCATCATTCTTGAGCTCTGAAACACGCTTTACAAGCTTGTTGTAAGCCTGAACTGTGTTGTCCAAATTCTCCCAAGAGAATACAAGTGGCTTACGATAGTGTGACTGTAAGCAGAATAATCTGTATACAAGTGGGTCATATCCTTTTTCCTGAAGAACAGAAACTGTAAGGATTGCTCCCTTTGATTTTGACATCTTTCCTGACTGGTCGTTAAGGTGATTACTGTGGAACCAATAATTGCACCACTTGTGACCAAGATATGCCTCTGACTGAGCAATTTCATTTGTATGATGTGGGAAGATGTTATCAACACCACCGCAGTGGATATCGATGTATTCACCAAGGTGCTTCATTGAAATGCATGAGCACTCAATGTGCCATCCTGGGTAACCAACGCCCCATGGGCTGTCCCACTTAAGAGCCTGATCCTCAAACTTTGACTTTGTAAACCAAAGAACGAAATCAGTCTTGTTTTTCTTATTAACGTCCTCTTCTACGTCGTCACGAACACCAACCTCAAGTGCTTCCTTTTCAACTGATGAAGAAAATACATAGTAGTCCTGAAGCTTGCTAGTGTCGAAGTAAACATTTCCACCAGCTACATATGCATAGCCCTTTTCAAGAAGGACCTCTACCATGTGGATGAACTCTGGAATGCAGTTTGTAGCAGGCTCAACAACATCTGGGCGCTTGTTTCCAACTGCATCGAAATCTTTGAAGAAAGCGTCTGTGTAGAACTTTGCAATCTCCATAACTGTCTTGTGCTCGCGCTTTGCGCCAGCTACCATCTTATCCTCACCTGTATCTGCATCAGATGAAAGATGTCCAACATCAGTGATGTTCATAACACGACGAACATCGTATCCTGCGTACTCTAATGATTTAATAAGAGCATCCTGCATGATGTATGTACGGATATTTCCGATATGTGCGAAATGATACACTGTAGGGCCACATGTGTACATGCTAACCTTGCCCTCTTCGTTTGGCTTAAACTCCTCAACCTGTCTATCTAAAGTATTATAAAATGTAAATTTTCCTGCCATTATTATTCTCCTCTTTTGCATCCTGCGCATTCTTCACAGCTACGGCCTGTGTCCATTACTACATTGCTTCCGTCATAGAATTCGTAAAGTAAACAGACTGCCTGAGCGCTGATGCCTTCTTCTCGGCCTGTAAAGCCTAAGTGTTCTTCTGTGGTAGCTTTGATGTTGACCTGAGATACGTCGATACCCAAACATCGTGCTACGTTTTCTTCCATCTGCTCAATGAAAGGACGAAGCTTTGGTGCCTGAGCGATAACTGTAGCATCCACATTTCCTACTACATAGCCTTCGTCCATAACAAGCTCACGAACCTCTTCCAAAAGTTTCTGGGAATCTGCTCCCTTATATTTAGGATCAGTATCTGGGAAATGTGCCCCTATATCCTTAAGCCCTGCTGCACCAAGAACTGCATCTGATATTGCATGTAAAAGTACATCTGCGTCGGAGTGACCTAAAAGCCCAAGTGTATGCTCTATTTTAACACCACCTATGATTAAATCGCGGCCCTCCACAAGCCTATGTACATCATAACCTGTACCTATTCTCATGTTGCCTCCTAATAATATAAAGAAATCTGCACTAGGGGCAGAATATCACCTATCAAACTACTGTATTATAACAAAAAAAGAGGACTATTAATAGTCCTCTTCCATTAATTCCTATTTAGCTCTGGTCTGTCTTCTTATCCTTTTTCTTGAAAGAAAAACCCTTTCCCTTCTTTTTTCTTACAAAGAATATAATACATAAAATAATTGCAATAAGAATAAGATAAGGCAATAGATAGATAATAGCTATCACAAAAGCCTGAATAAACGCTACAAATCCTGAGAATGAGCCACTAAACGCCTCCACAAAACGATTCCATGCTGTATCTGCCTTCACTTCGCTATATGTAGATACTTCAGTGATATCAATTGAAACTGTACTATAATCTATCTGGTCATCATAAGCTTTCTTTTGAGCTGTGTAACTTTCGATCTGATACTGCACTTCGTTTATACGGTCTTCAATTGAAAGTAAGTCTTCAATGTTATCAGCCTGCTCTTCAAGTTCCTGAAGGCGCTCCAGCTTTGTATTCAAGCTCTTTAATCTGGCTTGAACATCCACGTAGCTTGATGTGATATCATCTACACTTTCGCTTTTAGATGCAAGTGAGCCTACTTCTCCTACACTGTTCATAAAAGCTTCGTATTTGTCTGATGGAATACGTGCTGTAAAGCTAGCACTGCGACTTCCATACTCCTCATTACCGTATGATGAAGTACTTTCGAAATAACCACCATTAGCGCTCACAAGCTCCTTAATAGCATCCACATCTTCGTCAAACTTTTTTGACTCTAAATTGATGTAGGATGTATATATCAGCTTGCGACTGGTATCATATTCGCTTAAGTCAACCTCACTATCACCTTCGTTAGCGTATCCAGCCTCTTCGTACGTCTCATAATCCCCAGTGTCAGCACTATCAAAGGATGCAGATTCAGATAATCCAAAGCTATCATAGCCAGCCGTCTTTGATTCAGTGGCTGTTGCAAACTCAGCTGTGCTGCCTTCCGAGGTGTTGCCACAGGCAGTAGCAAACAGCATCATCCCCACAATTACTAGCGTTAATATTCTTTTTCTCATATTCCCCTCCTATTCCAGATTACTCAAAATCGAATCCGTACTGCTCCTCATTATCCCAATAACCTACATTGTTATCGTCATAGAAATGCTCACCAAGTGTAAAGCCTGAATCAGTTACTTCCTCTACATAAAGTGTTGTATCCATATGCCCCTTGGCTTCTATACCATTTGAAACCTCATACAAGTCTACGCTAATTCCATCGTTTACAATCAAAACAAAGTTGCCTTCATCGTTGTGAATAAAATAGCCTGTAATCCAGCTTCCGTTGCCTGTCTCTTCTTTTAATCCATCATCGCCTACTCTTAAAATATAGTAGTTTCTGTCAGATTCTTCATCCCAAGTATTTACAACACTGACATTTTCAAGCTCACCATCACCGTCAAAATCAACACTGCTATTAAATCCTGCTTCAGAAAGCTTAATTGCATATGATATATCCTCAAGTGGAGTGTATCTGTCGGCAATTTCGTCGTACTCAGAATAAGGAACTGTAAACGAAATCATACCTGCAGCATATGGTGCAATATCATACTGTTGAAAAATAAAGGTAATTCCCACTGTATCCAAATAGAACTCTGGTTGATTTCCATTTGAAAACAATTCCTCAATTACTTCTTTATAGTTGATTACATCATCATCAAAAAGATTTGCTTTTGCCTCATCTGAAGATGTAGCTATTGTATTTAATATGTATTCCTTTGATGTTTCTCTGATAGAATCAGCATCTCCCAAATCATCTAATGTAATTTGCTCGCCTGTTCCTACATCAAAGCTAACCCCAGTGAAGGAGCCGCCGCCATGTGCTCCGCCAAGGTATACGTAATCGTTAAGTACAAAGCTAAGAACCTTATTATCAAGTCGCTTTAAATCTATTGTTATATTATCAGAATACTTCATTTCGTATCCTTCGTCACCCATTTCTTCATTCTGCTGTTTAGCTTCTTCGTTCCAGTCTTCAATGCCTACATTAAAGTTATCAACCACACCAGAAAAATAATCATCAATGGCTGACTTTAGCTCTGGATGACTGTCATCTGTAATCTCAAGACACTGTACCTGGCCTTCGAAATAATCATAGCCCTCAGCCTCGACAGTTGTATATGCGATTTCTGGTGCTGAAGCACTGGAATACTCTTTTTCTGTATTCTCTTCCTCCTCAGTCTGTTCTGTAACCTCTATTTTATCTGTATCCTGTGAGTCTGTATCTTTTGCACAAGCCAACATAGATATGACTGTAACCGCACAGATTGCAAGCATAGCTATTCCCTTTTTCATTTGTCTTTCCTCCATATTACTTAAAACAATATAACTAAGTTTAAGTTCAGTATACACATTCTCTGTATTATATCAAGTAGTACAGTAAAGATTTTAGAATTCTTTACATTTGATTTAGAAATACAAAAATAGGATTCCCCAAGCACCCTTAGGGAATCCCATCTAGAAAGGAGGATTTATTGTAACAAAAGAAATAGTAAACTATTTAACTACCAGTCTCTTTGCGCCCTCTGCAGCAAGTGGGCTACGAACTGTTTCACTTTCTTCGAATGTGATTTGAGCACATAATGTTGAGCCCTTCATTCTCTCTGCAGCAAATGTAAGACCGTTGTTTTTTCTATCAAGCTTTGGAGAATCAATCTGATCAGGGTCGCCAAGAAGAACTACCTTTGAACCCTTGCCAGCTCTTGTGATGATTTCCAAAATCTGACCAATTGTACAGTTTTGAGCTTCGTCCACAATAATATATGAATTAACAAGCGAACGACCTCTCATATATGCCAATGAACAAATTTCAAGGATACCTGTTTCAAACATATCCTCAATTTGAATCTTAATCTGCTCTTTCTCCTCGTTTTGTCCCTTCAAAAGAACCTGCAGGTTATCCATAAATGGAGCAATTAAAGGAGTCATTTTTTCTTCCAAATCACCAGGAAGGAAACCTAAATCATTGTCAGAAAGGGTGTTACTTCTGGTAATCATAATTCGATCATAGCCGTTGTGATAATAACCCTGAAGTCCAGCTGCCAGTGCAAGGAATGTCTTAGCAGTACCTGCACTACCCTTTAATATAACAAGTGGAAGTACATCTGGACTAGCTAACAGTGCATACAATGCAAATCGCTGACCTACGTTTCTAGGCTGACAATAAGGTGTATAGAAATCTCTATCCTTTAGTAAATGCCATCCATCAGTCTTAAATGTATAAAGTGCAGAATTGCTTCCGTCCTTGCAAATACCAAATTCATTCTCGATAAAGCCCTTATTAAAAGGACTTTCGATATCTTCTGGAGTAATATCTATTCGGCCTGTGTAATTCTCATTATCAAGAATCATTTCGTTGTGATAGCCCTGTACAACACAGCCACACATGGTAGCATTGATTCTCATGGAAATATCATTTGTAACCAGGATAGTTTCTAGCTCAGATTGTTTTGCAATTCCCAGTACACAGTTGATTATTCTATTATCAGGCCTATCAAGAGAAAACTCAGCTGGAATCAGCTTTTCAAATTCAGATTCTTTGGCGATGATAAAAGTACCGCCATTTGGCATCGTAACCCCCTTAGCATAATCACCTTCAACAGATTCGATGTTTCGAATGCTCTCTCTGGCGCCATAGCCCACTTCCGCAAAAGCAGTCTTCTTTGAATCA
>JAEEGH010029368.1_pt1 | contig 10754 bp, 11 predicted proteins | sample 9134181 | NCBI WGS metagenome assembly JAEEGH01 (sample SAMN16246544, study PRJNA631951) | gut metagenome | biome: gut microbiome; feature: rumen; material: DP-attached | host: Bos | place: Iran: Karaj | collected 2018-10
CCGACCAGGCCCTCATCGCCGGCTGCTCCGGCGGTACCTACGACAACCTCTCCGAGGCGGCCACCATCCTGAAGGGCAAGAACATCGGCAATGACTACTTCACGATGAGCTGCTACCCGCAGTCCACTCCGGTGTACCTCGCCACGACCCGCAACCACATCGCCGAGGAACTCCTCGAGGCCGGCGTGGTGATCAAGCCCGCTTTCTGCGGCCCTTGCTTCGGCGCCGGCGACGTGCCCGCCAACAACGGCTTCTCCATCCGCCACACCACCCGCAACTTCCCGAACCGCGAAGGTTCCAAGCCGGGCCAGGGACAGATCTCCCTCGTCTCCCTGATGGACGCCCGCTCCATCGCCGCCACTGCGGCGAACGGCGGCGTGCTCACCGCCGCGACGGACATCGAATATGAAGATACCCACAAGCCTTACACCTTCGACGACCGCATCTACAAGAGCCGCATCTACTACGGCTACGGCAAGGCCGACCTCTCCCAGGAGCTCCGCTATGGACCCAACATCAAGGACTGGCCCACGATGTATCCGATGGAGGAGAACATGCTCGTGGAACTCGCCGCCGTCATCCACGACCCGGTGACCACCACCGACGAGCTCATCCCTTCGGGCGAGACTTCGAGCTATCGTTCCAATCCGCTTAAGCTCAGTGAGTTCGCTCTTTCCAGACGCGTGCCTGAGTATGTGGGCATTTCCAAGCGGATCCAGGCCCAGGATCTCGAGCGCCGCGCCGGAAAGGTGCCTGAGCACGTGGCTGCCGCCCTCGCCAAGGTGGGCGCTTCGGCTGCCGATACTTCCTTCGGCTCCTGCGTTTTCGCCAACAAGCCCGGCGACGGTTCCGCCCGCGAGCAGGCCGCTTCCTGCCAGAAGGTGCTCGGCGGCGATGCCAACATCTGCTACGAGTATGCCACCAAGCGCTATCGTTCCAACTGCATCAACTGGGGTATCGTTCCCTTCACGATCGCTCCGGAGACCGCCTTCGACTATGAGCCCGGCGACTTCGTGTACGTGCCCGGCATCCGGAAGGCCATCCTCTCCGGCGCCGAGGAAATCGACGCCCAGGTGATCTCCAAGGCCGGTGTGAAGCCCATCCACCTGTTCTTCCAGAACCTCACCGCCGACGAGCGTGACATCCTCGCCGACGGCTGCCTGATGAATTACTACAAAAACCGAAAATAATCCTTCGACAAGTTCAGGATTTTAAAAGAACCACATTTTATATCATGGAAAAGATCAAGATGACGACTCCGATCGTCGAGATGGACGGTGACGAGATGACCCGTATCCTGTGGAAGATGATCAAGGACGAGCTCATTCTCCCGTTCGTGGACCTGAAAACTGAATACTACGACCTGGGACTGCCCAACCGCGACAAGACCTCCGACCAGGTGACGGCGGATTCCGCCAATGCCACCAAGCGTCTGGGCGTGGCCGTCAAGTGCGCCACCATCACCCCGAACGTGCAACGCATGACCGAGTACAACCTGCATGAGATGTGGAAGAGCCCGAACGGCACCATCCGCGCCATGCTGGACGGCACCGTGTTCCGTACGCCGATCACGATCCCTTCCATCCATCCGGCCGTGAAGTTCTGGAAGAAGCCCATCACCATCGCCCGTCACGCCTATGGCGACGTGTACCGCGACGTGGAGCTGCAGGTCAATGAGCCCGGCGTGGCCAAACTCGTGTTCGAAGGCGAGTCCGGCAAGCGCGAGGAAGTGGTGGTCCACGAGTTCAAGGGCCCCGGCGTCCTGCTCGGCCAGCATAACCTGGACAAGTCCATCCGCAGCTTCGCCCATTCCTGCTTCCAGTACGCCCTTTCCCTGAAGCAGACCATCTGGTTTGCCACGAAGGACACCATCTCCAAGAAGTACGACGGCCGCTTCAAGGCCATCTTCGACGAGGTGTTCACGGAGTACAAGGAGAAGTTCGAGGCCGCCGGCATCGAGTACTTCTATACCCTGATCGACGACGCCGTCGCCCGTGTGATGCGTTCCGAGGGCGGTTTCATCTGGGCCTGCAAGAACTATGACGGCGACGTGATGTCCGACATGGTGTCCACCGCCTTCGGTTCCCTGGCCATGATGACCTCCGTGTTGGTTTCGCCGGACGGCAAGTACGAGTTCGAGGCCGCCCACGGCACCGTGACCCGTCACTACTACAAGTACCTGAAGGGTGAGGAGACGTCCACCAACCCGATGGCGACGATCTTCGCCTGGAGCGGCGCCTTCCGCAAGCGGGGCGAGATGGACAATCTCCCCGAACTCGTGAACTACGCGAACCAGCTCGAGGGTGCCTGCTTCGACACCCTTAACGAAGGCCTCGCGACCAAGGACCTGGTGAACCTCATGGAAGGCATCACCCCCAAGGCCCTCACCTCCGCCGAGTTCCTCGCCGCCGTCCGCGAACGCCTCGAGAAGCGCCTGGGCGCGTAAGCTGTCATTCCGAGGAGGTCGAAGACCGACGAAGGAATCTGTTAAAAAAAGGCTGGTAAATCTACCAGCCTTTTTTGATGTTCTCCGCCATCTCGTGCGCGAGCCGTGCGCGTGCTTCGACGCTGTACCACGCGATGTGAGGGGTGAGGAAGATCCGCTCGGGGTGCTTGGCCCGGAGGAAGGGATGGTCCCGGGGGATGGGCTCCTTCCGGTATACGTCGATGCCGATGCCGGCGATGCGTTCTTCATCGACGGCGCGGACGAGGTCCGCCTCCACCGCGATGCCGCCTCGGCCGGTGTTCACGAGGAAGGCCGTCGGCTTCATCTTGCAGAGGCCCTCATAGTCAATGAGTCCCGCTGTGCGCTCGTTGTATGGGGCGTGGATGCTGATGACGTCGGATTCCCGGAGCAGTTCGTCCAGGGAGACGCACGGATAGTCCTTGCAGTGCCCGGTTCCCGAGGTGGAGTAATAAATGACCTTCATGCCGAAGACCGTGCCGATAGCGGCGACTTTCTGGCCGATGGCGCCCATGCCCACGATGCCGAGGGTTTTACCGTAGATCTCCGTGAAGGGGTGGTCCGCATCGACATGGATGCTGCCGGCGCTGTAGCGGCCGTCCCGCGCGTAGGCGTTATAGTGGAAGGCGAGGCCGGCGAGGTTCAGGATGTGCATCCAGGCGATCTGGGCGACGGATTCCGTGGAATACCCCGCGACATTCCGGACGATGACCCCGCGCGCGTCGCAGAGTTTCGTGTCGATGTTGTTGATTCCCGTCCCCGCCTCGCAAATGAGCCGGACCTTCGGGCAGGCGTCCAAAAACGCTTCGTTAACAATGACTTTATTCAGGATGACCACGTCGGCGTCGGCCGCGCGGACACGGGCCTCTTCCGCCGTGGAGGAGGGGTAACAGACGAATTCTCCCAGGGCGGCGATCTCCGCCATCGATGCGTCGCCCATCGTGGCGGCGTCCAGAAATACGATCTTCATATGACTTCGGTTGGTAGTGCAATATAAGGATTTTTTCGTATCTTTGAACAATCTACCACACCTAAAATGGACCTAAAACAGGCATACGAATCCATCATTCAGGCGCTTAAGCGGCAACTTGACGCCGAGATGCCGTTGGCCAAGGAGGCCGACGACACGCTCGTCGCAAAGGGCCTGCTTTACAACCCTGCGGAAGCCGCCGCCCTGTTTGTCGATCCCATCGAAGGTTACATAGACCGGATCGCCGAGGAGGTGTCCACGGAATCCTGCAACGGCCACCGCTACACCGTCGCTCTCTACCAGCGTGACGACGAAGCCGCCCTCTGTGACGCCATCGCGGACCTCGCCTTCGCCCAGATCCAGCGCAAGCCCGTCGTCAAGAAAGCCAAGCCGGCAGGGGAGTACGAGAACGCCGTCGCCTTCGTCCTGGGCCTCTACACCATTTTCGTGATCCTGCACAGCGGCTTCACGGCCGACGACTTCACCCGTCTCCACAAGCGCGCGGTCTATAACTACTATCTGAATCACGGTTCCCGCCAGATCCGCCACCTCTACGACTCCGGCTGGTCGGGGAAATACGCCCCGCGAACAATTTTTTATCCGCTAGGGTGATTATTTGAAAAATATTGCTACCTTTGCAATCCCAAACGGAAACCACGGGGTATTAGCTCAGTTGGTAGAGCGCCAGGTTCGCAATCTGGAGGTCAGGGGTTCGACCCCCCTATGCTCCACGGAAAAAGTCCAGCCGGTCCGGCTGGACTTTTTTTGTGGAGCAGACTTACCTTTTTAAGGAATAATTCGTTATATTTGCAGATGTCGCTCTCGGAGAGAGGGATAGAAACGAACTTACTACTCATGAAGAAGGTACGTGTATTTGCGCCTGCATCGATTGCCAACCTGGGATGCGGGTTTGACATTATGGGGTTGGCCCTGGACGAGGTGGGGGACATCCTGGAGATGACCGCCACGGAGGGCGAGGGAATCACCATCACGAACCGGACGGATGTGCCGCTTCCGGAAAACATTGAGGATAACGTCATTACGCCGGTCATTCGGAAGTTCTTCGAGATGACCGGGCTTTCCGCGCATATCGACGTGACCGTGTGCCAGAAGATCTATCCGGGTTCCGGCATCGGTTCCAGCGCGGCGTCCAGCGCCGCGGCGGCCTACGGCATGAACGAGCTGTTCGACTGCCCGCTTTCCGACGAGCAGATGGTCATCTGCGCGATGGAGGGCGAGAACCTCGCCAGCGGCGGCTACCACGCGGACAACGCGGCGCCGGCGCTGATGGGCGGCATCATCCTCATCCGGGGCTATGAGCCGCTGGACATCATCCAGCTGCCGATTCCGGGCAATTTCTACTGCGCGGTGGTACACCCGGAAATCGTGGTGTCCACGAAGGCGGCGCGGAGCATCCTGCCGAAGGAAGTGCCCATGCATACCGCCATCGGCCAGTGGGGGAATGTGGGCGGCCTGGTCGCCGGCCTGTATTCCGGCAACATCGGCCTGGTCGGGCGCGCGATGAAGGACCTGGTCGCGGAACCGTACCGCAAGCAGTTCATTCCCGGGTTCGACGAGCTTCGGGAGAAGATCCTGCAGACGGGATCCCTGGCCATGAACATCTCGGGTTCGGGTCCGTCGGTATTCTCGCTTTCCCACAAGCGGGAGATCGCCCATAAGGCCGCCGACATCATGTGGCATCACTTTACCTCCCAGGGCATCAAGTGCGACGTGTACGTCGTGAAAGTGACGAACAAGGGCGCAAAACTCCTCGCGCAATGAGATACTACAGCACAAACGGCCAAGCGCCGTCAGCGGATCTCCGGAAGGCCGTCGTCAAGGGCCTCGCGGAGGACCGCGGTCTCTATATGCCGGAACGCATCAAGCAGCTGCCGGAATCTTTCTTTGAGTCGATGGGTTCCTTCGTGGAGGTCGCCCAGGTGGTGGCCGATGCGTTCTTCGGCGAGGATGTCCCCGCTGATGTGCTGCGTCGGATCGTCGCCGAAACCCTCTCCTTCGACTGCCCGGTCCGCGAGGTCGAGCCGGACATCTATGCGCTGGAACTCTTCCATGGACCTACCCTGGCTTTCAAGGACGTCGGCGCGCGCTTCATGGCGCGTCTGCTGCAGCATTTCCTGGCGGGGGACGATGAGGTCCATGTGCTCGTGGCCACCTCCGGCGACACCGGCAGCGCCGTGGCCAACGGTTTCCTGGGTGTCGACGGCATCCGCGTGCACGTATTATATCCTAAGGGGAAAGTCAGCCCCATCCAGGAGTGCCAGTTCACCACCCTCGGCAAGAACATCACCGCCCTGGAGATCGACGGAACCTTCGACGATTGCCAGGCGCTGGTGAAAGCGGCGTTCATGGACGAGGAACTGAATCGGTCCCTGCGGTTGACATCGGCCAACAGCATCAACGTGGCCCGTTTCCTGCCTCAGGCGTTCTATTATTTCTGGGCCTATGCGCAGCTGAAGAAGCTCGGGAAGGCCGATAACGTGGTCTGCTGCGTCCCCAGCGGCAACTTCGGCAACATCTGCGCGGCGCTGTTCGGACATCGGATGGGCCTTCCCATCAAGCGCTTCATCGCCGCGAACAACGCGAACAGCGTGTTCTACGAGTTCCTCGGCTCGGGCGAGTACCGTCCGCGTCCGTCTGTCCGCACCATCGCCAACGCGATGGATGTCGGCGATCCGAGCAACTTCGCCCGCGTCTGGGACCTGTACGGCCATGACGTGGACGCCATCCGGAAGGACATTTCGGGGGCTACCTACACGGACGACCTGATTTCCGCGACCATCAAGGACTGTTTCGCCCGCACCGGCTATCTCCTGGATCCTCACGGAGCGTGCGGCTACCGGGCCTTGAAGGAGGGCCTCCGCCCGGGCGAGGTGGGCTTCTTCTGCGAAACCGCCCATCCCGCCAAGTTCAAGGATACGGTCGAAGGCATCATCGGCGCGCCCGTGGACATTCCTTCCCGTCTCGCCGCCTTCATGAACGGCACCAAGCAGTCCGTTTCTCTTCCGAAGGATTTCGCGGCCTTCAAGGCGTATCTCCAAACGCTGTAATATATTATAGGTTTCGGGCGGTCTTCGGGCCGTCCGTTTTCTTTTGGCGCGAAAAAAGCGTAAAAAAGTGAAAAAAAATTTGCAGGATTGAATTTTGTTTGTACCTTTGCGGTGTACTAATAAACTAATACACCCAAAAGATATGATCGAAATCAACAATCTCGGATTCAGCTACGGCCCCAAGGCGGTACTGAAAAACATCTCGCTGAAGGTGTCCGAAGGAAACATCTACGGGCTTCTGGGCGAGAACGGGGTGGGCAAGACCACCCTGCTGACACTTCTGTGCGGCCTCAAGAAACCCCAGGAGGGGAGCATCTCCATTGACGGCCGCGATCCTTTCGACCGGAGACCCTCCTTGCTGAGCGAGCAGTTCTATCTGCCCGACGAGGTATCTCCCGTGCATGCCAAAGCCATCGATTTCGCCAAGGAAAACGGTGTGTTCTGGCCGAACTTCGACCTGAACAAGTTCGTGACGATCCTGAATGAGTTCGAGGTTGACCTGAATCAGCGTATGGACGCGATGTCCGCCGGCCAGCTCAAGAAGGCCTGGATCTCCTTCGCGCTCGCGTGCAACGCGAAATACTATTATCTGGACGAGCCCACGAACGGCCTGGACATTCCCTCCAAGGCCCAGTTCCGCAAGGCCGTGACCCGGTATACCTCCGAGGATTCCACCCTCATCATCTCCACCCACCAGGTGCGCGACCTGGAGAACATCATCGACCCGATCATCATCCTGGACAACCAGGCGGTGCTCGTGAACGCGTCGATGGAATCGATCGCCGAAAAGCTCTATTTCGACTACGGTACCGAGATCCAGCCCGGCGCGCTGTACATCGAGCAGACCCCCGGCGGCTGCATCCAGGTCTATCCCAACACCACCGGCGAGGAGAGCAAGGTCAATGTGGAAGCCTTCTTCAACACGGTCCACGCGCACAAGGATCTCGTCAAACCGATGTTCAACAAGTAAACGAATCAGGCCATGAACGAAACTTTCAACTCCTCCCGCTTCTGGACCTATTTCAAATACGACCTCAAGCAGATGTGGCGCAATCACTCCAAGGCCGCCATCCTGATCGGCGGCGCCAGCGCCATCTTCTATGTCATCTGGCTGCTGTTCAGCCTGGTGTTCACCCAGCAATGGAACACGCCGCCCATCGCGGCCCGCGTCGTCATCCTCGTCATTGCCTTTGCCATCCTGGAGCTCTACCAGGTCCGTACTTATGGCTATCTGACCGAGAAGAAGGCCGGTTCGGCCTGGCTCATGATCCCGGCCTCCAAGGCGGAAAAGTATGTGTCGATGCTGCTGGTCACCCTCGTCGTCATCCCGCTCCTGTTCTTCGCGGTCTATTTCCTCATCGACGGCTTCCTGGCCTTGGTGGATCCGACGTACGGGCAGGCGCTGTTGACCGGTGCCGTGGGCGCCTATAAGGCTCTCATCGACGGTATGGCCACGTTTAACGGTACTTCCCCCATCGCCTTCACGACCTCGGGCTTATTTGGCTACACCCTCGTCGGTTTCTTCTGCAATTTCCTGTACTTCCTCCTGTGCGGTATCTGCTTCAAGAAGAACAAGCTCGTGGCGGCCATCGCCATCCTGTTCGGCATCTCCCTGCTGATCTCCCTGATCACCGGACTGACTGTCCCGACCATGGTCAAGGACTATGCGGTCAATATGGACGAGACGAAGGTTGCTGAGTGGGTAGTCCGGCTGATGAACATCTCGGTCATCGTTACTTGCGTCGTCACCGTCGGCCTCGCCTGGGGTGTCTGGCGCCGCATCAAGACTATCCAGCACTAATAACAGATAACTATGAACTTCAATACTGAAAAACCCATCTACCTCCAGATCGTGGATGTGATCGCAGACCGCATTCTCTCGGGGGAACTCAAGGGCGGGGACCGGATCCCCTCCGTGAGGGAGTATGGTGCCGACATCGGGGTGAACCCGAACACGATGATGCGTTCCTACGAGAAGCTCACCGCCGACGGCATCATCTACAACAAGCGCGGTATCGGGTATTTCGTCGCCGACGACGCCCGGGAGACCGTACTGGCCACTCAGCGCAAGGACTTCATCGAGAAGGAAGTCCCCGCCATCAAGCAGCGCATGCAGCTTCTCGAACTTGATTCATCCATCTTCAACTGATATAAAACAATGAAAAGCATCTTTTATATGGCCGCCTTGGCGCTGGTTTGCACTTCCTGCTTCCATGTCAACAAGAACTACACCTTCGGCAAGGACAGCATCAAGGGAGAAGGCGCCGTCATCAGCAAGTCTCTTGACCTCAAGGACTTCGATACCATTGAGATCAACGGTGGCGCCGATGTGACCTTCGTCCAGGCCTCCGACTATGACGTGACGGTCCGCACCCAGGAGAATGTTTTCGACTGGCTCGACTATAAGGTGGAGGGCACCAAGCTGGTTCTCCAGATCAAGGAAAAGAAGGGCATCCGCGCCGACGTGTTCGAAATCACCGTCCAGGCCCCCGAACTGAACAGCGTCGTGGTGAACGGTGCGTCGGACTTCGACATCGACAGCCTCGGCATAGCCGGCGACCTGAAAGTCCAGGTGAACGGCGCCGGTGACCTGGATTTCGAGAAGATCGCGTGCGAAAACCTCTCCCTGCAGGTCAATGGCGCGACCGATGCGAACCTGTCTTCCCTCGACATCCGCAACACCTTGAAGGTCGAGGTCAACGGTGCCGGCGATGTCAACCTCTCCGGTTCGACCCAGGACGTTTCTCTTGAGGTGAACGGCGCCGGCGATATCGACGCTACCGGCCTGAAGGTGGCGGGCAAAGTGAAGCAGCGCAAGGCTGGAATCGCCACCATCAGAATATAATATACTCTATTTTCTTAATAGGGACTTTAGTCAAGCATAATCGTTTTCTGGAGCCGGGATGTCGTGAGATATCCCGGCTTTTCTGTCGTTTGCCGAGAGCCGGTCGAGGCACGCCATTGCAGGGGCGTGCAGCCCGTATAGACCAGAAACTGGCGGGAGAAGTTGGACCGGTTCGAGAAACCGACCCGTTCGGCGATGTCGCAGGCCGGCGTGTCCGGCTCCTCCCGGAGCAGCCGCATGGCGTCTTCCAGCCGGAGCCGGGTGCGCCAGGTGCGGAAGTCCAGCCCGACCCGCCGCTCGAAGTAGAGATACAGCGTTTTCGGGTCCGTGCCCAGCCGCTCGGCCGCTTCGCCGACCGTCCGGACGGGCACCCGCCAGCCTTTGTCGCGCAGCCAGCCGGTCAGGCTCTTTTCCAGCCGGTCCATTCTCCGGAGCGTCCGCTCAGAGATCTCCGTTTCCGTTTGTTTCGATGATTGGGAAAACATGCGTCCCAGGCGCCTCACAAGATTCTCCATGCACATTCCACGCGGCCTGTACCGCTTCTGCAAAAATAGCGAATTCTTTTGATTCTCTGCAAATTTATCTATATTTGTAACACACTAAACCAATAACTTTCACAGTTTATGAAGAAGTACATAGCTGAGTGTGTGGGCACGTTTGTCCTCACATTCCTGGGCTGCGGAACGGCGATGTTCCTCGGCTGCGGAACTCCCGCTGGCGTGGTGGGAACCGCCATTGCCTTCGGTCTCGCAGTTGTCGCCATGGCGTACACCATCGGCGAAATCAGCGGATGTCACATCAATCCGGCCATCACCTTCGGCGTGGCGCTCTCCGGCCGCATGAGCTGGAAGACCGCCTGCGGCTACTGGGTGGCACAGGTCATCGGCGGTATCATCGCCGGCGCCTTGCTGCTCTGGCTGGCCTCCGTCGTGGCTGCTCCGGATCAGACCGGCGCCCTCGGCTCCAACGGCGTTGCGAACGCCGGCGGCGTGGGCGGCGCGTTCCTCGTGGAAGTCATCGCCACCTTCATCTTCGTCCTCGTGGTCCTCGGTGCGACCGACGCCAAGTTCGGCGCGGGCAAGCCGGCCGGTCTCGCCATCGGCCTGACCCTGATCCTGATCCACCTGATGTGCATCAACCTCACCGGCACTTCCGTGAACCCGGCCCGTTCCATCGGCCCGGCCCTGTTCGCCGGCGGCGATGCCCTCAGGAACCTGTGGGTCTTCATCTGCGCTCCGCTCGTGGGTGGCGCCATCGCCGCCCTGGTGTGGAAGATCATGGTCCCGAAGGAGAAGTAATCCCATTCTTCAACGGTTTCAAGGCCGGTCCCTCTCAGGGCCGGTCTTTTTCATGCCACGTCCATCTCCCCATTCTCACCCCCATTCTCACCCACATCCCCACCCACAC
>JAEEGH010029369.1_pt1 | contig 10754 bp, 9 predicted proteins | sample 9134181 | NCBI WGS metagenome assembly JAEEGH01 (sample SAMN16246544, study PRJNA631951) | gut metagenome | biome: gut microbiome; feature: rumen; material: DP-attached | host: Bos | place: Iran: Karaj | collected 2018-10
CGCTGCCGCAGCTCGGGCCTTTCACCGTATAGATCGCCATGAACGGGTCCCCCCTCATGTGGTATCTCGGAATCACACCTATACTATAGCGTTTTTTGCGGAAGTTTGCAAGGGGAAGCCGCAATGGAATTCTTATTGAATTTTCCCGTCGCTTCCGCTACAATAATGCCATCCATACTTTACCCCGGAGGTGCGCGGTGGACAGGAACAGAGAGCTTTTGGAGCAGGTGCGCGGCGGCGCCGTCAGCGTGGAGGACGCGCGGGCGGAGCTGAACAGGGCCGGCGTGGCGGACCTCGGCTATGCCCGGGTGGACCTCCAGCGCCGGGCCCGGCAGGGCGTGTCGGAGGTCATTTACGGCGCGGGCAAGACGCCGGAGCAGATCCGGGATATCGCCCTGGCTATGCGGGAGCGGGGACAGAAGCTCGTCCTCATCACCAGAATGAGCGAGGAAGCGGCAGCGGTCTGCAGCGAGGCTTTGCCGCTGGACTACCATAAGCTGGGGAAAGTCGGCCTGGTGGGCGAGCTGCCGGAGCCGGACGGAAACGGCCCCGTGGTGGTGGCCACCGGCGGCACCAGCGATATGCCCGTGGCGGAGGAGGCGGCTCTGACGGCGGAGGCCCTGGGCAACCGGGTCCTGCGGCTGTACGACGTGGGCGTTGCTGGGCTCCACCGGCTCCTGGCCCACGGGGAAGATCTGATGAAGGCCCGGGTCATCATCGCCATTGCCGGGATGGAGGGCGCGCTGGCCAGCGTCATCGGCGGTCTGGCGGACTGCCCGGTGATCGCGGTGCCCACCAGCGTGGGCTACGGCGCCTCCTTCGGCGGACTGAGCGCGCTGCTGAGCATGCTGAATTCCTGTGCCAGCGGCGTCAGCGTGGTGAATATCGATAACGGCTTCGGCGCCGGGTATCTTGCCAGCATGATCAACCATCTGGAGGGAAAAACATGAGGATCCTGTATATCGAATGCAATATGGGCGCCGCCGGAGATATGCTGGGCGCCGCCCTTCTGGAGCTGGTCCCGGATCGGGAGGCCATGCTGAACAGGCTGAATTCCCTGGGGATCCCGGGCGTCCGGTTTGCCGCCGAACCCATGGTGAAGCAGGGGATCACCGGCACCCATCTGCGGGTCACCGTTCATGATGAGGAGGAGGAAAGCCGCGACGTGACCGGACACGACCACGCCCACGATCACGAGCACCATCACCATCACGACCATGACCACGAACACCATCATCATCACCATGAGCATGAGCATCCCCACGACCACGGCCATACCCACGTCCATCGCGGACCGGGGGAGATCGCCGGGATCGTGGACGCGCTGGATCTGCCGGAGAAGGTCAGGCAGGACGTGAAGGGCGTTTACCGCCTCATCGCAGATGCGGAATCGGCGGTGCACGGCGTGCCGGTGGAGGAGATCCACTTCCATGAGGTCGGCGCGCTGGACGCTGTGGCGGACGTGACGGCTGTGTGCCTGCTCATGGATGAGCTCCGGCCGGACAAAGTCGTCGTATCGCCCATCACCACCGGCTTCGGGCAGGTGCGCAGCGCGCACGGGATCCTGCCCGTGCCCGCTCCCGCCACCGCCAGGCTGCTGGAGGGCATGCCCGTGACCGGCGGCAATCAGGAAGGGGAGCTGTGCACCCCCACAGGCGCCGCGCTGCTGCGGCATTTCGCCGGCAGCTTCGGGCGCATGCCCGTCATGCGCGTCAGCAGGCTGGGCTGCGGGATGGGAAAGAAGGACTTTCCCGCCGCAAACTGCCTGCGGGCGTTTTTGGGCGAAAGCGCGGAGGAGGGTGAGGATACGGTCCTGGAACTGCGCTGCGAGCTGGACGACATGACCCCCGAAGCCCTGGGCTATGCCCAGGAACGTCTGCTGGAGGGCGGAGCCCTGGACGTGTACACCACCGCGATCGGCATGAAAAAGAACCGCCCCGGCATTCTGCTCACCTGTCTGTGCCGGGAGGAAAAGCGGGAGGAAGTCCTGCGGCTCATGTTCCGCCACACCACCACCCTGGGCATACGGGAAAGCCTCTGCCGCAGGAGCGTGCTGCAGCGGCGGCAGGAAACGGTGGAGACGGAGCAGGGAACTATCCGGATCAAAAAGAGCAGCGGCTGGGGCGTGAGCCGGGATAAGCCGGAGTACGAGGACCTGGCCGGGATCGCAAGGCGGGCGGACATCCCCCTTGAGGAGGCCAAAAAGCTGATCCGCTGAAAAAGGAAAACAAAAAGGAAGCCCGGATAGCTCCAGGCTTCCTTCTGTTCCTGCGGAAAGCGCACCGCTTACGGAATGGAAATATGTCCCGATACCTCCAGGGTATCCATGGCCACGCCGCTGTAGCTGCCGCTGAACTCCCAGGAGGCATACAGATCGAGCTGCAGGCTGCCGTCCTCCATGAGGGGCATGGTTTCCGTCCAGGTATACAGCTCCGTCTTGCTCAGACCCCCGGAAGGGACCTCCAGCGCATCCGTATGGTAGGTGACGGGCACGCCGTTGACCACAAGCTGGTTCCTGCTGCGCTCGCCGACGCTGAGACTGTAGGATTCCAGGGAGAGTACGATGGTCAGCCGCACGTTCTTCGCGCTGACGGATACGCACTCCCAATCCGCATATAGATTCAGGGCGGTGCCCGTATCGCTGCGGAAGCTGCCGGAGAGATCCACCGGCGCGAAGGAGGAGTCGGAGGAATCCGGCTCGGCGCTGGCGGAGGGGATCGTCACCGGGCTGGGCGTGCTGCCCGGCGCTGCCGTGATCACCACCTCGCCTCCGGCCCGGGGCGTGGGCGAGGGCGTAGGCGCGGCGGTGACCGGCGTCCCGGTGGACGGCGGCGCGGTATTGGTGAGCACCGGATCGTCCGCGGGGTCGCTGCCGGAACAGGCGGCAAGGAGCAGCAGACAGACGGTGAGCAGAAGCAGATATGCACGTTTCATGGATGCACCCCCTTTTCCCCAGTATACGCTATAATTCGGGAAAAGTACAGGGAGAAAATACACGCGCCCCGGGGACCGGTATGCGGCCCTGCGGAGCGCAGCGGGAGAGAATATGGATAAAGCGAAGATCGAAGAACAGCTGTGCCTGCTGCCTCTGGCCCAGTACGCCTGGGCAAAGGCTTCGGACCTGACCTTTTCGGAGCGCATACGGGAGGTGTGCCGTCAGGAATGCCCCATGTACAACAAGTCCTGGGCCTGTCCTCCCGCGGTGGGCACGGTGGAGGAATGCCGCGCCCGCTGCCTGGGCTTTTCCGAAGCGCTGGTCATCACCACCGTGACGGAGGTGCGGGATATAGCCGATCTGGAGGAGACCCTGGCGACACGCGAGCCTCATGAAGAGGTGACCAGGCAGGTGCGGGACCTGCTGCGTCAGGAGGCGGCCGAGGTCCTGGTCCTGTCCACAGAGGCCTGCGCCGTGTGTGAGCGCTGCGCATGGCTGGACGGGGAACCCTGCCGGCACCCGGAGCGGATGTTCCCCTGCGTGGAGAGCTATGGGGTCGTGGCGACGGATCTGGCAGAGCGGTACGGGATCGAATTCTACGGGGGAAACATCGTGACCTGGTTTTCCGTTTTGCTTTTCCGCTGAGGTTCGGATCGAAAAGAAAACGGATCATTACCCGGGATCGGGCATTTTGGGCTTGCAATTATACAGGGTATGAGTTAAAATGCAGATGTTAAACTATACGCTGACAGTATGCTGAATAGTATGCTTTCGGCATCTTCCCATGGAAACGGCGTGAATGCCGTACCCGCGTAAGGCGCTGTAGCGGGCTGTGGGGTCTCAGAAGGGGGAATGTGGATGAAGAAGAACAGCGTCATCCTGCGCGTATCCTGTCTCTGCCTCGCTCTGCTGCTGGTCGCGGCCTTGCCGGCTGCGGCTGCGGGCGGCCCCGAGTTCCGCCTGAGCGGGCCTGCGGGAGCCGTCTCCGCCGGAGAGGAGTTCGACGTCACCATCGAGCTCACGGGAAATCCGGGCTTTTGCTCCATTGAGTTTATCCTCGGATTCGATCAGGACAAGCTGGATTGTATCAGTATTACTTACGGATCGGTATTATCCGGCGCTGCTGTTGCCAAGAATCTGGATCGTAATGAGGGAGCGGCTGTCGCTGCTGCATCTGCATCCGCAGTCAATGGTGACGGCGTGGTAGCAACTCTGCACTTCAAAGCCGTTGCTGATATAGGTGCTGTGGGTTTCACCCTGCCTAAGGGCGTGATGTTTGACGACAGAGGAAACTCATTCAGCATCTCACTCAGCGGCAGCGCCAGTCCGGAGATACCCGGCACGGGCGGGGAGCCTGTCGGTACCGAAATCGGAGAAACCGGAGAAACCGGAGAGAGTGGAGAAGGCGATCCTGACGATTCCCAGATACCTGCTCCTGTATCCAACATCACTTTCTCTGATGTGGAAGACCACTGGGGACTGGAATACATCCGGAAGGCAGCGGAACAGAGCCTGTTCAAGGGCTATGAGGACGGCCGCTTCGGACCTGACGATCCGGTCACCCGGGCGCAGTTCGTCACGGTGCTGTACCGCATGGCCGGCAGCCCGGAGGCCTCCGGCAGCATGCCCTTTGAGGATACGGACGGACTCATCGAGGAGTTCAAAAAGGCCATCAGCTGGGCATACGGGAACGGCTACGTGAACGGACGCTCCGATACCGTGTTCGATCCCGGCGGACGGATCACCAGGCAGGAGGCCATGAAGATCCTCTTCGCTTATTCCGGCGGGGTCAGCGGCATGGAAGCCATGTTCACCGGCATCTATGACGACGCCTATTCGGATTCCAGCGATATCGCGTCCTGGGCAAAGAGCGCCATGTACTGGGGCGTGTATCACGAACTTATCAAGGGCATGGGGGACGGCGTGATCGCTCCTCTGGGAACTGCCACCCGCGCCCAGTTGGCAAAGATCCTTGTAGTATATTCCGAAAAATTTTAACATAGGGAGGAAATGGAATATGAAGAAATGCCTGCGTATCCTGCTCCTGCTCGCACTCTTCACTGCGGTGCTCTGCCTGGGCGCCTATGCCGCTTCCGAAGCCCCCACCGTTCCCGGCATCTACGAAGTTTCCGTGCTGCCCGGGTATACCTCAACGGTGGCCTTTGAGGCAGAGCTGGCTGACGGCACTCCCGTCGCGGCGGAGACGAAGCTGCTGGACGAAGCGGACAAGGACTTCTACGCGAATGCGGAAAAGATCAAGGTCACCTACAACGGCGCCGGAAGCGGCTTCCAGCTGATCCTGGCTCTCACCGACGATCTTGACAATCCCGGCGCTGCACCCACCGAGAGCAACATCAAGTACATCGACCAGGACACCATGACCGGTTCCGAGATCTCCTTCACCGTGTACCCCAGCAGCCTGGAGAACGGCAAGCAGTATTACGTCTATCTGGCGAACAGCGACGGTCTGAATAAGATCCTGACCTTCAAGTACTTCCTTCCCTACAAGCTGGGCGACGTGGACGGCGAGAATGGTCTGAACTCCTATGATGCCAGCCTGATCCTGCAGAATCTGGTCGGTACGTATGATTTCGTCGGCACTGGTGCTCTTGCAGCCGATGTTGACGGTGAGAATGGAATCAACTCCTATGATGCCAGCTTGATCCTGCAGCACTTGGTTGGCAGCTATACAATACCTGGTTGGGAGGATTAATCGATGAAAACTAAGAAACTGATTGCGACCATCCTCGTACTGATGATGATCGTAAGCCTGTTCCCCATGGCAGTCCAGGCAGCATGGGGCAGTGCTCCGGCCATGTCTCTTTCCATAGCAGAAGAGGATGGGTTTATCGTACTCACGCTCTCTTCCGATGAAGACACTTCTCTGAGCGCACTGAACTTCGAGCTGACTTATCCTTCGGACAAAGTCACTGTTGCTGATAAAGTCAACGCGCTCAGGTCCTCCAGCAAGTTCTTTGAAGAAGCCTTTACAGCCCCGAATATCACGCTTTCTGATGGACTCATCAAGTACGCGGTGGCTGTGGATGACAATGTTGACTTTTCCGCCGATGAGTCTCTCTTCACGGTGAAATTCAACAAAGTCGGGGAAGGCGACATCGATTTCAATGTTACCGTTCTCAGCGCCGGTCACAGACCGGACGGCAGCTATAACTATGCAGCAGTAGAACTTCCTGCCATTACGAAGTCCATGCCTGTTTCTGCTGCAGATGTAAGCGGCGTGGTCAGCCTTCCCACTAAGGGTGCCACTGATATGACCACTCTTTCTTCCACTAACCCGAAGGTGGACGTTGCTTACTCCTGGAGCCCCGCTCTTGACGGCGGCGTGTTCGCTCCCGGCACCAAGTACACCATCAAGGTCGACGTGACCCCCAAGGCGGGCGCCTCCTTTGCTGACGACGCCGTCGTCACCGACACTACCGGCGCTGGCCTGAGCTTCACCAGAGACGGTGATACGTTCACCGCTTCCATGGAATTCACTGCCACCGCGAAGGAGACCCTGACTGCGGCTGACTTCACCATCACCGCTCCTGCCGCGCAGGATTACACCGGCAGCGCCATCACCGTTGACGCGCCTCCCGCGCTCGTCACCGGCATCGGCGCCATCACCGTGAAGTATGACGGCGCCACCGAAGCCCCCGTTGACGCCGGCTCCTATGCCGTGACCTTCGACGTGGCAGAGGGCGAGAAGTACGAAGCCGCTTCCGGCTTCGCTATCGGCACCCTGACCATCAACAAGGTGGATTACACCGGCGAGAAGACCGCTGTAGGCAAGGTCCGCAGCGACGTCACCACCACCGGCGCTACCGTTGAGCTCCCCGCTCTGCCTGACGGCGCCAGCTATGGCACCGCCGCCTCCACCGATGCGCTGATCAGCGGCACTCCCACTGTTTCCGGCACCACCCTGACCTTCGACGCCACTGCTCAGGCTGACGGCGTTACCGGCGTCATCACTGTTGCGGTCACCGGCGCGAAGAACTACAACGACTACAGCGTGACCGTTACCGTCACCGCCAAGGATAAGGATGACGCGGGCGTCACCCTGACCGGCGCGACCACCGCCACCTATGGCGACGCTGATTTCGATCTGACGTATGCTGCCGCCGATCCCGGCACCGGCACCGGCGCCTGGACCTGGACCAGCGACGATACCTCCGTCCTGACCGTTGCCGACGGCAAGGTCACCGTCGTGGGCGTCGGCACTGCCACCGTCAAGGCGGCGTATGAGTCCGACACCACCATCGGCGAAGCCACCCTGGCCATCACCGTCGCCCCCCTGAAGGTCGAGAAGCCCGCTGAGCCCACCGAGACCTACACCTTCAACGGCACAGTCCAGACCGTGGCCATCGCCACCGGCGCTGACTACGACCTGAGCGGCGACCTGACTGCCACCAACGCCGGCAACTACACCGTCACCGCCACCCTGAAGGATACCGCGAACACCCAGTGGGCCGACGGCACCACCGCTCCTCTGACCCTTGCCTGGAGCATCGCGAAGAAGGACGTGGAGATCCCCGCCGCCACCGGCACCTACTACTTCACCGGCTCCGCTCAGACCGTCACGATCCCCGAGGGCGAGGATTACACCCTGGGCGGCGAGCTCACCGGCACCGACGCCGGCAATTACACCGCCACCGCTTCTCTGAAGGACGCTGCGAACACCCAGTGGAGCGACGGCACCACGGCTGACGTGAACATCGCCTGGACGATCCTGCCCAAGAAGGAGATCACCGTCACCATCACCGGCGACGCCGCCAAGACCTATGGCGACGAGGACTTCACCCTCACCGCTGCCGCTGCCGAGACCGGCGCGAACGAGTCCTGGACCTGGACCAGCAGCGATCCCGCTGTTGTGACCGTTGACGCCAACGGCAAGGTCACCGTCGTGGGCGCCGGCACCGCCGACGTCAAGGCCGAGTATGACTCCGACACCGTGTTCGGCTCTGCCACGCAGACCATCACCGTCAGCAAGGCCACGATCACCATCACCGCTTCCAGCAAGACCAGCTACGCCTTCATGGCTGTGCCTGACATCAGCGCTCCCGTTGAGAACGTTGATTACAAGGTGGAAGGCCTGATCGGCACCGACACCCTGGGCGGCGCCATTGCTCTGGACTACCAGAAGGACGGCTCCGTCGTGACCCCCGACAACAACACCGTCGGCACCTATGACATCGTTGCCTCCGGCGCTGTTGCGCCCAGCGCGAATTATGACATCGTGTATGTCAACGGCCTCCTGACCATCGTCATGCCGGCCATCGGCCCCGATTCCTCCACCACCAAGACCTACAAGATCACCGTTGCCGAGTCCGAGAACGGCACCGTGACCGCGGATCATGAGACCGCCGCCGCCGGCGACGCCGTCATCCTGAAGATCGTGGCCGCCGAGGGCTATGAGCTGGATGAGATCACTGCCGGCAGCGCCAAGCTGAACAAGGTCAGCGCCACCGAGTACACCTTCAACATGCCCGCTGCCGATGTGACCGTGACGGCCACCTTCAAGGCTGCCGGCGAGCCTTCCGCCGTCGAGAATCCCTTCATCGACGTGACCGAGGATAAGTTCTACTACGAGCCCATCATGTGGGCCGTGCAGAACAGCATCGCCTACGGCACCACCGACGTCACCTTCAGCCCCGAAGCCGGCTGCAAGCGTTGGCAGATGGTGATGGTCCTGTGGCGTCAGGCCGGCTTCCCCGAGCCCGCTGCCGATACCGTGAATCCCTTCACTGACGTGTCCGCCGACGTGTCCTACTACAAGGCCGTCCTGTGGGCTTACGAGAAGGGCATCACCGTCGGTACCTCCGAGACCACCTTTGATCCCAACGGCTACGTGACCCGCGAGCAGTGCGTCACCCTGCTGTACCGCATGGCCGGCGCCAACAAGGTCGAGGGCGAGAATCCCTTCACCGACGTTTCCCCGGACGATTACAGCTATGACGCCATCCTGTGGGCCTGCGCCAACGGCGTGACCAAGGGCAACAACGCGGAAGGCACCACCTTCGGGCCCAAGGACGTCTGCCTGCGCGGCGAGATCATGACCTTCATGTATCGCGTCACTCTCCTCGGCTGAGGAACCTGCGCTGAGCTGAGATCCCCAATAGGGGATACGGCGTAAAGCAAAACCAAAGCAAACGGACCCGGCCCTTCCATTCGGAGGGACCGGGTCCTTTGTCGTCTGTATGCCGTTCAACCGCTTTCCGTACCCTCCATAGCTGTCCGGAGCTTGCCCAGAGCCTTCTTCTCCAGGCGGGATACGTAGCTCCGGGAGATCCCCAGGGTTTCCGCAAGCTCCCATTGGCTGCACGGCGCGCGTCCGTCCAGACCGTAGCGCCTGGTGATGATGAGCTGTTCCCGCTCGTTCAGTACGGTGCGCAGACACCGGCGCAGACGGCGGATGCTCTCCTTTGCGGAAAGACGCTCCAGAAGATCCTCTCCGTCGTCGCTGAGGGCGTCCAGGATCGAGAGCTTGCCTTCGCCCTCCTCGTCGATGGCTTCGGAGAGGGAGAGCTCCGCAGAGCTCCTCCTGCGGCTGCGGAAGTACATGAGGATCTCGTTTTCGATGCAGCGGGATACGTACGTGGCAAGCCGGACGCCCTTTGCCGGGTCATAGCTGGAGATGCCCTTGATGAGGCCCACGGTGCCGATGGAGATCAGATCGTCCTGGTCGCAGGTCACGGCATAGTACTTTTTGCAGATGTGGGCCACAAGTCTGAGGTTGCGTTCGATCAGCGTGTTTCTGGCGGTTTCGTCCCCCTGGAGCGCAAGCGCGACGCAGCGCTTTTCCTCCGCCGCGCTGAGCGGCCTGGGAAAGCCGGATGCGGTATCTCCCAGACGCAGCATGAGGAATGCGGAGTTCAGAAGTAACGTCAGCGGTGCCGCCATAGTCAGCTCCTTTCCGGAACGCGGGGATCGCGTCCCGGAACAGTGTATTCTTTTGCCGCAAGTCCACATTCTGCCCGCCGCTGTATCTCGACAGAAGCAGAGGTGTGTGCTATAATACAGGGACATATGAACAGGCAGCCGAAGGGCGCGGAGAGAGAGGGCATATATCATGGATAAGCTCACGCTGGAGGAAGCGAAAAGACTCAACGGGGAAATGGTCAAGGATGAGCATCTGCTGATCCACGCCCTGAACGTCAGCTATGCCATGGGAGCAATGGCTGAGCATTTCGGAGAGGATCCGGAGCACTGGATGGCCGTAGGCATCCTTCACGATTACGATTATGAGCAGTATCCGGAGGAGCATCTGCAGCATACCCGCGAGCCGCTGCTGGCAGCCGGTGTTCCGGAGGCGGACGTACGGGCCATCATGAGCCATGGCTGGGGCATCTGTACGGATGTGGAGCCGGTCACCCCCATGGAAAAGAGCCTCTTTGCGGTGGATGAGCTCACCGGCATCATCCAGGCCTGCGCCCGCATGCGTCCGATGGGCATACGCGACCTGGAGGTCAAGAGCCTGATGAAGAAATTCAAGGATAAGAAATTCGCGGCCAAATGCGACAGGGAACTGATCCTGAAGGGCTGCGAGCTGCTGGGCATGGAGCTCCGGGATGTGGCGGAGCTGTGCATCAGGGGAATGAAGCCGCACGCTGAGGAGCTTGGACTGGCCGGCGGCTGAAAATGCGCCGATAAGCATGGATCAGGAGGAAACGAGAATGCCGATCAAAATACCCAAGGATCTTCCGGCTGCCCGGATATTGGCAGAGGAGAACGTCTTTGTCATGGACGATCAGCGGGCGTATACCCAGGATATCCGCCCCCTGCGTATCCTTATCCTGAATCTCATGCCGACGAAGATCGT
>JAEEGH010029373.1_pt1 | contig 10752 bp, 11 predicted proteins | sample 9134181 | NCBI WGS metagenome assembly JAEEGH01 (sample SAMN16246544, study PRJNA631951) | gut metagenome | biome: gut microbiome; feature: rumen; material: DP-attached | host: Bos | place: Iran: Karaj | collected 2018-10
TCAAAGTCTTGCTTGAGGCGTCGGGTCTCTTTTTCACGGTCTGTGAAGTTGTTGCCTTCAACAGCTACACCATAGATGAATGATTTTTTCATGATGACGAATCCTTTATTCCGCTGCAAAGATACATCTTTTTTCGATAGTTCACAATCTTGTGGTCCACAATTTTGTGGTCCACAAACTTGTGAACCGCGAAAACCCCAATAAAAATGCGGAACGACACGATGTCGCTCCGCATTTTTGTTGGTCGAAATTACAACGATTATTCGATAACCATGTCAAAAGGCATTCTCGCTTGGATGCCCGTGTTCTTTTGCAGGTTCTCTAAGCCTTTGAAGTAGTTGTAATACACGCCTAACTTTTGTTTCAAGGCGATGTCGATCTTGTCTTTCTCGTTCATCGAATCCATCAAACGGGTGAAGAAGTCTTTCTGCTTGGGCCATTCGGTCACCTTGAAGTCGTCGCCGAGGTTGGCTTTTTGTGCGGCGTAGGCGATAGCGTCTTCCATGTCACCGAGTTGGTCGACGAGACCCAAACCGATGGCGTCGGCTCCGGCCCACACACGGCCTTGGCCAATGCTGTCGACATAGCTTTGGGTCAAGCCACGGCCTTCGGCAACACGCTTGGTGAAGTCGTCGTAGGTCTTCACCACCATCTCTTGCAGCTTGCTGTATTGGAACTCGGTAAGCGGCTGGGTAATCGTTCCGAAGTCGGCATTCTCATTGGTCTTGACCACATCGAAAGTCAAGCCAATCTTATCGTTCAAAAGGCCTTTCACATTCGGGAAGGTGCCAAACACACCGATGGAACCGGTGAGGGTGGTGGGGTCGGCGAAGATGTAGTCGCCCTTGGCCGAAATCCAGTAACCGCCCGAAGCAGCGTAGTTGCCCATGGAGACGATGATGGGTTTCACTTCCTTGGTGAGGTCGAGCTCACGGCCGATGATGGCGGAAGCCACGGCACTGCCACCAGGTGAGTTGACACGTAGTACGATTGCTTTCACGTTCTCGTCTTCGCGGGCCTTACGGATGGTCTTGGAGAGGTTCTCGGAATAGATGTTCTGCTCTTCGTCGCCCTTGCCGTCGAAGATTTGCCCCGAGGCGTAGATGACGGCCACTTCGTTCTTGCTTACACTCTTGTCTTTGTATGACTTGGCGTAGTTGGCGTTGCCGATGGCGTTGATTTCCTTGTTGCTGCCGGTCAAACCTTTCAGTTCGTCAATCACTTGGTCTTTGAAGTATAGGTTGTCGACCAGCCCGAAATCCAGGGCTTTTTGGGCGTTGAAAATAGTCTCAAGATTGTCGGCAATCTGGTTGAGTTGCTCCACGCTGATGTTGCGGCTTTGGCTAATGCCAGTGAGGATTTGTCCCCAAACCGTGCCCAACAGCTTGTCCATTTGCTCGCGATTGGCCTCGCTCATCTTGTCTAAGAAATAAGGCTCCACAGCACTCTTGAAGCGGTTGTTGGGACCGCGCACAATCTGCATCTCAACATCGAGTTTCTCGAACAGGTGCTTGTAGAACATCACTTGTGAGGCCATGCCGTGCAGGTCGAGGGCGCCTTCGGGGTTGAGGATGATCTTGTCGGCGATGGAGGCAATATAATATGCGGATTGGCTGTAGCTTTCACCGTAGGTGACGATGAACTTGCCCGATTCCTTGAACTCGATGAGCTTGCCGCGGATTTCCTGCAAGGTGGCTGTGGAAGTCGGGATGCTGCTCAGCTCCATGTAGATACCTTTGATGTTCGGGTCGGTCTTGGCGTGTTCGATGTTGCGCAAGATTTCAGTCATACCAGTGGCATCTTTCGCCTCCATTGAGTTGAAGCTGATGCCGCCAAAGGGATTGTCAACGGTGCGGTCCGGAATTTCATAGTCGAGTTTCATGTAAAGCACGGAATTGGGCTTTACGGTGGTTGAGGTTTCCGTGTCTTTCGATAGGCTGGAAATCATGGAGGAAACTACACCAACTTTGATGAAAAAGTTGATTACCAATGCAATCAGCGTGCCGAGGAAGGCAGCCAATACGATTTTACCGAATTTCATGATGTTTAGTGTTTTAGTTGTTTACACCGCAAAAGTAATGTTTTTCTCTTTTTGCAGGTTTTTTTTGTGGGATTATAGCATTAAAATTGCTTATTTTTGCCGAAAATCGCGATGATGGAACGGTGCTTTATCCTCTTTGGTTCGAATATGGGCGACAAAAACAAGATTTACGCCCAGGCTTGCCTATTAATTAATAATAGGTGTGGCAGGATTGTGGCGCAATCAAGTGCATACGAGTCTGAACCATGGGGATTTGAGGCAAAGGAATGGTTCCTGAACCGTCTCATCGTCGTTGAAACGGAGCTTGAACCTGAAGCAATGATGCGACAGTTGCTTGACATTGAGGCAGAATTGGGGCGAGTGCGCCATCCTGAAGCGGGAGGCTACACTTCGCGGACAGCGGATTTGGACATCCTTTATTACGGTTCTCGCATCGTGCTGACCGATAGTCTTACCATTCCCCATCCGCGGTTGCACCAACGTCGTTTTGCCTTGTTGCCCTTGTGTGAAGTGGCGCCGGAGTTCGTGCATCCCGCGCTTAACTTGACTCAAACCGAGTTATTGAAGCGTTGCTTCGACTTCTCGGAGGTCAGAAAAATTGAATGATTATGCAATACAATTATATCGCCATAGAAGGAACCATCGGGGCGGGCAAGACCACCTTAGCCACGCGTATTGCCAATGATTTCAACGGCAAATTAGTGCTTGAGGAGTTTGAGGGCGACAAAAACCCGTTTCTGCCCAAGTTCTACAAGGAGCCGGAAAAGTATTCCTTTCAGTTAGAAATGACTTTTCTCGCTTTGCGTTATCAGCAGTTGAAGGATAAGTTGGGTATGCTCGACTTGTTCCAAGACTTCATCATCTCGGATTATTATGTCGCCAAGTCGCTAATCTTCTCGCGTAACAACTTGCAAGAGGACGAATACCAGCTGTTCTCTCGTTTCTTCAACATCATCTTTTCCGATATGCCCAAGCCTGAGCTGTTGGTGTATCTTTATGCTGACGTGGCACGTTTGCAGCGCAACATCCGCAAGCGAGGTCGCAGTTACGAGCAGGAAATCAGTGATGGTTATTTGGCCGACATCCAGCAGGGTTATTTGAATTTCCTCAACCAGCAGCAGGGCAATATGAGGATTTTATTGCTTGACACGAGCCGTCTTGATTTCGTTGCATACGAAAGCGACTACCGGCGCATCATCGATGTCATCGACCGTCCTTATGACATTGGGTTGCATCGGGTTTCCTTGTGATTCTTTGAAGGGTACAAAAAAAGAAAGCCGCTCGATTGAGCGGCTTTCTTCGTTACTAAAGAGGTCGATTACTTTCTTTCAACCAGCTTCATCACTTTCTCTTGAACCGTCTCGGTGGTGTAAACCTCGGCGCGGCGGATTTGAGGCAGGATGTCCTTTTCGAGTTGAGGATAGATGTCGCACATTTCGCGGATGGTCTGTTCCTTGTTGCTCGACTTGTTGATGTTGTTCACGATAGCATCCTTGTCCTTCAGATCGGAAGCGGCAACGAGTTCAACGAAGGTGTTCCAGTCAGGACCGTAACCCTTACCGTTGATTTCGACGGCGGTCTTCTTGGCAAGTTTCTTCATCTGCTTGTCGGCGGCACCGCAACGGTTGTTGGACAGCTCGTTGTTGTGGCCTTCTTCACCTTCAGGTGATGCCCAAGCTCTGATTTCGAAGTTGGTAACACCAGCCTTCATCAGGTCTTTGAAAGCAGCGTCGGCTTCGTTGTTGAGTTTTCTTCTGTCAGCGATGTTGTACTTGTCCTTGTTGAAGAAATAGGTGAGCTTCTTCACAGCGACTTCCTTGTCGACAGTTTCCCAAACGGTGTCGTAGACGGGGTCAACTTTCTTGGGTTGAGGAATGACGCCATCGGCCAGCTTCACGGTGCTGCCTTGAGTGAAATAGGTGTTGTTCACGATTTCTTCCTGAGTAGGATAGATGGTGCCTTCGTAGACATAGAACATCGGGTCGCCCTTCAGCTCGCAGTTTTCCATCTCAGGCACATAGTCCTTGCAATAGTGCTTGGTGAACTCGCCGCCTTCTTTGTAGTTGACGCGGAAGTCGCCTTCGCCCTTAACCTTTTCGCCAACGAAGGTGATAGGATCGAGGTCGATTTGGCCACCCTTGTAAGCCAGATAAGGCTTCAGGTTCATGACAGCCTGCTTCTCGAAGTATTCGGCAGGAACGGTGACGATGACATCGAAGCAAACCTTGCCGTCTTCGCCTTCAACCAGCGGGTCAGGATTGACGCGGTAGGTGATCTTCTTCGATTCGCGAGCCATCTTCTCGATGTCGCAAGGATTGTTGAACTTCACGCGGAGACCCAGGTTGAACTGGCTGTACATGTCCTTGTCGTTGATGACACGGTTCTCTTCAGTGTAGTAACCTTCTTTGTATTTCTTCATCATTTGGTCGAGCTTGTCGGAACCGGTGAAGAGGTAGGTGTAGTCGAGGAAGAGGTCAAACTTAGGAGCAATGTTGAAGGTGATTTCCATACCAACGGGAACGGTGAAGGTAAGTTCGCGCTTATCCTTCTGAGCAGCCAATGGGGTTTCGGCGGGCTTGTCGTTTTCATCCAGTTGATAGATAGCACCAGCCTTGTAGTAGATACCACCAATACCGACATGAGGCACTAAGTTGATAACTCTTCTCGGGTTGTATTTGAACATGTTGAAGAGATTGAGGGTCAAGTTCAAGTTGCCTTCAATGTAGTTGGTCTTGTCAAGAGCCAGATCGGTCAGATAGGCTTTGGCAGGAGCATCGATGAAAGCGAGGGGTTGTCCGTGTTTGTGACCAGCGAGGAGACCGTAACCGCCTTTCAGGTTCAAGCCGACGACTTTACCAAATTGGTAACCAACGCCAAAATGGGCATTCCAGTTCTTGATGGCTTCACCATTGTTCCAGAAATGCTTGAAATCGTTCCAAACACCACCCTCGTAGTTGGCCAAGTCACCATGGTTGATGGAGAGACCTCCGTCAGCCTGGATGTACCAGTACCTTTCAACGGGTTTAGTTTTCTTCTTACCTTCCTGGGCATACATGCTGAAGGGAAGGACAGCCATGATGACAAGCATCAACAGCTTTGAAATTGTCAAATTTTTCTTCATAACGAAATTGTGTTAGGTTTGTAATTTAATTAGTTATTTGTTGAATTCAATATTTCTTCTTTTCCTATTTATTCTAATTAGCGACAAAAATAGGAAATATTTCAATTGTCAACACTAAATTGTTGAAAAATTGTTGAAAAATTGTCGAAAAAATCGCGTTTTTTGTCCTTTTAGGCAAAAAAAGCTTGTTTTTCATCTCTTTATTGGCTTCAAAAAAAGGTGTTCGAAGGCTTTCCACATGACAATACCGGCGCAGACCGATACGTTGATGGAGTGCTTTGTGCCTTCTTGGGGCAGTTCGATGGCACCTTCGCAATACGGCAGTGCCTCATCGCTGATCCCCTCCACTTCGTTACCCAAAAGGTATGCAGTGTTGGGTTCAAACTCGAAATCCTGCAAAGGCAAACTGCCTTCCACCTGCTCGACGGCAAAGATACGATACCCTTCGGCCTTTAGGGCTTTGCAGGCGGCTTCGGTGGTTTCAAAATATCGCCATCTGACGGTTTCGTCGGCACCCAAGGCGGTCTTGTGGATTTCGCGGTGGGGAGGGCAGGCAGTGATGCCGCATAACAGCAGTTCTTTGATGCGGAAAGCATCGGCGGTGCGAAAGAAGGCTCCCACGTTGCTCAGCGATCGGATGTTGTCGAGCACTATTATAATAGGTAGTTTTTCCGCCGTTTCAAAATCTTCCTTGCTGATGCGGTTCAGCTCGTCCATGTTAAGTTTGCGCATGGGTTTCTCTTTTTGCGGCAAAATAAATGAAAAAAGGTGTTGCCCCGCCATTAATGCGGATATATTTTGTACTTTTGTACCCATTAATTCGTGTTTTATGGCAGAAAAAGCGACCGAAACCCCTTTGATGAAGCAGTATTTCTCCTTCAAGGCGAAATATCCCGATGCTATGCTGTTGTTTCGCGTGGGCGATTTTTATGAGACATACGGCGAAGATGCAGTGAAATCCTCCGAGATTTTGGGCATTGTGCTGACCAAACGATCAAGTGCCGTCGCCGATTCCATTGAGTTGGCAGGCTTCCCGCATCATGCCCTGGACACCTATCTGCCCAAATTGGTGCGTGCTGGACTGAAAGTGGCTGTTTGTGAGCAACTTGAAGACCCGAAATTGACTAAGAAACTGGTGAAAAGAGGCGTGATTGAGCTGGTGACGCCTGGTGTGACCTACAGCGACAGCGTGTTGGAGCAAAAAGAGAACAACTTTTTGGCTTCAGTGCATTTGGACAAAGAGATTTCGGGTGTGGCTTTTTTGGATGTTTCGACGGGTGAGTTTTATCTGACTCAAGGCTCCAATGAATACATTGACAAGCTGTTGCAGAGTTTCAATCCCTCGGAAGTGTTGGTGCAACGCAACAAAAGGAAGGATTTCATAGACCTGTTCAGCGCGAAGTATTATTTGACGGTGTTCGACGACTGGGTTTTCACGGATGACTACGCCAATGAAATCCTTAACAAGCATTTCCATACGGCTTCGCTGAAGGGCTTTGGTGTCGACGATTTTCCGAAAGGCATTGTGGCGGCAGGTGCTGCAATTCATTACTTGATTGAGACACAACACGATAAACTGAATCATATTACCTCGCTTTCGCGCATTGACCAGGGGCAATATGTGTGGCTCGACAAGTTCACTATCCGCAATCTGGAGTTGCTGCACACATCCAATCTTAACGCAAAGACTTTGATTGACGTCATCGACAAAACGGTTTCACCCATGGGCGGTCGACTGATGCGCCGCTGGCTGAGCCTGCCGTTGAAGAACAAGGAACAAATCGAGGCTCGCTATGAGGTGGTACGCTATTTTGTTGAGCATCGCGACGCCATCCAAAAGTTTCAGGATGCCATTCGTCAGGTGGGTGACTTGGAGCGCCTGATTTCCAAGGTGTCATTGTCGCGAGTCAATCCGCGGGAATTGTTGCAAGTGGGACGTGCCTTGGATCAAATCGAGGTGTTGAAAATGGCTTGTGAGGAGAGTCAACATCCTGCTTTGCTGCGTTTTGCCGAACAATTCAATCCTTGTGTCTCCATTCGCGAACGCATCAAAAAAGACTTGAATCCTGATGCGCCCGCTTTGCTTTCCAAAGGCAACTACATTGCAGAAGGTGTCGATCCAGAATTGGACGACTTGCGTAACCTGTCACGTTCGGGCAAGGAATATTTGATGGGCATACAACGTCGCGAGATGGAAGCCACGGGCATAACCTCGTTGAAGGTGGGCTATAACAACGTGTTCGGCTATTATCTCGAAGTCACCAACTCGCATAAAGACAAGGTGCCAGCAGAATGGATCCGCAAGCAGACCTTGACCAATGCCGAGCGTTACATCACTGAGGAACTGAAGGAATACGAGCAGAAAATCCTTGGCGCGGAGGAGAAAATCAGCATCATCGAGCAGCGGGTTTACAATGAATTGGTTACCGCCGTGACGGAGTTTGTGGAACCGATACAGGTAGATGCTTCCATCGTGGCGCGTATCGACTGCTTGGTGAGTTTTGCCGACATTTCGCTGAAAAACAACTATGTGCAGCCCCTCATCGATGATTCGTTTGTCTTGGACATTAAAGATGGTCGCCACCCCGTTATTGAGCAGATGATGCCTGTGGGAGAGAGTTACATCGCCAACGATGTCTATCTTGACCGCGACAAGCAACAAATTATCATCATCACGGGTCCTAATATGTCGGGTAAGTCGGCCTTGTTGCGTCAGACGGCTTTGATTGTGCTGATGGCGCAGATGGGCTGTTTCGTCCCTGCGGCTTCGGCGCGTATCGGCTTGGTGGACAAGATTTTCACTCGCGTGGGTGCTTCCGACAATATCTCTTCAGGGGAATCAACGTTTATGGTGGAGATGAATGAGACAGCGAGCATCTTGAATAATGTGTCGTCGCGGAGCCTTGTGTTGCTTGACGAAATTGGGCGCGGCACCAGCACCTACGACGGCATCAGCATCGCTTGGGCCATCACCGAGTTCCTCCACGACCATCCCGTGAGTCGCGCCAAGGTGATGTTTGCCACGCATTACCACGAACTGAACGAGATGGAGGACTCTTTTGCCCGCATCAAGAACTACCATGTGTCGGTGAAGGAAGTCGGCAACAAGGTGGTGTTTTTGCGCAAGTTGAAGCGTGGCGGCAGTGCCCACAGTTTCGGTATCCACGTGGCCGAGATGGCAGGTATGCCGCGCAAGGTCATCGAACGTGCCACGGCATTGTTGTCTGTTTTGGAGAAATCACACACCAGTGAAGATGTTGAAAAAGCCGCTGCAAAGCCTCAAGACGACGCCATGCAGTTGAGTTTCATTCAATTGGACGACCCACTGCTTTTGCAGATCAAGGAGGACATTCTCAATACCAATATCGATACTTTGACTCCTGTTGAGGCCTTGATGAAGTTGAATGAGATTAAGAAGTTGCTGAATCATTGATTGGCTTTGTCTTCGCTTCGTGTCACTGCGAGGCACGAAGCAGTCCAGTAAATCAAATTCTGTTCTCTAAAGTATGATTTTTGTAAATTTTATGCTTTGGGAAGTATAAAATATATAATTCTTATGCTTTAGAAAGCAGAAAATGTGTTGTTATCTCGCCATTGATGATGTGGAAATAGGTCATTTGAATCGCATTCCTTTGTGGATGTTCGGGATGCTTTATTAGGAAAGGTGGTAAATCGTAATAATAGTTTGCCATTGCGTTATTTATTCCTGGTTAATTCATTTTGTCTCATTGCCATCTGCCTTCGTTTTGCTCTTTTTGCTTCTTTTAAGATTGAAAAAATCTATCAGTCCCAAAACCTTGAATAACATCAAAGCCGCAGCAATAACACAGAGGACAATGACAACAATTATGAAGCTTACATCCGCGAAGTATTCGCATGAAGTCTGGTTATCATTGTTTTGTGCCAAGGCGCTTTGGAATGAGAGTGCCACCAAAAGCACTAGAAAGTAAATTTTCTTCAAAGAATGTGATTTTTAAGGATTTAACTGGTATAATATGCTTTAAATACTACAAAAATCGTTCCCGTTTATTCAGCATCCTGATTGTCTTTGCCCAAATCCTCCAAAACCATCTCCAACTTCAGTTCGACTTCAGGCGAAACATATACGTTGCTGATAAAATAGGCCACCAACAAAATTAGGGCAATCATGAAACACACAAAGAAAACGGTAAATACTTGTTCTAAATTTGATGGCCAATTTAAGACAAGCACGTATGTTGCCCAAGCCATTATGAGCAAAATGGTTAAAATCCATAGGAACCTGTTCCCTTTTTTGTAGATTTTCAGGGCCTTACGGAGCCGTCGTGCGTATTCCGTCACAGGCATGGATGCGGAATTGCCTTGGCGAACCACAAGATACATGTAAATGCTTATGGCGAGGAGACCCACGCACCAAAGTAAAAATATCCCAAGTTCAAGTCTCCAATAAAAGAAAACTGCCCACGCGGAAATTAAGACGATTCTGCCAATCAGTTTCCGCTGCAATTCGGAAATGTGCTTTTTTGTGGCTTCATTGACAAGCCTTTCGTCAACGATGCTTTCGTTTTCCAGCTTTTCGTTTAAGGTGGCCAATTGCGCCCGCATTTCTTCCAATTCATTGTTTTCCATTGCTTTGCGTTTTTAGTCGTTTGACATTTTCTTCAGTTGTTCCTTGATTCTGACCAGTTTGACGGAGACATTCTTGGTGGAGATACCGATGATTTGCCCGATTTCCTCGTAACTCATATTTTCGAGCCAAAGCAGGATGATGGCTCTATCGACCAGCCCTAATCTGTTGATGCGACTGTAGAGTTGCTGGATTTGCTTTGTGTCATCGTCGGTGTCGGTGAAGAGGTTGATGTCCATCGAGAGTGGCACGGTTTCCACGCGGCGTTTCTTCTTGCGCTCGGCGGTGAGGCAGGTGTTGAGGCTGACGCGCCAAATCCAAGTCTTCACGTCGCATTGCCCCTTGAATGTGCCGAAGCCTCGCCACAGATTGATGAGCGTCTCTTGGAACAGGTCGTTCACCTCGTCCTGGTCCTTCGAGAAGAGGTAGCACACGGTGAAGATGGTGTTTTTGTGCGCTTTCACGATGTTTGCAAATTCCGTTTCTTTCTCTTTCATCGTTCAGAATCGTTTGCCAATTAGACGCAAAACTCGGCGTAAAACTACAAAGAATTACACGAAAAACTCAATTCGGTTTGCGAGAAAGGAATGTTGATGAAATGCAAATTGTTGATTTTCAACATAAATTTCCACAAATTGAACACGAATTATTCAGAAAAACAATTTATGTCAAATTCGTGACATATTCATGGTTATTCGTGTCCAAGAAAAAAACTGGAAATTTTTTCTCAAAATTGCTTGCGGTATTGAAAAAAGTTGTACTTTTGCCGCGCAATTCGCAAAGCGGAAATAGCTCAGTTGGTAGAGCACGACCTTGCCAAGGTCGGGGTCGCGAGTTCGAGTCTCGTTTTCCGCTCCGCTTTTGCGGAAATAGCTCAGTTGGTAGAGCACGACCTTGCCAAGGTCGGGGTCGCGAGTTCGAGTCTCGTTTTCCGCTCCACAAGGTCCCGATGGAAGTCGGGATTTTTTGTGTAAGTGCCTGAGT
>JAEEGH010029374.1_pt1 | contig 10752 bp, 8 predicted proteins | sample 9134181 | NCBI WGS metagenome assembly JAEEGH01 (sample SAMN16246544, study PRJNA631951) | gut metagenome | biome: gut microbiome; feature: rumen; material: DP-attached | host: Bos | place: Iran: Karaj | collected 2018-10
ATCAATCCGGAAGACAAGGCTGCATTGAAGGCAGAAGGCTTCATGACTCGTGACGCTCGTGAGGTTGAGCGTAAGAAACCGGGTCAACCGAAAGCTCGTAAGCACTTCCAGTTCAGTAAACGTTAATCGGACAATACTCCAAATCGTGTGGACTCCTTCGGGATTACCACACGATTGTTTTGGAGTCTCAAACGCATATGCGTGCGCGTATATTTAATAATGTACTATGCGCGTGAAAGAGCATTCCAAAATGAACGGAGATTAAATAATTTTTATTTAACATTTTAATTTATTACATTTTTTCAAAATGAGAACAAATTTTGATCAATTGCTCGAGGCTGGTGCTCACTTCGGCCACCTCAAACGCAAATGGAATCCGGCCATGGCTCCGTACATCTACATGGAGCGCAACGGTATTCACATCATCGACTTGAACAAGACTGCCGTTAAGGTAGAAGAGGCTGCAGAGGCTCTGAAGAACCTGGCACGCAGCGGCCGTAAGGTGCTGTTTGTTGGTACGAAGAAGCAGGCTCAAGAGGTTATCGCTGCTCACGCACAAGAGGTAGGCATGCCGTACATCACTGAGCGTTGGGCCGGTGGTATGTTGACCAACTTCCCGACCATCCGCAAGGCTGTCAAGAAAATGAGCCAGATCGACAAGATGGCTACCGACGGTACGATGGATAACATGTCTAAGCGCGAGAAACTGCAGATCAGCCGTCAGCGCGAGAAACTGGAGAAGAACCTCGGTTCTATTGCCGACATGACCCGTCTGCCGAGCGCTGTGTTCGTAGTGGACGTGATCAAAGAGAAGATCGCTGTAGCAGAGGCTAACCGCCTGGGTATCCCTGTATTCGCTATCGTAGATACGAACTCGAACCCGAACAACATCGACTTCGTGATCCCGGCAAACGATGATGCTACCAAGGCTATCGACGTGATCCTGACCGCTGTTTGCGACGCCATCAAGGAAGGTCTCGAGGAGCGCAAGGTTGAGAAGGCTGACGAGGATGCTGCTGAAGCACAGGCTGCTACAGAGGCTCCGGCTCCGAAAGAGCGTCGTCAACGTATCCGCAAAGCTGCTCCGAAAGCAGAGGCTGAGAAAGTAGCTGAGGTAAAAGAAGAAGCTAAAGAAGAGGAGGCATAATTATGGCAGTTACATTAGCTGATATCAAAAAACTGCGCGATATTACCGGCGCAGGTATGATGGATGTAAAGAAGGCTCTCGAAGAGGCTGCAGGTGACTTCGAGGTTGCGAAGGACTTGCTCCGCAAGCGCGGACAGGCAATCGCAGCAAAACGTAGTGACCGTGAGGCTTCCGAAGGTTGCGTACTCGCAAAGGTGAAAGACAACTTCGGCGCTATCGTTGGCGTGAAGTGCGAGACCGACTTCGTAGCTAAGAACGAGGACTTCGTTGGTATGGTTAAACTGATCCTCGACGCTGCTTTGGATAACAAAGTACGCACGAAAGAGGAGTTGGCTAACCTCAAGATCGGTAACTTCACCGTAGCTGAGATCATCACGGAGCGCTCCGGCGTAACGGGTGAGAAGATGGAGTTGGCTGACTACGCTTGCCTGGAGGCTCCCGTAGTTGACGCTTACAACCACCTTGGCAACAAACTGAGCTCGCTTGTTGCTGCTCAGGAAGGTGCTGACCACGAGACCGTTCACGGTATATCGATGCAGGTAGCTGCTATGAGCCCGATCGCTCTGGACGCTGATCACGTAAGTGACGACGTTAAGAAACACGAGCTCGAAGTAGCTGTTGAGAAGACCAAACAGGACGAGATCAACAAAGCTATCGAGAACGAGATCCGTAAGGCTGGTATCAACCCGGCTCACGTAGATTCCGATGATCACATCGAGTCGAACCAAGCTAAGGGTTGGATCACCGCAGAGCAGGCTGCTACTGCTCGTGAGATCAAAGCTCGCGTTGCTGAAGAGGCTAAGGCTAACCTCGAGAAAATGGCTAAGAAGATCGAGATGATCGCACAAGGTCGTCTTGGTAAGTTCCTCAAGGAGAACACCCTCGTTGAGCAGGCTTACATCATGAGCGAGAGCAAAGAGCTCGTGAAGGATATCCTCAAAGCAAAAGGTGTGGAGATCAAAGATTTCCGCCGCATCACATTAGCTGCAGAATAATGAAAACATTCTGGAAGATATGTGGATGGGGAGCGCTAGCAATAGTGCTCCTCTTTGCATTGATATTGGCGATCGCCTCGCCGGTAGCCAAATACGTGGTGAATAACTACGGCGAGGACATTGTAGGAAGACAGTTGCACGCGGATCAAGTGATCATCAACCCGTATTGGGGTGGAGTGAGTATCAAGGGCTTCCAATGCAAGGAACAGAACGGCGAGACGGACTTCATCTCGTTTGAACGTCTGTACGTGCACATCGCTTATCCGCAACTGATGGCGAAACGTGTCAAGATCCGTGCGATCCACTTGGATGGCTTCAACGGTCAGGTGCTCAAGAGTAATGACCGGCTGAACTTCACGGACATCATCGAGCGCTTCTCCCGTCCGGATTCCGTGCCGGCTGACACGACGCCGAGTACTTGGAAGGTGTTCTTGGACGACATCCGTATCAACAACAGTTCGATCCGATACCGCGACGTAGTGACGCATAAACAATGGAAACTGGAGGATATCTCGTTGTCCGTACCCGGTCTGTATTTCGACAACACGCAGACGAATGCCGGTCTGGAGTTTGCCCTGCCGACAGGTGGTCGGGTAGGCATCGTAGCCGGTTACCGAATGCAGTCGAATAACTATGCGGTCAATCTCAAACTCTATGACGTGCATACCGATGTGGTGCTGCCGCTCGTGCAGGACTACCTCAATGTGAGCGGTTTGGGTGCTAAACTGAACGGCGCTGTCCATGTGGATGGTTCGCTGGACAACATCAATAACATCCACCTCAACGGTAATCTCTCGATGGCCGGTCTGAGTATCCGCGACACGCATAACGACGAGGTGGCGGCGATGGATGAGTTACGTCTGGTGCTCAACCGGGGAGATCTGATCTCCAACACCTTCATCCTCGATAGTCTTGTTATCACGGGTGTTACCGGTAATTATGAGGTGCACGAAGGCTGGAATACGCTTTCGCGACTGCTGAAGCAACCTGAAGAGGTCGCTCAGGATAGCGTGACACAGGTATCTCAGGATACGGTACCTCATACACCCGCCAAACCTCTTGTCTGGATGGCAAAGCATGCACGTGTGACCGGTCATAACCTGACTTACCACGACTACTCGATGAAGCACGATTGGCAATACGAGGTGAAGGACCTGAAGGTGGAAGGCACGAATATCGCGACCAACGGCCGTAACAGCGTGACGGTAGAGGCGACTTTGACGAGTGATGCCAAACTGAAAGCGGACTTCACAGGAGGTATGGATTTGGCTAACCAAGACACCCGTGCGAACCTCAAACTGACTGGCGTACAATTGAGCGATTTTGATGCGCTGTGCCGGAACTACACCGGTTATCGTCTGGAAGGCGGAGACATGAAACTCGACAGCCATCTGGACGTGGTAAGCGGTAAGATGAAAGGTACGAACAAGATCGTCATTGATCACCCGCGGGTAGGCAAGAAAGAGAAGTTCTCGAAAGCTCCCTATAAGAACATCCCCGTTCGGACGGGCTTTAGCATGCTGACCTCCGCACAGGATATGATCATCCTGGACGTACCTATCAGCGGTGATGCCAAGAATCCGAAGTTCAACCTGAACAAAGTGATCGGACGCGCCTTGCTGAAGGTGTTCTTTGGTCCTCTGATGGGTGTGAACGACCGCAAGGCCGTGAGCGAAGCAGAAATGGAAGAAATGCGTGAGTTGCTGGGCGAAGAAGCCTCATTGGACAGCGTCAGCAGTCAAAGCACGGCAGACGTCGCAGTGACCGCAAGCGACAGCGTCGGTCTCACCGAAATAAGCGAGCAGTAACTGCTCACGGCAGAACTGATTCTGCTCGGCGTACTCCAACATCGATTGGATCTTACTGATAAACCGCGCTTGGCGCTCTTCGAAGATAGCGGGCGATAGATAGATTTCTATCTGTCGCTCGTTTGTCATCGTTAGGCTACACCCGATCGAACGGGGTATATAGGTGATGATGCCTCTCTGAGCGAGAGAGACAAGGATGGGGTGCATATCCTCTTTGTCCGCCTCGCGAACATATTGCAGGTCCGTATAGATGCCCGAATAGGAGCGCATCAGCACATCCAGCAATTCCGCTTGCTCGCGGGAGATGTTATACTCGCCCAACTGATGGCGCGGTACAAGAATCTGCACGCGCGGTTGGGTCTCGTGTTCCTCTTCAAAATCGATATAACCCGCTTGTGTCAGGATATGCAGGGCGGAGTAGGTCTGCAGTACGGGCAGTTTCATGACGTGGCATAACTGGTCGATATGCAGCGCAAAACGATGCCCGAGCCCGCTTCCTGCACCGATCTGCAGGAAATCCATCGTCTTATGGTACACACTCTCCACGAACTCTTTCGGCGGATACGTATCTATGATACGTTTGCGGATCTTAGCCGGATCTTGTTGGGGATCGAAGAGCAATACCGCATAAGCCGTCTCTCCGTCTCGTCCGGCACGACCGGCTTCCTGGTAATACGACTCCAGATGAGACGGCAGATCATAATGAATGACGAGCCGTACATCGGGTTTGTCAATACCCATACCGAATGCGTTCGTCGCCACAATGACGCGTGTGTCCCCGCGTGTCCAGGCGGCTTGACGCTCATTACGCTCCTTGGTAGTCAAGCCGGCGTGGTAAAAGTCCGCCCTTTCGCCATTCGCCTTTAACCATTCGCCTAACTCTTGTGCACGTTTGCGGTTGCGCACATAGACGATCGCCGAACCGGGTACGCGGGATAAGATATGCGCCACTTGTTCGGGTTTGTTATCCGTGCGGCGCACGATATAATTGAGGTTCTCCCGATGGAATGATTTCCGTAATACATGATGCTCGCGGAAACCGAGCTTGTCTTGGATATCCTCGATGGTCTCGGGGGTGGCAGTAGCCGTCAAGGCTAGCACCGGTACGTTCGGTAATAAGGCCCGTACTTCGGCAATCTTCAGATACGAAGGACGGAAGTCGTAGCCCCACTGACTGATGCAGTGTGCCTCATCCACGGCGATCAGGCCGATCGGTAAGTCCGCCAAACGCTTGCGGAACTCCTCGGACTCCAACCGCTCGGGACTGCAATATAGGAAATGGTACGGTCCGTAGAGGCAGTTATCCAACGCTACGCGTTGTTTATCCCAACTCATACCGGTATAGACTGCCGCGGCATGGATATTGCGTGCCTCGAGGTTGGCTACCTGATCGCGCATTAAGGCAATCAAGGGCGTGATAACGAGGCAGAGCCGTTTGTTCTCATTCGCCTGCGCCATAACGAGGGTAGGTATCTGAAAACAGATACTCTTACCGCCTCCCGTAGGCATCAGGGCGAGTGTATCGCGTTGCGCCAATACCGACTTGACGATCTCCGCCTGTAAAGGGCGGAAATCATCGTAGCCGAAATAGGTATGTAACGCTTCGCGGGGAGTCATAAACTAGGATACTAGGGTTCTAGGGCTCTAGGCTCCTAGTTTGGTTAACGCGACTTTAACGCGCTTCAGCGTTTCTTCTTTGCCCAGCACATCGGTGATCGCCCAGATATGCGGGCCGCGGGCTGCTCCGACGAGACAGATACGGAAGGCGTTCATCACAATGCCTACGCCGTACTCCATCTTCTCGATCCACGGCATCACCATGCCATCCAAGGTCTCTGCGTCCCATGAAGGAGCACTCTCCAGTACCTCGAGCAACTCGGTCATATGTTTGGGCGAGTCCTCTTTCCAACGCTTCTTGAGAGACTTCTCGTCGTACTCCGTTGGTGCTACAAAGAAGAAGTTCGTTTGCTCCCATAGTTCCGGAACGAAGTTGACGCGGTCCTTGGTCAGACCTACTACCGTAGCTACCATCTTCATATCGGGGTTCTCGATGCCGTTGGCTTTAAGTGTCGGCAGGAACATTTCTGCTAACTCCTCATTGCTGCGCAGTTGCAGGTATTGGTGGTTGAACCATTTGCCTTTCTCGAAGTCGAACTTAGCACCCGATTTGGATACGCGGTCGAGCGAGAACTCTTTGATCAGTTCCTCCATCGTATAGAGCTCCTGATCACCTGTGCCGTGCCATCCTAACAATGCGAGGAAGTTAATGACAGCCTCCGGCAGGTAACCGCTCTCGCGATAACCGGAAGACACCGTACCGTCTTTCTGGTTGTGGAACTCGAGCGGGAAGACGGGGAAACCGAGACGGTCGCCGTCACGCTTACTCAGTTTGCCGTTTCCATCCGGCTTGAGCAACAGCGGCAGGTGGGCGAACTCAGGCATCGTGTCCGACCAACCGAACGCACGGTAGAGCAGCACGTGGAGTGGCGCAGAAGGTAACCATTCCTCACCACGAATCACATGGCTCACTTCCATCAAGTGGTCATCTACAATGTTTGCGAGGTGGTACGTAGGCAGGTCATCAGCCGACTTGTACAGCACTTTGTCATCGAGAATATTGCTGTTGATCACCACCTCACCGCGAATCAGATCGTGAACATGCACATCCTCATCCGGCTCTACTTTGAAGCGAACCACGTATTTCTCCCCTTTGTCCATGAGTGCCTTCACGTCCTCTGCCGCCATCGTCAGGGAGTTGCGCATCATCATACGTGTACGGGCATCGTATTGGAAATTCGGGATCTGAGCACGCTTCGCCTCTAACTCTTCCGGCGTATCAAATGCGATATATGCATGACCGGAATCAAGCAGTTGCTTTACGTACTGATGGTAGATCTCCCGCCGCTCCGACTGACGATAAGGACCGTGAGAGCCTATGGCTTCTATTTCGCCGTTTTGCATGCGAAGACCCTCGTCAATGCCGATACCTAGCCATTCTAAGGCTTCGAGGATGTATTCTTCTGCTCCGGGAACGAAACGGGTGCTGTCCGTATCCTCGATACGAAGGAGCATATCACCGCCGTGCTGACGGGCAAACAGGTAGTTGTACAATGCGGTACGAACACCGCCAATGTGTAGTGCGCCGGTTGGACTTGGCGCAAAACGAACTCTTACTCTTCTTTCCATATATTTATCGAATTATTTTTGTCAATGTAAGGAATATGATGGTAAAATACTCACCAATTGTTTGGTGGTTAATCCATTTCATGTTGAGAGCGATCTTAGCCGGCATGATCTGCTCGATATAGGTTTTGTCCGGATCGGCAGATTGCGCTAACAAACGATTCTCGTCGATGTACTCGATGGACGCATGATCTGTGATGCCCGGTCGTACCGATAATACTTGCCGTTGTTCATCGGTATAGAGATCGACGTACCGGCGTACTTCCGGACGCGGACCTACGAGCGACATGTCACCCACCAGCACGTTCCATAACTGCGGCAGTTCATCGAGTTTGTACTTCCTTATATAGTATCCTGCGCGCGTGACACGCGGGTCGCGATCGCCGATGGTGATGAGGCTCATCTTATCGGCTCCGACTCGCATAGAACGGAACTTAAGCAAACCGAAGTCCTTCCCGTCCTTTCCTACGCGTTGCTGGCGATAAAAGACCGGTCCCGGGTTGTCGATGACGATCCACAATGCTACAATAAGAAAGAGCGGACTAAGGAACAGCAGCCCGAAGAAACAGAATAGGATGTCACACAAACGTATCATCTGTTTTTCAAAATTTCGGTGTATTGCTCTATGATGTAATCGATCTCCTCATCCGTCAGGCGCGTATGCAGCGGGAGGGTTATCTCATTCACGAAATGCGCGTAGGCATTCGGATAGTTCTTGATATCAAAGCCCAAAGCCTTGTAGGCCGTCATCATCGGAAGCGGTTTGTAATGAACATTGGTGGCTATACCGCGTTCGGCCATCTTCACGATGATCGCTTGCCGCTCTTCCAACGAGGCCTTCGGCACACGAGTCAGATAGAGGTGACCGGAGGAGACATGATCATCCGTATAGTGGGGAAGCACCTCTACACCCAGCGGTTTGAACGCTGCATCATAACGCTCGATGATCTCTTTTCTACGTGCCAGCAGAGCAGGGTAGCGCTTCATTTGCACGAGACCTAAGGCCGCCATGATATCCGTCATGTTGCACTTGTACCACGCCCCTACGATATCGTACTCCCAAGCCCCGAGTTGGGTCTTGGCAAGTGCATCTTTGGACTGACCGTGCAACGAGAAGAGCTGGAGCTGATGATACAAAGCCTCGTTATCAATACCCGGGAAGGTACGCCATGTGAGGGCACCGCCTTCCGCCGTGGTGAAGTTCTTCACGGCATGGAAAGAGAAGGATGTGAAGTCCGCGATAGACCCCACCATCTTGCCCTGCCAGGAAGCACCGTAGGCGTGCGCCGCGTCCGCGCAGATAGCGATACGACCGATCGCCGTTTGCAACTCGTTCACTGGATGGAAGAGCGCTTTCTTACGCTCCACGATCTCAAAGAGACGCGTGTAGTCGCAGGGGATACCGGCCAAATCGACAGGAATGATGGCTTTCGTTCGCTCGTTGATAGCTGCTTCTACGGCATCATAGTTCATCTCAAGACAATCGCGTTGGCTGTCCACAAACACGATCTTGGCACCCACATGCGCCACCACGGAAGCCGACGCCGTGTAGGTATAAGCGGGAACGATGACCTCGTCTCCTGCTCCGATGCCTAACAGGCGAAGCGCCAGCTCCAAACAAGCTGTCGCGGAGTTGAGACACACGGCACGCTCTGTACCGACATAGGCAGCAATCTGGCGTTCCAGTTCTTTGGTGCGCGGACCGGTGGTGATCCAACCGGAGAGAATCGCTTCCCGTACTTCGTTGACTTCCGCCTCCGTCATGTCCGGCGGCGAGAAAGGAATATTAAATTTTTTCATATCTAAACGATATATTTTTTGACGTAGAATAGTTTCTTATAACTGTTACCCAGGATGTTCATTCCCATCCAGAAAGCAGCAGCAATAGGGTTCATCTGTGCGCCATGACGGAAGAGGACATAATGCCATCCTATCTTTTTCTGAATAGAGGTAGGCGTTATCGATCCTATCCGACGTCTATAATGCGCTAAGTTTTCGGGTAGCAGATAGCAGTCAGTCTTTCGAATCACCTGCAACCACATTGCCGAGTCATTATTCTTTTTAATATCCGGTATCTGAATAAGCCCCACTACCTCAGTATCGTACATCACGCTCAAGCATCCCGGCCAACAGCAACTATACATATCGAACGGTCGTACGTGCTTTTTGCCGCTTACACAGACACCTAATGGTTTTGAATCTTCGTTTATCTCATCGTACTCGTGATAGGTAAAAGCGTATCCTTGCTGCTGCATGAATGCTGTTTGTTTCTCCAATTTATCCTCCGTCCATAAGTCATCTGAGTCTAGGAATGCAATGTATCGTCCTTTGGCTATTCTTAATGCGGTATTCCGTGTGACGGCAGCTCCGGCATTATGTGCATTGCGTTGATAACGGATACGCGGGTCTTTAAACGATGCAACCGTTTCTGCTGTATCGTCCGTCGAGCAGTCATCCACGATGATCAATTCCCAGTTCGTGTATGTCTGAGATATCACGCTGTGAATCGATTCTGCAATGAATCGTCCGCAGTTATACGTGGGCATGATGATACTAACAAGTTCCATGGTTTAAAATCGTTTGATAAATCGTGTTATATTCTTTTGCAATATGTTTCCAATCAAATTGGCTTGCATATTGCACACAACGCAACGATGATTTGTCGTAGTCTTGAGCGATTCGTTTGATCCTGTCAATTATCTCATAGACATGGTCTGGCGAAACGCTATATCCCACTTCTCCTTCTTTGAAGAAGCCGTCAAATCCCTGTCCTCGTGTATAAATTACCGGTAAACCCTGGCTCATTGCTTCGGCATAAACAAGCCCAAATGTTTCTTTATAGGAGGGCATCACGAAAATATCATTTTGACGCAGATAGGTCAACACCTGTTCTTTGGGACATTGGTCGTGCCATTCAATATAATCGTTACGTTTTTCGATGAGCAATTTGTACGCGGGTTCGACCATGCTTCCTACTAAGCATAGTTGTACTTTCATACCTTCTTGAATCATCGTGTCAACTACTTTGATAAGTGTGTGTACATTTTTCGCCTTCTCTATTCGTCCTACATAGATAAGTCGAATTGTATCGGAAAGAGAATGACGGGAATTGCTTTCTAAAAACAAAGGGTCAATACCGTTAGGAATAACGATGGATTTATCTTTCCATTTATCGGGTAGATATTGCCCGATCACTTGTTTTTGATAAGCCGGTGAGATAAAGATAATCTTCTGAGCGTGGGCAGCTATTTCTCGTCCGATATGACGCAGATGCGGCATATGTTTGAAAAATACATTTACATCCGTATTCCGTACAGCCACGATATAAGGAATGCCATATTTTTGATGCAAACGGTATGCTATATAACCGCTGGAGAAAAGTGTGTGTGCGTGTGTTAATTGCACCTTATCAAACGGCACTACTGATTCGATATCTTGCAATAAGTATCGTTGTTTCGGGAAGAAAAGGAGTCGTTCCAACGCGGAGAAAGAACGTTGGACGACATGTACATTATCCGGCACAGCTTGAGCTGGATGAACCGCATTATCACTCGCGTATACATATTGCTCTTTGGCAATATTATATGCAGTCAATGTCTCCAACAAGTTGTGATATAAC
>JAEEGH010029377.1_pt1 | contig 10751 bp, 9 predicted proteins | sample 9134181 | NCBI WGS metagenome assembly JAEEGH01 (sample SAMN16246544, study PRJNA631951) | gut metagenome | biome: gut microbiome; feature: rumen; material: DP-attached | host: Bos | place: Iran: Karaj | collected 2018-10
AGGAACCCGGAGGTTGTCGTGCCGGCGGGCTGGCGGCGAAGCGGCTGGATGGGCCGCATGAACGACCTCGTCAACGAGGGGATTGTGCGCCGCGTGGGGGGCACCGACTGCGTGCTGATGTGCCTTGAGAACCAGTCGGAGGTGGCGCTGGACATGCCGTTGAGGAACCTGCTTTCGGCGGGGGGCCGGTGGGAGGTCTGCCGTGAAAAGCGGGAGGAGATGAATCTGGCGGAGGGGAGGCTGGAGGACGACGCGGAGTTCCTTTCGGGGCTTCGCCGCGGCGAGCTGCTGCCGCCGGTCGTCGTGCTGGCGCTGTATCTTGGGAGGGAACCGTGGAGCGGCCCGACGCGTCTTCAGGACATGGTCGACGTGCGGAATTCGGAGCTGCGCCCGTTCATGGCGGACTGCCCCGCGAACGTCGTGTCGCTCGTTGACCTGGCGGAGGCGGAGGTCTGGAATATGGATTCGTCGCTCCGCCCGCTGTCATGGCTGCTGCGGACGCAGGACGACGACAGGGAGATGCTGCGCAGGGCGCGGGAGGATCCGCTGTTCCTCGACGCGCCGTCCGTGCTGTATCGTACATTCAACGAATTGACAGGGGCCGATCTGACGGTCCCAAGACAGGAGGAGCATAACAATATGTGTCTGGCAATTGAGAAGATGAAGGAAAAAGGCCGTCGTGAAGAGCGGAGGAAGGCTCAGAAGGCTCTTGAAGAAGAGCGGGAGAAATCATCGAAGGCCCTTGAAGAAGAGCGTGAGAAGTCGTCGAAGGCCCTTGAAGAAGAGCGTGAGAAGTCGTCGAAGGCCCTCGATGAAGAACATGAAAAGACTTTGAAAGCTATCGAAGAACGCGAAAAGTCTTTGAAAGCTCTCGAAGAAGAGCATAAGAATGGTATTTGCAATCTGATTGCCACATGCCGCCGTTTTGGAGTGTCTTTGGAAATGGCTTGCCGGCAGCTGATGGAATGCTATCATCTGACGCAGAGCGAGGCTACCGCCTTTCTAAAAGAGTATTATGTTTGATTGTTTCCCGCAATCTTTCAGAGGTTTGCATGTGTCTGGAAATAAAAGAGGTGGATATGGCGGTCCCAAGACAGCAAAAGCATAACAAGATGTGTCTGGCAATTGAGAAGATGAAGGAAAAAGGCCGCCGGGAAGAGCGGAAGAAGGCTCAGAAGGCTCTTGAAGAAGAGCGGGAGAATGGTATTTGCAATCTGATTGAACACTTCGACAAATGTCATTTCATCATATAAAGCCATCCATTTTCAGTGCGTGAACATTTCTTTTCGGGCCTAAAAATTCCAAAGGGAGTTTCCAAATTAGTATCTTGTAGAGACAATTCATAACCATCCTTGAAAAGGCGTCCTTTGATACACCAGTTGGTTGCATCAACTACTTCTATTTGGTAAATCCACCCATCGATTGAGGGCATCTTTTTCATGCATAAATAGTTATGTGACATCCAAATTTTTATAGTTGGCAACCATACCCAATCCTTAGGGGTACCCTCCTTCTGGACTCCGTCATCAGCTCGATACCAACCATTTGCCAAATCTTCTTTTGATATTTTACCCGAAATTATGTATTTTCTTTTTACCGTATTTATTAATTGCCATCCTCTAATGCCTTTGCCGACAAAGGGCAGTTTATAATATAGGTATTCAAATGTTCCTTCTTCCGTCTCTATTTTGCAAACAACGGGATAAACGATGACCTTATTGAACGTTAAAATTCCCACCACACCTTCGCTTCTTGTCCCTTTATAGACTATAAAATCTTTTCTTTCCCAAGCTGACGCTGAATATATTTCTAAACTTATAGAAAAATAACAAAATATGATTAAAAACATTTTATTCATATTCACTCCTTTCTTTTGACTTGAAAGGGATTGTCGTCATCGACGTTCTTCGAATGCCATCGCTGTTTTTTAGCAAATACCGTGCCATGTCACTGTAAGTACAAGAAAAGTCGCAAATTGACAGGCAAGTGTGCATTTTTTGTATACCTGCCTGACATTTTTTGTACATCTTGCGCCTTACCGATCCCCTCCGCCATTTCCCGTCCAGTACCGACGGCGGAAACCGTCATGCGACGGCTTGACCTTCCCCTACATTATTAATTTTACATTCTCATGCCTCCAGACATGATCGCAATCAATGTTTTCCGGCTCTAAAACGTCAATATATGCTTTCTTCGCCCTTCTTACTTCCTCCTTTGACAGTTCAGGAAGTCCTAGCGACTTCAAATACGGAACAAGTGCGGGATTCACTGCCGCCGCCACATGCATGGCCGTAAAGCCATCCTTCGTTTTCGCTTTGAAATCCACACCCTTCTCCGCAAGGAACTTCATCGTCTCCACCGTTCCGAACAGCGACGCGCAGACCGCCAGCGGCGTTTCATTTGCGGCGGCCATCTGGATATCCGCCCCATGTTCCAACAGATAGGCCGCCACGTCAAGCCGATTGCGGCAAATCGCATGGTGCAGCGGCGTCACGCCGGCATTGTTTTTCGCATTGACGTCCAGACCATGTTCGACAAGATATTTCACGAGGCTCAGATCCTGCATGGCCGCGCAATGCAGCAACGTCTCATCGCCGTTGCCAAGAGCCTTGATATCCGCGCCATGATTGATGAGATACATGGCCGCGTCCAGCTTACCGCCCTCCATGGCGTAAAACAGCGGCGTGTCATTGCGTCTGTTTTTGCTGTTGACATCAGCCTCCTCAGCTGTCATCAGCCGATGCATCCCCATGACATCCCCATTAAACGCCAGTTCACGCAACAATTCCTCCGCTGCTTCTTTGCTTAAATTTGTCTTCGGCATGATTTTCTTCATTTTCTCTGCAATCTCCTGTTTGCCATCGGCAATCGCCTTGCATATGGCTTCGGCATGTTCGCGATTCGCCGCAAGCGATTTGCAATTGTCCAAGATGACCGACGCGACATCATACTTGTTTGTTTGGACAGCCTTTGCAATCGGCATGTCGATGTTCACATCCGCCCCATGGGCCAGAAGACTTTTTAAAACTGCGAAGTAAATGGGCCTGTCGTTTTCCATAAGATAACGCAACGGTGTCTGTGCTTTATTTTCATGGAAATTGACATCGGCTCCTGCCGCCAGCAACAGTTCCAGCAATGGGAAATTCTCCGGACTGCCTAGAAATCTGTAAATCGGCGTCGGTGCGTTGCTCCATGGATACGAACGATTCTGTTCATTGACATCCGCCCCGTTCTTCAGCAGGTATTTCATCATCGTTTCATCGAGCCTGAGATGATATTGCTCAACAAACAATGTGGGTTTGACCTTATTGAGCTTCGCATCATGTTCGATTAGCAAACGGACGATTTTCGGCTTGCTATCGGCAAATGCCTCCATGATTTCACCATCGGATCCCAAGATACCGATTGGCTGTATGAAAGCTAAATCCAAAGGCGTGTTTCCATCGTCATCAAAGGCGTTGATTTCCGTTCCTGCATCCACAAGTTCCTTGACAGCTTCCACATCCGACTGTTTCACAGCCTCATGCAATGATGCTGGCTTCTCTTTCGGGAGCTTGGCTTGTTCATTTGAACAGACAAAATCCAAAATGGATTGGAATAGATTCCAATAGCGACGTCGTGCGATCGCATCCAGAACCAATTTGATTATTTCCTGCCTGTCCTCTCCGTCATAACGCCCCAATAGCATTTTTATCATAGCAAGATTCCCCTCTCGAACCGCCATGATGATCGGCTTTTCCTTCTTCCTATTGTTGTCGGAATCATATTCCGCACCGGCAGCCAGCAGCAACTTCATGATTTCCACATTGCCTGTCTTCGCCGCATGATGCACAGGCCCCAAACCATCGTCGGCTACTGCATGAACATCCGCGCCATGATCAAGAAGAAATTTCACCATGTCATAGTCGTCCACCATAACCGCCACCATTAATGGTGATTCGCCATGACATCCTCGAACATTGACCGCCGCGCCACGCTCCAGCAGCAACTTGGCAGCCTCCAGATGCCGTTGTTCGAGAGCCGCCAGCAGGGGGGATGCGCCGCGGGTGCTTTCCATTATGGCACCGTTGTCAAGCAGAAACGACAACATGGCTTTGTTGCCTGTTTCCGCGGCAATTTGCAACAATGTCTCCCGTTCAGACATCTCAGATGCATTTTCGAAATAAGTCGCATTAACGGAAGCGCCATGCTTCAGCAAAAACTTGACAAGCTCCAAATCTCCTTTGGGAACAGCATCCTCCATCGCGGCATTCAAAATGTGCCGTACATTTATTCCATCACCTATTTCCGCCAAGATGAACGACAGATTCTCCATGTTGCCGCCCGACACCGCACCTATGATGAGATCCCGTGCATACAAGTCGCGGATTTTGCGGATATCGACAGCGTTCATGGCATCCTGCAACAAAGCGAGACTGCCGTATGCGGCAATCATTTCCAATGACGAATGTTCCCTTCTGCCATAATAACCATTGTATCGCTTCCTACCGATCGTGACATCCGCCCCATGCTCAAGCAGGTATCTGGCGATTTCCTCCCTTGCCGTTTGGCTGATTTCATCCTTTGCGGAGAACAGGTCATAGAGCGCTGTGCAATCCCTGAAATAATCAATGCGGTTGACGTCTTCCCCGCCTTCAACCAAACGCTTCACCATCTCCAAATCGCCATTGACCGCCGCCAAATTCAGAAAATGACGTCCGTTCCTGTCAGCACCATGGGCAATCAACCACTTTATTTTCTGATAATTATCATTCTTTATCGCACAATCCAGCGGAGTCCATCCCTTGTCGTCCTTGATATTTGGATCCGCCCCGGCAGCCAGCAGGATGTCCATGAGCTCAATGTATTCAACATAATGCAAAGATGTTTTCCCTTCACGCCCCTTCAAATTCGCATCCAGTCCTAATGACAGCAAATACCGAAGCACAGCAGGATCTCTTGGAGGGTGATGCTCTTTTAGGGCGGACTTCCAGTCGGCGCCATTCTCAATCAAATATTTCAGGACGTTCAAGTCGCCTTTGTCAATTGCCGAGACAACAGGCGTTCTTGGGGGGTGACAGTACTTGTTAATCTGATTGACATCCGCTCCATGTTCAACCAGATATTTCACGATATCCAGATCGCCTTTGTCAATTGCCTCGAAAAACGGCAATGGATAACTCTCCCCAACGACGTCCGCGCCATGCTCGACCAACAGTCTGACCATCTTATATGTTCCATGATTGATGGCATGCCCCAAAGGCGATTCCTTCCCAAACGTCCTTCTGTTGACATCAAATCCCTGATGCAAAATCTCCAGTACCTCTATATAGTGATTATTATCAATTTCCTTTGTTATTCGCTCGTAATTTTGCTTGTAAAATTCCAATTCTTCATAATTTTGCCTAGAACGGTCTTTCTCAAACAATTCGTTCAATCTCGCACCTTGCCTGTATAATTCCATGGCCTTGGAGTAATCACGTTCATGAATGGCCTTCAGCAATGGCGACTGGTTGGTATCCGCTATCTTGGAACCACTCAAAGGACCGTAAAACACATGTGACGAAATATCGTCGTCATCGTCGTCATCGTCGTCATCGTCGTCATCGTCGCCATCATTTTTTATTTGTGGATTTTGGAAGTCATTGTCTTCCACAAAAGAAGATGCCTCCAAAGCCATAGATTGAATGGCGGACATGGCGGTTTCACCATCCAATTCACCGCCAATGCATCCGCAAGCCAGACAGAAAACGACAAATAGCACCATTAACAGAAACAATTTGGAACGGTTTGTCATCGTCGTAACCTCCATGTTTTCGACCCTATCATCAAAATTTTTTTATGCGGCTTTGCAATCCAAAATCACTGTTCCAGCAGGACTTGTTCCTTCTCGCCTTTTTCGTTCGTGATGGTGATGGTTGACACCGCCTTTGTCCGCGTGTCGTTCTGTAAAAGCGACTGGAGCTTGTCGTTCATCTCCTTGAAGGCCGCGTAGTCGTTGCTGTATTGTGAATTGAAAAGCTTGTCAAGAATCGGCAGGACATGATCATCCAATACCACGCAGGCTTTGTTGATTTCGATTTTTTCCTCAATGGCCACCTGCGGATCATAGATGATCTCGTTCCATTTCTTCCGCAATTCCATGTAGTCAGACAGCGTCTTGCGCTCCTGTTCAGGCAAGGCCGTCAAGTCGCAACTTTTGATAAAATCGCTGAACTGCTGGAATGTCGTGTCAAGCCCTTCCTGACGCGCCTTTCTTGGGTCTTCTTCGTTGTCAGAATACGTCATAAAAGCAGTTCCGAGGCCTGCCGCATCAATGGCATCACGTGTCTCCCGCTCCAGTTTGGCCATTTGGAGGCTTCCTTTATCCGCCTCCAGATTTTCAATGTCCTTCTGGAGCTTTTCGCCTTTGCCGGAAGATCTTACGGAAGCGGTTTGCCAATCGTTTTCTGTAACAATGGTTGACGCTACGGATGATTCCTCATGCGCGTTGCTCAAGTCACGCAATTCCTCCAGCAGCCGCTTCCTTTCAGATGAAAGAAGGTAAAGCACGACCAGGCAGATGATGAAAAGCACGCCGACGATGGCGTTGGCGATTTTCATGTTGTTGTTCATGGCTGCGGCTCTCCTTTGATTTTAAGTTTTAGAGGATTGGCCGGACTCAGGGCCATGTAGGCCGGTGTGCGGCTCCATTGCTGGAGGCTTTCACGAACAGTCGGCAGGGAGGGATTGTCGCTGCCGATGGCCGCAACACAGTATTTTTCAATCAGCTGTCGAATCCCGCCGTATTCTGCGAACATCTCCACGGGCACCTTTTCGCCTCTCAATTTCATTTCGGTGGCCTGGTTCAGCAATTGGATGTATGCCTTCAGATGTGCGTTTTCCTCAGGCGAGAGGAAAGAAGGATTCATGGTCGAAAGGAAGTTCGTGCGCTGTTCAACTTTCTCGCGTTGCAAACGCTCCATCGTTTGGCGATTTTCCGGATGATCGTATTGTGCGAATGCGGCCGGATCAAGCTTCTCCAGTTCCTCCAGCGTGATCCGACGCTTCCTTTTCCCGAAACGTCCACTGGCAAGATCGCTTTTTCCGATGTCATTTCTCACTTCCGCGACCTGCTTTTCAAGAATCCGCTTCTCCTTGCGAAGCTCCGCATTCACCGCATGGACGGCAGGTGTCGTTGCATCTGTCTGATTCTGTATGGATTGCGATTTTCTTGTGATGACTTTGGGTGTCTTCTCCTCTTCGATTTTCTTTTCCATCTCCGCGATCTGCTTGCGGATTTGTTCATTCGAGCGAATGATCTGCCTGCACAGAACAGAGCAGATGACGGTCGCCACAACCAGTAGTATGATGAGTAGATAATCCTTCATGCATTGTCCTCCAATTATTCAAATCGGATAACTTTCTCTGATAATATTTTGCATTTTTTCCATATTTTATTCCACTAAAACGAACATGTCAAATGTCTTATTCAAAATATATTTCATTCCACATATAAAATAAAAAAAGGTAGTGATTATACATTGGATATTGTCAACTAGCCCAAACATCATGTTTATCTATCATAAAGCATAAATTTTAAGTATTGAGTTGCCTCATCTTTCTCCTTCCAATCAATGGATTCTCTAAAATTATATGAGGGATGCCGTTCCATCCATTCAAGGCACTTCCGTTGATCATCGACAGCAGCTTTTCGCCTATCAACTTGATTTAAATGTCGAATAGAAATAACAGGAAAATTTTCTACCATCATATACAAAGAAAGAGCAGCTATCTGCCAGTATCCCGTAAATCGATGCATGACATCATTCCCCTGATCAATGATGGTATCGTCTTTTAAATATTCTTTCAAGATAAGAACAACTTCCTTTTGTCTGACAAATATAAGATAAGGAAAAAGATACTTTGCCAACTCAAAATCAATGAACTGACCATCCTTGTGTAGCAAGGACAGGAGGCTTTTCAAATACTTTTGCTCACCGTCTTTTGCCAGAAAGACTAAGGAAACAAATGGGATTCTGTTTTCAAAGAACATCAGGGCAGGATCGTTTGGGTAGTGGCGTTTGGGCTTCGCTATGTTTGGGGCCAAGGCTGCCTGTTCCATAACATAGTCCAGTGTCTCCTTGTCCAAGTCCTTTCTGTCTAAAAAAAACAAGAGGCGTATAGAATATTTGTTCTTATGCTTCATGATGATTTTCTGTGCCAAATTCCTGCTATGCTCGTTGAAACAGTTGTTTTTGCAACAGCGTGTGAATAATGTCCAATAGAGAAATTCATGGTGTTTTTTTAGGTTGTTGTCATTCAGCATTTTCAAGATGACATTGCATGTTTTCTGTCTGGCCTCCAAACTTTCACATTTGAACCGTTCGCTACTTATATAGCACCACCATGCGTATGTGAAATAGGGATTGGAGTGATTACCAATGCTACTGGACAGGAAGGATTGGAAGGATGGCAAATCATCCACTGGCTTGTCATCTTCCCATATCTGTCCTCTGGTAATTACCTCCTTCAGCAATGGCAATAAATTCTCATTAAAATAATTGTTATTGCATTGTTCCCCGTTGTTGAGTTTTTCTTCTATTTTTTTATTGATTTCAAATAGCTTATGCTGACCTTCTGTATCAGTTTCATTGGCAAAACAATGGAATATAAAACCAAACATAAAACATATAATTAGGAAATGAATTTTACGAAACATACTCTTTACTCCTATAAATTTGGTTAATACATAGTTTCATATTTTCTGATTTTGGGGCAGGAGGCTTTTTTGAGAACATGCACACATTGTGACGCACCATGGACAAACTCCATGTCTTATTCTGTATTCATCGGAACAGCCGCCGATTTCAGCACCAGCGGACTGACGATCCCCCGGATGGCCTGCAATGACAGGAGAATGGACGCCGGAAATAATCCAACGGTTTTGCTGATCGGATTAGTGGATGTTTTGTTGCCCATGTTTTTATCGTGATTTCATGATGGAATCCTCAAAAAGTATATTATGGAGTTTTCAAAAACACATATTCTTTCTGTTCAGCCATCCATTGTCGACAGTCTTCAACTGCTTCCATGTTAAAATAACTTTTTGGGGCAGGAAAGCCTCGGAGCATTTTTGACAGAGCCAAAGCCGCATAGTATGATACATATTGAGGCTCTGTGACGCCGTCGTCCCATTCCGGAGCTCTTTTATCAGACTTTAGGTATTCATGGAGATAACGTACAACCATTTTGTCATGAACAGTTGGAAGATCTCTGAACAAAAGCAACATCATGCCAGGATTGGCTTCGATTGACTTCTCAGACAAACGGATTAGTTGCTTCACATATTTTTCTTCACCTTTTTGTGCAAAAATCAATGTGGCTGCCCATGTCTTCGAGTAGTACATTCTTTCCAAATTCAGGCGAGGCGAATCAGCGAACTCTTGAAGTAGTTTATTTGCCCTTTTGCTCCCAGAAACCGATAGCAGCAACACTGCATAACGGGGGTCATGTAAGAGTTGTACACAGGCCTTCTCGATGTTCTTCACGCATAGACTAGTCAAATCCTGTATTTTTCGTTCATAGACAAGTTCATAGAGAAATTTAACATTCCTTTCTCTAAGGTACAGTGTATTATCCTTTACAATACCTTCATTTACGATACCGTCCGCCAAAACATTCAACAACTCCTGTCTTTTATCTAGAGATAGCTCATGATTGTTTTTAATTGTAAGAAAGATTCTTACATATATTGAAAGACGCAAATTAGGGATTTTTTCCTTATTTATTATTTTATCTGATGATATTGCCTGATACAATGCGTCAAGGGTCTTCTGTTTTTCTTCTTTATTTTGTGATGACAAAAAATTGGAAACTATTTGTCTTGATTGCTCATTATAATCATCTATGTTCTCTTGTGAAAATAAATATTGAATAAATACTACACTGAGGAAAATGTATATAATAATTCTTTTTCCCATTTTTCATATTCCTAATAATGGTTGATATTAATTATTTTAAAATATTATTGAACATACTCCATTGCTCAAAACAAAGTATTATATATTCTGTTGTAACTGGAAATAATCCAGCTGCCTTGCGAAGCGGGGGAATGGATGTTTTGTTGCCCATGGTTGTTGGAGTGCTTTTTTGACACCAAGCCGATTGGATTATTTCGCTACTCCTCTCCGGTAATAACTCATTTTGCGGCTTGCTTTTTCCATTCGTCGTAATCAGATGGTCGTCCTAGCTTTTGCCATTCATCATGTGTCAGAGTTGTGCTTTCAGTCCCCTGTTTGCTCCAAAGGACAATCTGCTTATATTGTCGGCCTTGCAATTCTGCAAGCATTCTTAGCCCCATGTCGTCATGAAAATACATCTCCCTGGCAAACTGTTTTGTTGCGTCCAGATAGTTTCCGCTCACCAGATTGCCATTGGTGCCATAGGTAAAAGTTCGGTAAATGCCCAGGAAAGGCTGCTTGTCGGACAAATGCCGGATATAGCATGCATTGTACAATTTCCCGCAAATATAACTCAAGTTGCATTCAAGACGCGGAGAACCGAATGTGATGTCCAAATGTTCACTATGAAAGTTTGAATTGACAAGGGCCTCGTATTTTCCAGTATTCCAATCCATGAACGGGAATTCGCCTTTGAAGACATCCTGCATCATGGCGCGTGACTGTTTCAGATACTCCTTGTTCTCAAAGTTCATCTTCTGCAGGCGGTCCAGTAAAGTTTGACGATAAACATGGCTCTTTCCAAATTCATCCGTGTGCTCTATTTTCAAG
>JAEEGH010029378.1_pt1 | contig 10751 bp, 10 predicted proteins | sample 9134181 | NCBI WGS metagenome assembly JAEEGH01 (sample SAMN16246544, study PRJNA631951) | gut metagenome | biome: gut microbiome; feature: rumen; material: DP-attached | host: Bos | place: Iran: Karaj | collected 2018-10
CGTAGTATTCGTTGTCCAGGTAGCTGCCGCCGTTGAGCACACTTTCGTGTGTCGCCTCGAATAGGTATTCGAGGTCGCGCGAACTTTTTCGCACGCCCAGTTCCTCGCGCAGTTCGCGCACGGCGGCGTTCACGCTGGTATCGCCCGCAGAGATATGCCCCGCGCAGCTCGTGTCCAAGAGGCCGGGGTTATTTTCCTTCACGCGGGCCCGCAACTGGAAAAGAATTTTCCCTTCGCGATTGAACGCCCAGATATGTACTGTGCGGTGCCACAGGCCTTCCGCATGCACGCGCGTGCGCCCGCAGGAATAACCCGCGGGGGTGCCGTCGGCGTTCAGGATGTCGATTTGCTCTTCTTGCATAAAAGACAAGATAATAAAAACTATCTGGCAGCAGAATCCTCGCGACCATCGATATCGGGGTCTATTTCCACGATTACGTGTATCGCTTCCCCTTCCCATTCTTCGGGGCATGCGTTGTCTTCACGCTTGGATACGGACATCATCTTGGCTAAAGTCGACTTTTCTTCCCAATAGCCGTAAAACAAGGTGCCGTAAATATCATCCCCTCTCTTGAGGTCGAAGGTATGCTGGCAGGGGGTTCCCTTGCTATGGACATAGACACACCTATCAGTATTACGGCAAACGATACTGTTATCCACATAAAAATCGTATACCCCGCCATCTTCCGCTACGATGATGATGTCCTGGGTGTCTTTCTTAACGTTCAGCAATATGGCGCAACCGGTGAGGTTAAGCACGGCCGCCAAAAGGACAAACAGAACAAAATATTTCGCAATAGACTTTTTCATAATAAACTCGCATCGCTTTTTCTTGTAAAATAAGTTCTTAACGAGCAAAACGAGCGCCGTCAATCGACCCAAAAAGCAGCCTGTCGGACAAAACAGTATCAGGGCCATCCACGGGTTTGCTATAATTCCAGCCATGGCATTCAACGAAAGCAATATCGAAAGGCTCCTTTCGCAGGGGGAATCCGCCGGGGTGTTCCACAAGGCGGTCGCGGGATTCATTCTGCCCGACGGCACCACGCGCACGGTCGCGCTCAATACGCCCGCAGATACGGTTTTCGACATCGCTAGCCTCACGAAGGTCTGCCCCACGTCGACACTCGCCCTCTGCTACATTCTGGAGGGCAAGTTGCACCTTGACGACCGCGTGATAGACTTTATTCCCGAACTGCAGACAAACTACCGCGAGGATATCTGCGTTTTCCACCTGCTGACGCACAGCCTGGATTACCGCGTGCCGATGAAGACCTTGCGCACGCTCCCGCCCGAAGGAATCCTGAATGCGCTATTTACCTACCAGTTTGCGAAGGCACCCGGAGCGGATTTCAACTACGGGAACCCGGCCAGCGTGCTACTCGGGATTATACTGCAGCGCATCGCGGGTGCGGACCTGCAACAGCAGGGCCGCGAGCGGTTCTTTGAACCGCTCGGCATGACGCGCAGCGGCTGGGACCCGCTGACCCGCGAGTGGAATGCGATTCCTCGCGAAGAAATATGCCCGACGGAAATATGCGAGTTCCGCGGGCGCGAGATTTGCGGGGAGATTCACGACGAGAGCGCGTGGGTATTGCGCAAGCTTTTCCCGGTAGGGAGCGCCGGCATGTTCAGCTGCGTGCCCGACCTGCTGAAGTTCGTGAAGATGGTCATGAACGACGGGATGGCAGCCGGCGCGAACGGGAGCGAGATCCGCATCGCGCCCGCGGGCATCTTGAAGATGGTCAGCGAGAATGCGTTTACTCGGGAAGGTGCCGCACAGTTTTTGCCGGCGGGCAATTCTACTGCGGGAGATTCGCCGGCAGGTGCTGCGAACGGCGCCTGCACAGCCCTCGGCTGGGAACTTGCCCAGGGCAAGTTCATGGGGTCGCGCGTGTCGCCCCATGCGTTCGGGAAGACCGGGTTCACCGGGGCGAGCATCGTCGCCGACCCCATCGCCGGCGCCGCAGTCGTGCTTCTCAGTGACTTCACGTACCCGCACCGCGAGGCAAGCGCCGACCGCATTCACGCCTTCCGCGCATCGCTTGCCGACGCGTTTTTTGGATTTTAGCAGACCTGTGGCAATCAAAAGTGCGATTTGGTCTGCCGTTTTACGGATAAATTAAACAAATTCGGGCTGCAAAAGAGGCAATTTCTCCTATTTCGCCCCCGCCTGGCCCTATTTTGCCTCCCCGAACACCTTTTTTTGAGGCCTTTCTTTACACACAAACTATAAAAAAGCAGACTAAACGTGCGCCTTCCACCCATTTGGTCTGCTTTTTTCCAAAAATCCGCTATAAACATAGATCCCCGGCCGGAGCCGGGGATGACAGTGGACGCCCTTGCCCCTGCGGGCTTCGGCGTGACGATGAAAAAATGCGGGCCGCATTCGCATTAGCGGCCGGTGGCCCTCTTCTGCATCTCCTTGCGCTGCGCTTCGGCGAAGAGTCGGGCCATTTCCATACGGTTGTTTTCCTGTTCCTTCTTCTTCGTCTCTTCCTTGCAGTTCACGCACTTGGTGGCAGTCGGCACAGCCATGAGGCGGGCCTTCGGGATAAGCTTCTTGCAGACCTTGCACACGCCGAACGTACCGTCGTGAATGCGCTTCAATGCCTCTTCCAAGTACACGAGGTACTTGCCTTCGCGGGCCGCGAGCGAGAACGTGGTCTCGAGCGTGTTATAGTCCGTAGCGGAGTCGGCGCTGTCGGAATCGCTACCGTCGCCCGCCTGGTTCTTCTGGCCCTGGAACGAACTTGCCCTTTCAGAATCGCTCTGAGCCGTCACCAGCTGGCGACGTTTCTCGATGAGCATCTCCTCGAAGAACTTCAGATCAGCATCACTCATTTTAGCGGGTTTCTTTTCACTCATGGCACGCTCCTTTCATAGGGTCCGTTAAACACATTATATGCGGAAAATATCTTTTTTTTTACAAAGTGGTACAATTTTTTTTAAAAAATATCCACATTTAGTTTCAATCCGCTCTTTTTTATATCGGAAATCAGCTTGTCGATGTCAAGCGAAATCCGGTCAAGTTCCCGAACCAACTTTCCCTTGCCCGTAACGACCAGCCCGGCCGTATTGTCGGTCTTGTCCACTTTCGCGGCGACCGCGTCAAGTTCTTCCTTGGTGGCCTTCACCTGGGCCAGCACGCTATCTACGTGGGCAAGCATGGCAGAACCCTTCTCGACAGATACCGCACCCTTGGAGGAAGCATCGTCAATCACGCCGCGGACCTTCTGGAGCGTGGACTCGGCCTTGTCGAGCACCGCCTGCGCGTCGTTGCGCGTCTCCGTAACCAGGTTCTCTCCCGCACGCACCAGGTTCTTGCCCTTCTTCACAATGCGTTCCATCTTCTTGCCCGACGTACCGATCGTGAGGGAATCCTTCAGGGCGACCACCATCTGCCTCATCGTATCGAGGTCGGCAATCGCGTTCAGGAACACCATCCCGACACCCGCAATGCCGTCGTCGTAGGCGCCCAGGACGGTATCGCCGTCGGCAATCCAGTCATTGTCATCCGCAGTCATGATGTTCATCTCGCGTTCGCCCATGAGGCCCGCGTTGATGAGCCTGAACTCGGAATGCCTGGAAATCTTTGCATCGGCAAGCACTTCCACCTTCACGAACACGGCATCGTCGGTAAGTTCCACCTTCAGAATCTGGCCCTTCGCGATACCGCGAACCACCACGCGGTTACCCGGCGAGAGCGTACCGATTTCCTGGTAGCTCACCACAAAGCTATAGCGCGCGTGGTACGGGCTCGAGGGGTGGTAGAAGTACCATCCAAAGACACACGCCGACACCAATATCATGAACACGATAAAGGGGAACAGGTTTGCCTTGATTGTCTTCAGGAACTGGTTCATCAGCGGGAAAGATAGCATTTATAAGGTTATTCGTAGAGCGACCAGTGCTCGATGTCCATTTCTTGCAGGCCATCGGTGTACTCGCCCTTCGCTTTCGCCTTGATTTTCTTCATCAGGTCCTCGTTGAAGTCGCGGGCCACGTCCTGGCCGTTCATCTTCATGAGCGAATTCATCGCTATAACCTCGGAAATCACGGTGAGGTTCTTGCCCGGCGCCACGGGGAGCACAATCTTCGGGATATGGACCCCCATCACGACCTCCTCCTGCTCGTTGAGGCCCGTGCGTTCGTACCGCACGTCGCGCTGCCACGGCTGGAGTTCAACGATCACCTCGATCTTCTTCACCTTGCGGATAGCGTGGATGCCGAACATGGAGCGGATATCGAGAATGCCCACGCCGCGGATTTCCATGTGGTGGCGGATCAGCGGGTCGGGGCGCCCGATAATCGCGTTCCCCACGTGACTGATGTGTACAACGTCGTCTGCAACCATGCGGTGCCCGCTTTCCACGAGTTCGAGCACGCATTCCGACTTGCCCACGTTGCTATCGCCAATAAAGAGCATGCCGATGCCGTACACGTCCACGAGACTCCCGTGGATAATGGAGTGCGGCGCAAAGAATTCCTCGAGAATCCTCTGGGCAACCTTGTTGAACTCGTAGGTATGCAGCGTGGTCGAGAACAGCGGGATATGCAGCTTGGAGCACATCTCCTTGAGTTCGGCATGCGGCATCTGCGCGTGGGTCACCACCCACATCGGGGCACGGAAAACGGAGAGGTTCTCGAACACCTTCTTGCGGCCCTCGGGCCCGAGGCTTTCGAGGTAGTTCCATTCCGTATGGCCCACCACCTGAATCTGCTTGGAACTGTAGACCTTCGTGTAGCCCGCCATCGCAAGCCCAGGGCGGTGAATACCGCTTTCGGCGATGTTCGTGTCGAGGTCGCCTTCCGGGGAATGGAGCGCGAGCTGCAGGTCCTTTCCGAAATGTGCAAAAAAGTCCCGCACCGAGAGTTTTTCCCGGTGCAGGATCTTGATGTCTTTCAACCTGGATTCAGACACGGCTTACGTCAGGTTGGAAACGGGTTGTGCGCGGTGGTCGTTCTGCTTGTCGTTCGCCTTCTTCAGCTGGACCTTCACGCGTTCGAGCGCCACGTCTACCGCCTTGCCCATGTTGTCTTCGTCGGCAGAGCCCACGACCACGGAACCGGTAATGTTCACGGTGATTTCGCAGTGGCGCTGGTGTTCGACTTCGTGGTCAAGGATTACGGAAGCATTCGTGATGTTAGGGTAGAACTTGGCCAACTTGTCCATTTCTTCCTGAATACGGTCCTGGAGACCTGCAGATGCGTTGAAGTGACGAGCAGAAAACTGAATATCCATATTGATACCTCCGTAAGTAAAGATGGCATTTTTTGCAAGGCAGTTCGCCTCGCATCTAGAGTATATACATCTTTTTTTCCGAAAAAAACAAGTAAATGAAAGTTTTTTTACGAATAATTAATCCGAATTGGAATATTTAGGCCCCAAAATGGCGAAATTTGTCCGAAATCGGCACTTTAGAGCAGTTTTCGCTGGCGGGCGGGCAGTATTTTGAGGCGTTCCTCGCGGTATTTTGCCACCGTGCGGCGCGCCACCTGGATGCCCTGGGCAGCCAGGGCGTCGGCGATGGCCTGGTCCGAGAGAGGCTTTTTCTTGTTCTCGCCGTCCACCAGGTCCTTGATGGCCTCGAGGATCCGGGCCGAGCCGACGACATCCTCGTCACCCTCTTCCCCGGCGTTCACGGCCGGGCCCAGCGGAGCATCTTCGGCGGCAGGCTGCACACCCGCGCGCTTGCCCTGCTGGCGCACGCCCGAGGTAAAGAAGTCCTTGAGCTCGAATATCCCGAAGGGGGTCTCCACGTACTTGCCGTTAGTCACGCGGCTAATCGTCGAAAGGTCGCGCTTCACCTCGCTCGCGATATCTTGCAGCACCATCGGCTTTAAAAATGCGGGGCCGTTCTTGAAGAATGCAGGCTGCCGCTTCACGATAGCCCTCATCACGAGTTCCATGGTAGAGAACCTGTTGTTCGCCGCACTGATAAACTCTTCCGCCTTGCGCTTGTTGTTCAGGATGTACTCGCGCGTTTCCTTGTCGAGCTTGGAACCGTCGGTGAGCATGTCGGCATACAGCTTGTTCACGTGAAGGCGCTTGACCTTCTTCCAGGAATCCTGCGTGCATTCCACCTCGAACTTGCCACCCTTGCGTTCCACGCGCAGGTCCACCTGCTTTATCTGCGTGGGTGCGTTGGAGATGAGCCTTCCCGGGTGCGGCGTAAGCTTCGAAATATGCCTAACAGCCTTCTGCACTTCATCTACCGGCACGGAGAGCGCCTTCGCAATCTTCGGGTAGCGCAGGTCCATCAGGTCGTCAAAATGCTCCTTCAATATACGGAGCGTGAGTTCCGGGAAGTCCTCGATGTACTGCGCCTGGATAATGAAGCATTCCTGGATTCCGCGGGCACCGATACCGCGGGGCGTGAACCCCTGCAGCACGTGAAAAGCCTCGGCCACTGGCACGCTCGCCTTCTCCAGCGGAATCTCGTCGCGGATTACGCGTTCCATCTCGACGATAAACTTGTCCTCGCCCCTATCGGCGGCCATCTTCATCATCACTTCGTCAGGTGCGCCCTGCAAAAAGCCGTCCTCGTCAAGGCTATCGATAAGGTACTGCACCAGCGTGCGGAAATGTTCCTCCGTGCACCCATCATCCTCGAGTTGCTCGATCAGCTGAGGCGTACCATTCCAGTCGCGCAACTGGTCGCGCAAATTATCCTGCAGGCTCTTGTCGCGATCCTTCTGCGGGCGGTCCCACTCGTCCGAGGCATCCTTGGAAGGTGCGTTCAGGTCCTTGAACGGAGCGTCCTCGTCATAGGAACCGTCGGTAAGGCGGCGTTCCATATCGGAATCGAAGGTGTTGTCCAGAATATCGTAGTCGTGGTCGGCGGTATCCTCGAGCGTTCCGCTCTCGAAATCCATCTCGCGGAGCGTTTCGTCTTCGCTTACGTTGTCTGTACTCTCGTCGGCACCCGTATCCTCGGGCACCTCGTCGTCCATTTCGAGGAGCGGGTTCGCCGAAAGCTCCTCGTTGATGGCGATATCCAGTTCCTGCGAAGTCTTCTGCAGAATAGCAGCAGCCTGCAACATCTGCGGAGAGATGTTCTGCTCAAGTCGCTGGGACTGTCCTATTTGCATGCCTAAGTTCATCAAAACTCCTAGTCCAGGCGGAAACTGTCGCCCAGGTAAATACGGCGCGCTTCCGGATCGTTCGCCAGGTATTCGGACGAACCCTCGGTCAGCACCTGGCTCTTGTACATGATATAGGCACGGTCGGTAATGGAAAGCGTCTCGCGCACGTTATGGTCGGTAATCAGGATTCCCATGCCGCGGTCCTTGAGCCCCGAAATAATGGACTGGATGTCGGCAACGGCAATCGGGTCGATACCCGCAAAAGGTTCGTCGAGCAGCAAGAAGGAGGGGTCGCTCGCGAGTGCACGCGCAATCTCCAGGCGGCGACGTTCGCCACCCGAGCAGCTCATGGACTTTGTCTTGCGGATATGCGTAATCTTGAATTCCTCGAGCAGCTGCTCCAGGCGCATCTTGCGCTCGCGGCGCTTTAGGCCCTGCGTCTCGAGAATCGCCATTATGTTGTCTTCAACAGAAAGCTTGCGGAAAATGGAGGCCTCCTGCGGGAGGTAGCCCACCCCGAGGCGTGCGCGCTTGTACATGGGCTTGTCCGTCATCTCGATATCGTCGAGGAATATGTGGCCCGAATCAGGGCGCACCATGCCCACAATCATGTAGAAGGAGGTTGTCTTGCCGGCACCGTTGGGGCCAAGGAGCCCGACGATTTCGCCCTGCGACACGCTGATGGAAACGTCGCTCACCACCTGGCGACCGCCGTATACCTTGCGCAACTTATCGGTACGGATTGTACTTACTAGGCTCTTCATGGAGATTCCTCCTTTTTCTTCTGGGCTTCTTGCGTCTTCTGGACTTCCTTCGCACGCTTTATGGCTTTCTTCTGGACATTGAGCAAATTGGGCCTGTGCGGTACTACCTTATCGTTAGTACCCTGCAATTTTGTCAATGTGGTATCGGCCTTCTCCTTTTCCGCCTTCTGGCGCTGTTCCTTTTCCAGGTCCACGTAGCGCCCGCTCGCGATGGTACTGCGGCCAAGCAGCCTGAGAGTCTTTACCGCATTCTTGAGCGGGTCAAACACGATGTTGATGGTATCGCCCGCAGCCTCGTTCTTGCCCGAGACCGTGCGGTCCTTCTTCACGTAAAAATACGTGCTCTGCGCCTTGCCCGAGACGACCGCGTGGTCCATCTTGCCTTTCTTGAAATACATGTCGAGGCGGTTCCCGTCCATCAAGTTCCTGTAGTCGGGCAGGTCCGTCTCGTAGAAGAACCCCTTCGCGTTCAGGTTCACGTACAGGCGCTCAATCTTGCTGTCCTTGAACTCGCAGAACAGCGTATCACCAAAGGCTTCCGTCACGTTGCCGGGAGCATTCTTCTTCGGTTCTTCCTTCGAGATGCCGTGCGCGTTCCTTATCACGAGCGCCGAGGTGAGCGTCTTCTTGTTCTCGTCGATCGTGAGGTAGATGGAATCGCCCGTGAGGTGGTAGTTCTTCATGTCGAACGTGGGGTGGCCCTTCAGCGAAAGCCAGCTGTTCGCACGGTCAAAGTAGCCCGTATCGCAGGTGACCACCATGTCGTTCTGCGTAACCTTCACGTTCTTGTACGCCTCGGCGAAGGACGCCTTCTTGTTGTAGATAATCCTGTTCGCCTCGATGGTGAGCGTGTCTACACCGCCATCCTTGCGCTTTTCGTACTGGTAGAGCTTGGGCCTCTGCGGCATCGTGAGGACCTCGTTCTCGCGGTCGTATTCCAGGTAGTCGCCCGTGAACTTGTACGAGCTTGCGGAGTCACCCGCAACCACATCACCCATCGCGGTGGCGATGCTCTGCTTTTTGCGGTACATGCCGCTCTTCGCCTGAATGTAGCCCGAGGGGTGCGTGAACAAGAAACCGCCATCGCAGTTCACGAGTTCCGCATCCTTGTTCCAGGTGGCGCGCTGGGTACGGAACTGCACGCTATCGTGCACAAAGAACACGCGGCCCTCCAGCAACAGGGAACCCCGCTTGCGCGCGACAGCGAGGTTATCCGCGTGCTTCATGATAAGCGGGGACGACTGCGCGAACGCACCTACCGGGAGGAGCAATGCAAGTGCAAGCAGGACGGTGAAAACCCGCAGGCAAGCCCGCGGGTAGCGGCGCCCCCGCAGTTCAAGACAACGTTGTCCAAATGTCTGCATCATTCGCGCCTCTTTGCCCGCGGGCGCGTTCCCCCATTCGGGTCTGCGGCAGGTTCTTCTTGAGGTGCAGGCATCGCGGCAGCATCTTCCGTAATTTTCTCGGAAACACCCCGGCGTACAATCGACTTGAAGCGGCCTTTCTGCCTGGTGGACGCGGAATCCGCGGGAGGCGCGGCATTAGGCGCAGTCCTTACCGGCGGTGCACTAGCCGGAGCGACTTTCGCGGGCTGTGGCGGCGCAGTTTTAGCGACCGGAGCCGGGTGCGCCACGGCAGGCGCCGCCGCGGAATCGGGTTTCTTCTCGAGTTCTTCCGCCTGCTTCTTGTCCTCTTCCTTCATGCGCTTCGCCGCATCCTGGAAAATACCCGTCACGTTCGAGAGAATGCGCCAGTTGTCCATACGCGCGTCGCTCTCGAATCCCTTGCCCTGCAGCACGTCGCCATCTTCGGAAACCACGCGCACGTAGCTGTCGGTACGCACCATGTTGTCGCGCTTGTTCCACAAGAGCGAATCCGCACGCACCGACGCCCCCTTCGGGGTCAGCGCGTAAACATGCCCATAGGCATACACGTAGGTAAAGTGCATATCCATGCGGCCCGAGTCCGCACGCAAGAAGGCAACGCGTTCGCCCACGGAATCGTAGATATCTACGAGCACCGGACGCATGAACACCACCTCCTTGTCGGACCAGCGTTCCAGATACGCGGTCTTCAATTTCCACGAGAGAACGTCCTTGTCGTAGCAGTCCAAAAGCGTCGTGTCGGTGAACAGCATCTGCGGACGGTCCACGTGAATCCACGGCTTTTCTTCTTCGATTTCTTCGCAGCCCATGAACAGGGCCACGCACAGCGCCACAGGCACAACGGCATAACGCGGTCCGGGCATACACCGAGAACCGCGGTACAGCGCACTTTTCAGCGCGCGCAGTATATACTGCAAAAACCGTGCCATGATTACAAATTACAAATATTTAGGGGTCAAAAACGGGCTAATTCCAAAAAACAACCCCGGAACGAGTCCGGGGCGACAATGTGCAAAATGTCTTTAGATCCTTCGACTTCGCTCAGGATGACACCATTAGCCTTCGCGGCCGAGCATGAACGCCTTCTTGTTGCCTTCGTGGAACTTTTCGGCGAAGAGCTTGTTCAGGGCAACCATCCACTGGTCCACGGTGAAGTCGAAATGCTTGCTGAGCTTGCCGAGCATCGCGACGTTCAGGGCCTTCACGTTCTCGAGCTTCGAGACATCGATGTCCGCCGGAGTGAGGAGCACGCCGCCCTGCTTGAGGAAGGCCTCGTTCACCACAACCTGCGTCTCGTCGAATACCACCAGGTAGTCGGCTTCGCCCGTCGGGATCATCGGGGACTGCACCTCTTCGCCCTTCGCAAAGCGGACGTCGCTTGCGATGGAACCGCCGCGCTGGCTCATGCCGTGCACTTCGGCCTTCTTCACGTCGTAACCCTGTTCGAACACGAGTTCCGCCATCACGTCGCTCGCCTTGATAACGCCTGTGCCACCGAGGCCGGCAAATTTCA
>JAEEGH010029382.1_pt1 | contig 10750 bp, 8 predicted proteins | sample 9134181 | NCBI WGS metagenome assembly JAEEGH01 (sample SAMN16246544, study PRJNA631951) | gut metagenome | biome: gut microbiome; feature: rumen; material: DP-attached | host: Bos | place: Iran: Karaj | collected 2018-10
CAACAGCTATTCCATTACTGCTACGGCCAATCCAACGGAAGGTGGCACGGTGGCGGGCGCACATGCTTATACGCATGGTTCTACTGCCACTTTGACTGCCACAGCTGCGGAGGGTTACACTTTCGTCAACTGGACGGAAAATGGGGTAGTTGTCTCCTCTTCGGCCACCTATCAGTTTGTGGTGAGTGGCAACAGGACGTTGCAGGCCAATTTCAGCAACAACGTATATACTATCACGGCCATTGCCTATCCTGAGAATGGAGGCACGATTATGGGTGCAGGGGTGTATGAGTACGGAACCATAGCCACTTTGACCGCCTTTGCGAATTTCGGTTATGAGTTTTTCTGCTGGTTCGATGGCGATGACATGGTTTCTTTTGACCCAACGATTTCGTTTGAGGTGACAGAAGATGTTGTGCTTTATGCTTTGTTTGCCGAAGCGACTGAGGTGCTCACCAAGGAAATCAATGCCTATACTGCAAACGGAGGCTATTATCTCCTTGCCGTTCCTTTGGAGGAGGTTAACCCCGAGGAGGTAGATCACATGCTTGACAATGTCTATGACCTTTTTGAGTACGACGAGGCTGAAGAATTGGAATGGCGCAATTATAAGGTACATGCTTTCGATTTGCAATTGGGTAAGGGCTACCTTTATGCCAACAGTGAAGATGTGACCCTCACCTTTACGGGTACGCCAAATACTGCCAGCTGTACGATTACGCTGAGCAAGACTGGCAATGCTGGGACGGCGGGCTGGAACCTGGTGGGCAATCCATACAATCAGACGACTTACCTCGATCGCGATTTCTATGTGATGAACGCTGACGGCAATGAGATTATGGCCGCCCAACGCAATTACATAATGCCTATGGAAGGTGTTTTCGTGGTGGCCAATTATGATGGCGAATCCATAACTTTTACCCAATCCAAATCGGCTAATTTCGATAAGAGAATTGTGCTCAACCTTGGCAAGGGCAGCTCTTCGGCTCCTTCGATGGGTTCAGCAACCAGCTTAGAAACCGATGTTATTGACCGTGTAATAGTGCGATTCGCCGAAGGAAAAGGGCTACCCAAGTTCCAAATCAAGGAAAACAGCACCAAACTTTTCATCCAGCAAGATGGCAAGGATTACGCTGTGGTGTGTGCTAATGAATTGGGCGAACTGCCCGTTTGCTTCGAGGCCGAAAAGAATGGAACCTACACACTCAGTTTCGTCAACGAGAGTGTCGGTTTTAGTCACCTTCACCTCATCGACAACCTCACAGGCAACGACATCGACCTGCTTGAAACGCCGAGTTACACCTTCGAGGCTTCGGCCACCGATAACGTGTCGCGCTTCAAATTGGTTTTTGGGTTAAAATGAGCAGTTTGGAGCCTTGATTTCCAAGGCATGAATTAGAGACGAGGGCTGAATGTTCGGCTCTCGTCTCGTGTTTTCGGTTTTTCATACTTGGTTCGCGGAAAATTTGTAATTTTGCAAACACTATGAACTACAAACTCATCTCCGATTTTCAGCCTACCGGCGACCAGCCTGAAGCCATCAAGCAGTTGGTGGACGGCTTGAATCGTGGCGACCATGCCCAGACATTGCTTGGCGTGACAGGCTCGGGCAAGACGTTCACCATTGCGAATGTGTTGGCGCAAGTGAATCGTCCGGCCTTGGTGTTGAGCCACAACAAGACCCTCGCGGCGCAGCTATACGGCGAGTTCAAGCAATTTTTCCCTGAAAACGCAGTGAATTATTTCGTTTCGTATTACGACTACTACCAGCCCGAGGCTTTCATTCCCGCCACCAACACTTATATTGAAAAGGACCTCGCCATCAATGCCGACATCGACAAGATGCGTCTGGCGACGACCTCGGCACTGCTGTCGGGGAGAAGAGATATTATCGTAGTTTCCTCAGTTTCATGTCTTTATGGTATCGGCAATCCCGATGATTTCGGCAAGAACGTCATCTTTTTGGAACGTGGCATGAAAATCAGCCGCGACGAGGTGGCCAAAGCCTTGGTGAGTGCCCTCTATGTGCGTAACGAGATTGAGTTCACTCAGGGCAAGTTCAGGGTGAAAGGGGAGACGATGGACGTGTTTCCGGCTTATGCCGACTACGCCTATCGCATCGTGTTTTGGGACGACGAAATCGACAGTTTGGAGATGCTCAACCCCGTGACGGGCAGAAGGATGGAGGAGCTCTCGGAACTGACCCTTTTCCCTGCCAACATCTTCGTGACTTCGCAAGCCAAACTCAATTCCGCTGTAACAGAGATTCAAGACGACATGTTCAAGCAGGCCGAGTATTTCCGTGAGATTGGCAAAAACCTGGAAGCCAAGCGTTTGGAAGACCGCGTGAACTTCGATATCGAGATGATGAAGGAGTTGGGCTATTGCTCTGGCATCGAGAATTATTCGCGCTATTTCGACGGGCGCAGTCCGGGCACACGACCTTTCTGTTTGCTCGACTATTTCCCCGACGACTTCATCACGATTATTGATGAGAGCCATGTCACCATTCCGCAAATCAGAGGGATGCACGGCGGCGACCGCTCGCGCAAGCAGACTTTGGTGGAATATGGTTTCCGCCTGCCTTCGGCTTTGGACAATCGACCATTGCAGTTCGATGAGTTTGAGGCGCTTACGGGACAAACCATCTATGTCAGTGCTACGCCCGCCGACTTCGAACTGCAACAGAGCGAGGGTGTGTATGTGGAACAATTGATTCGTCCTACAGGCCTGCTCGACCCGATTATTGAAGTTAGACCCAGCCTGAACCAGGTTGATGACCTGATTGACGAAATCCACAAGGTGGTGGAGAAAAACCAGCGCGTGCTTGTTACCACCTTGACGAAACGCATGGCCGAAGAACTGAATACATACCTTAACGGATTGAAAATCAAAACGCGTTACATCCATTCCGATGTGGACACCATGGAGCGTGTGGAGATTTTGCAAGGCCTCCGCATGGGCGATTTTGATGTTCTGGTCGGTGTAAACCTCCTGCGCGAGGGTTTGGACTTGCCCGAAGTGAGCCTCGTGGCCATACTCGATGCCGACAAGGAAGGCTTCTTGCGCTCCGAGCGTTCATTAACGCAAACGGCAGGCCGTGCCGCCCGAAACGCAGAAAGCAAGGTGATCATGTACGCCGACACCATCACCGACTCGATGCGCAAGACCATCGATGAAACCGCCCGTCGCCGCGCCAAGCAAATGGCTTACAATGAGGCACATGGTATCGTGCCGAAGACTATTGTCAAGGCTATTGACAACTCCTTGGGCACCTTGAAGGGAACGCAGCCGGTGTCCTATGCGCAGTCTGACCTTCCGGCGAGCATGGCTGCTGAAAGTCAGGCGGTTTATAGGTCGCAGGAGCAGATTCAGAAGGCTATTGCACAGGCCAAAAAGAACATGGAGCGGGCTGTCAAGGAAATGGATTTCCTCGCAGCGGCGAAGTATCGCGATGAGATGCTGGAGTTGCAGGCAGAAATCGAGAAAATGAAATAACCATGTCGGCCATTACCCGTGCCATATTACAGCAACATTGGGGCTACCCCAATTTTCGCCCGCTCCAAGAGGACATTATCGACTCGGTGATGGCGGGGAAGGACACGCTTGCGCTGTTGCCCACGGGCGGCGGCAAGAGCATCTGCTTTCAGGTGCCAGCTATGGCGATGGAGGGTTTGTGCATCGTCATTACGCCGCTCATAGCCCTGATGAAAGACCAGGTGGCACATCTCGTGGAGAAAGGCATCCCTGCGGCAGCCATATATTCGGGTATGCACCCCGACCAACAGGAACTTGCTTATAACCAAGCTGTTTATGGACGGTTGAAATTCCTGTATGTCTCTCCTGAGCGCCTGCAAACCGATGGCTTTGTCGAGGCCTTGAAACGGATGAAGGTCTGTCTGTTGGCCGTCGATGAGTCGCACTGCATCTCGCAATGGGGTTACGACTTCCGCCCGCCTTATCTGAAGATTGCCGACATTCGACCTTATATGCCCAAGACGCCCGTTTTGGCTTTGACTGCTACGGCAACGGCCAAGGTGGTGGACGACATTCAGCTGCATCTCGGCTTCAAGCAGAAGAATGTCTTTCAAAGCAGTTTCGAGCGCAAGAATTTGACCTACAACGTGTTCCATGAGGCCGACAAATACGGTGTGCTGCGCCGCAAGTTGGAGGCCATGACGGAGGGCAGTGCCATCGTGTATGTGCGCAACCGCAAACGAACACAGGTCATTGCGGATTGGCTCAATTCGGTGGGCATCAGCGCGACCTTCTATCATGCAGGCTTGGATGCCATGACGCGCGACGAACGCCAAGACCTTTGGATGAAGGGTAAGGTGAAGGTCATCGCGGCCACCAACGCTTTCGGTATGGGCATCGACAAACCTGACGTGCGCCTCGTCATCCACATGGACTTACCTGACAGTATCGAGGCGTATTTTCAGGAGGCAGGACGCGCAGGCCGTGACCTAAAACCAGCAGAAGCCTTCCTGCTTGTTTCGCCCGCCGACATCCAGAAATTGCAGGAAAACTTGACTCTGTCTTTTCCGGAGTTGGAACGCATCAAACTGATTTATAACGCTTTGGGCAACTATTTCAATATTCCTGTCGGGGCAGGGGAGAATGTGTCGTATCCTTTGGTAATCAGTGAGTTTGCCAACCGATACGGTTTCAATGTCTTGGAAGTGTACCATACCTTGAGAATTCTCGAAAAGGAGGGTTTTCTGATGCTTTCCGACAGCTTCAATGAGCCCTCGAAGGTGATGATAAAAGCCTCGCGCGATGATATTTACAGCTTTCAGGTCAACAATCCTTCGTTCAGTGAAATCATCAAATTCATGTTACGCAGTCTGCCGGGCGTTTTGACCGATTTCGTGAAAATCAACGAGGAAACCATGGCGAAGAAAACCGGTTTGACGGTGGAGAGAGTTGTTGACCAACTGAAAAAATTGGAAGCTTACCATTTCCTTTCATACGCGCCCCGCAACGACAAGCCTCAGGTGTTGTTTCTTTCTGAATTTGTTGACACCAAGCATTTTAACCTCTCCAAGGAACACTATCACGACCGAAAGCACGAGGCGGAATTGCGCGTGAAGGCAGTGGTGGACTTTGTGAACAACGACGAGGAATGTCGTAGCGTGCAACTGTTGCGTTATTTCAACGAGAAGGCGAAGTGCAATTGTGGCCGTTGCGATGTGTGCAAGCGGCAGGGCAAGGCTCCAGTGCCTTACAGGTCGATAGAGGAAAAACTGGAAAGCGTGATGCATGAGAATGCACTTTCGGTGCAGGATGTGTTGTCGCAGTGCAAGGAATACGACGCGTCTGAAGTGCTGGATGCCATTCGTTTCCTTGTCGACAACGAGGTGCTGCAATTGGGGAAAGACGGTGCCGTTTCGCGGAAAGGGCACAAAAAAAGCCGTCATTGAATGACGGCTTTCTGTTGGTTTGGAATTCTTATTTCAGAATGTTTGCAGCGGGTTTGAATTTCACGACCTTCTTTGCAGCGATCTTGATGGTCTTGCCCGTTCTGGGGTTACGGCCTTGTCTGGCAGGGCGCTTGGTGACGCTGAGGGTGCCAAATCCGACGAGAGCAACCTTACCGTCTTTTTTCAGTTCTTCCTTGGTAACATTGACGATGGCATCAACAGCCTTTCTGGCGTCGACCTTGGTCATGCCGGCCGATTCGGCAACAGCATTGATTAATTCTACTTTATTCATAATGAGTTATTAATTAGTGGTTAAACTTTTTTGCCCGACAAAAGTAGTGTATTTTTCTAATATGCAAGCGTTTTTAAAAAAAAAAGTGTGATTTTTGTCAAAAAAATGGCAAATTTTCCCTCAAAGAGGCTGTTTTTCTCATTTTGAAGCAGTTTTCCAAGAGCCATTCAGGGGTGTGCCACGCAAAAAGTCAGCAATCGGCATGGCTTTTTTTCCGGCTTGCTGGACTTGAATCAGATGGATGAACCCGTCGGAAAGGGCAATTTTGAGGTATTTCTTGTTGTCGGTGACGACATTGCCCACGGCGACATCGGGCGTGCAGGCTTCAATTTCGGAATTGTACACCTTCAAATCGATAACCTCACCGCTTTCGGAAACGAGTTGGGTGTGGGCGGCAGGGTAGGGCGACAGGCCACGGATGTGGTTGTAAACGGTCTGGCAGTCTTGGCTCCAGTCGATGTTGCAGAACTCTTTCGTGATTTTGGGCGCAGGTTTCAGCGGTTGGTTTTCGAAGAGCGTTTCTTGTGGCAAAGCCTGAACGTCGTTGTTTTCAATCTTTTGGATGGTTTCGACCACTACCTTATTGCCTAAAACCATCAGTTCGTCGTGGAGTTCGCCAGCGGTTTCGTCGGGACGGATGCTGACTTTCTCGCGCATGATGACCGCACCTTTGTCGATTTCTTCGTTGAGGAAAAACGTGGTAAGACCCGTTTCGGTTTCCCCGTTGATGATGGCGAAATTGATGGGTGCCGCGCCACGGTACTGGGGTAGGAGCGAGGCATGGAGATTGAACGTGCCCAACTCGGGCATCTGCCACACCACGGCCGGCAACATCCTGAAAGCCACCACGATGAAGAGGTTGGCCTGATAGGATGCCAATTGCTCCAAAAACGTCGGGTCTTTCAGCTTTTCGGGCTGAAGCAGGGGCAAACCGTGTTCCATTGCGGTCTTCTTCACCTCTGAATACTGGATTTTTCGTCCGCGGCCAGCCGGTTTGTCGGGCATGGTGACCACAACGGCCACTTCATATCCTGCCTTAAGGATGGCTTCCAGCTGTGAAGCTGCAAATTCGGGGGTGCCGAAATAGGCGATTCTAATCTTTTCCATGTGTTCGTAAAAATAAAAAAAAACTGGCCCTTTTACAGGCCAGAACTACTAAATGTATAACAAAAAAACAAAAAACTCATTTTAATTTTTCCTCGAGATAGGCAATGGTCTTGGAAATCTCAAAGGCCTCGTTGCTGGTCGGATAGTCCTTCTTCAAGGTCTTGTAGGTTTCAAGAGCTTTGTTGTAATTGCCCATGATTTCGTAGGTCATGCCCAACTTGACAAGGTGCATGGGTGAATGGAAATCGTTGGCGTTCTTCTTGGCGGCCTTCTCGTAATAGGAAATGGCGTTTTGTTGGTCGCCGAGTTCAAGGTAGCAGTCGCCGATGAGACCCAAAGCCAAGGGAGCCAGCACTTTATCGTCGTTGGTGTATTTCTTGAGGTAATCGATGGCGCTTTGGTAGTTGCCTTGCTTCAGGTAGCAAATGCCCGCATAATAAGCGGCCAACTTGCCGGCCTTGGTGGAACCGTAGTCGCTGACGATGCTGAGGAAACCAGGGTTTTGTTCGTCGCCGTTCAAAGCGGTGGCATAGTCTTCATTCTGCATGTAATATGAGGCGAAGTCAACGGCTTTTGTGGCTTTCTGCTCGAAACTGATTTCGCTCGGGAAACTCAGGTTCTTGGCGGTTTCGTTCTTCTTCACCCTATATCTGCTGATGCCATAGATGGCAAATGCGACGACCAACAGGGCGATGAGGATAGTCCACAGGGTCTTCTGGTTGTTTTCAATCCAAAGTTCGGTCTTACTTAAAGCCTCTTCTACATTTTCAAGCCTTTCTTCTGCTTGCTTTGTGTTCTGATTTGTTGCCATAGCGATTCAAAATTTGCGTGCAAAAGTACGCTTTTTCGTCATACCCTCGTCCATTTTTTTTGTAATTTTTTCTTTTTTCGTAATTTTGCGCCCTTTAATAATAAGGTAAAGCCCATGAAGAAATCCATTGTGTATGACGGAAAGGTGACGCAGGATGTTGAATTGCAGCAAAATGCAGCTCGCGACGCGGCTATGCTTGACTTTCTGACGCAGTTCATCACCGACGAGCGCAGGCAACGTTTTGAGGAGGTGCTCGACTTCCGCACACGGCACATCACCGTCGTTTTGGAAGACATTTTTCAGCCGCACAACGCCAGTGCAGTGTTGCGTAGCTGCGACTTGCGCGGCATTCAGGACATCCATATTGTGGAGAACAACTATGCTTACGATGTGAACCCCGATGTGGTGTTGGGCAGCACGAAATGGCTCAACCTTTACCATTATAATAAGGAGAACGAGTTCAACACGCCGGCGGCATTTGAAAGGCTGCATGAGAAAGGGTACAGGATTGTGGCCACTTGTCCGCATCGCGACGACTTTACGCCCGACACCTTGCCCCTCGACCAGCCCATCGCTTTGGTGTTTGGCACAGAAAAGCTGGGCCTTTCGGAGTATGCCGTCGAAAATGCCGACATGCACGTCCGCATCCCGATGTATGGCTTCACGGAGAGTTACAATATCAGCGTTTCGGCGGCCTTGTTGCTGTACACGTTGACCAACCGCCTCCATGCTTCGACCGACATCGACTGGCACCTCACGAAGGAAGAACGCGATGCCCTGCGCCTCGTTTGGACGCGCCGCACGCTGAACCGCATCCGGCAATACGACAGGAAATTCTTCGAGTTGCACCCCGAATTTGCCTGATGCCATGCAATATTGCTTATTTTTCCCCGTTTTTGCATCATAATGTCAAAAATTCGTACTTTTGCCGTGTTAAATTCGCTGCGGATGAAAAAGATTCTGATTATCGTACTCGCTTTGGCCGTTGTGATGCTGTCTTCGTGCAAGAAGACCCGTTATTGCCGTTGCACCACCATCCAGAATGATGAAGTGGTGAACTTGGGCGAGGATTATTACACCATCGAGGACGGCTCCTCTTGCAACGACAAGTCGAAGGAAATCCTTGGATGGGGACAGGTCATTTGTGCTGAGGTTTCGGAATATGATGTGACGGGCGAGAAGCCTAAATGGTGGGAGAATCTGTTCAACGGCAACAAGCCGAAATAACCTGCCTTGGCCCCGTCGTTCGCTAAATCGGCCTTGAAAGTCCTGTTGGGACTTGTCTTTGTCGTGTCGGCTGTCCTGAAAGTGGTCGACATGGACAAGTTCGAGATTTACGTCTACAGTTACCATTTCTTCAGCCTCAATGCCTCCTTTTTTGTGGCCCGTATGGCCATCGTCCTTGAATTGGTGTTGGGCTTCGGGCTGATTTCACATTGCTTTCATAAACTGATGTGGTGGGGGAGTATGGCCATGCTGGGCGGCTATACTTTATTATTAATGTATGCCCTCGTCATGGGGCGCACCGACAGCTGCCACTGCTTCGGCGATTTCCTGCAACTCGACCCCAAGCAAAGCCTCATCAAGAACGGGGTGCTTATGCTGCTTTTCCTGCTGATTTACAGGATGGAAAGTTGGAAAACGCCTTTCCGTTGGCTGATATTTTTCCTCATCATCATGGCTTCAACTATAGGTGTTTTCGTGGCTTCGCCGCCCGACAACCTAACTTCCAACTTTGACCCCGAGCAAAACCTCCAAACGGAACTTTTCGATGCCATGCTCGACGATGCCCCTTTGGACAGCCTCCATCTGCGCGAAGGCAAACAGGTGGTTTGCGTTTTCTCTACGGGCTGCGACTATTGCCAAATGGCGGCCCGCAAGCTCTCACTGATGCAGCAGTTCTACGGTTTCCCTGCCGACCGCATCACCTACATTTTCATGGGCAACGAGGAAGGTATGGCCAAGTTCTACGATCAATCGGAATCGGTGCCATATCGCGGTGTGCTGTATCCTGATGTGGTGCGCCTGTTGAAGGCCATTAATGGCAAATTTCCTGTGATCGTGTTGTTGGACAACGGGCAAGTGGATCGTGAATACGGCTATCGCAACATGAAGGAGGAAGAGATTCGGGAGTTTTTCTTGTAGGGATGTCACTAGGTGGCGCCTGAGGAAACAGCCCTACAAGCATTATAACCGTCAGCCTCAGTTTTATTTAAATAAAATCTAAATAATATGCATAATCTATTAGTATTCAATTGTTTAATATTATATAAATATCTTTTAACATGGAAAGGTTAAGACCAAAACCATCATTTACTAAATTTGAAGCTTTAATTTTAAAAAGTAAAGCGATGAAAAAAATTCTATCATTCTTATTATTAGGGCTTTTCGTTTGGCCTTGGGCCGTTTCCGCACAGGAAACATTGACAGTTTATGAAGGAACAAAGCGAGCCGAGTATGTTCCCTTCCATTGCGATTATTTCTACTACAGTATCCTGAAGTCACAGCATGTCATCCCTGCTGCCGACTTGGGTGTTATGGACGGTGATACCATTAAGGGTGTCCAGTATTATACGACTAAAACTTCCGTATACACCTCAGCAAGTGCCATTGATTTCTATCTGAAGGAAGTGGATTACAACACGATTTCGTCTTTTGAGGACAAATCGACGGCCTCGGTGGTGTATACCGGCACGGTCACCATCGAGTCAGACGGTGTGACCACCATCATGTTTGACACGCCTTATGTCTACAACGGTGGAAATCTTTTGGTTGGTGCCGAGAATCTGACATCAGAAGGAAATTATCCCGGCACATTTTATTTTTATGGGCAGCAGATTAGTGGTGCTGCTATTTGGGCTAAGACTCCATTCACCGATATTCATACAGAATATTTCATCCCAAAAACCACTTTCATCTATGCCATCAACACCACTTGCCCGAAACCGACAAACTTGACAGCCTCAAACATCACAGCCAGTTCGGCCACAGTGCAGTGGACGCCGCAAGGCGATGAGACCGAATGGTCGGTGCAATACCGTGTTTCTGGCGCATCAGACTGGATTTACAAGGGCACGGTAACTACCCCATCATGCGAGTTAGAAAACCTTGCCGGTT
>JAEEGH010029384.1_pt1 | contig 10749 bp, 5 predicted proteins | sample 9134181 | NCBI WGS metagenome assembly JAEEGH01 (sample SAMN16246544, study PRJNA631951) | gut metagenome | biome: gut microbiome; feature: rumen; material: DP-attached | host: Bos | place: Iran: Karaj | collected 2018-10
CATCCGGTATATCTTTTTCGCGTTCCGGACATCAATGATTACATCTTTTCCTTCCATTATTTTTGTGAACTCACTCCCTTCCCATGTTCATGTTACGTGATTAGACGAATATAAACAAGACGTGGTTCCATTAATTTTATTTTAAATATTATTAAGATTAGTTTATAAATACGTAACAAATATATCGATTGGACCAAAGTCAGAAAAAGCGCGGGCTGCGGGCCCGCGCCACTTTTTATTCTCAAATACCGTCCACGTATGTTTTTATTACTTCGACCGCCTTGTCGATCCCGACCTTCGCGGAATTAACGCAAAGCGAGTAATTTTCTATCTTTCCCCACTTCTCGCCGGTGTGGAAATTATGGTAGTTGGCCCTGCGCTTATCGATCTTCAAGATGCTGTCCTCGATCCTGTCGGGGCTCATTCCGTCGATCCTGACCGCACGCTCCGCACGGAAAGGCAGATCGGCGTAAACGAAAATGTTCACGACGTTGTCGAGCTTTCTTAAGATATAATCCGCGCATCTTCCGACGATAACGCACGGACCTTCGGCGGCGCACTGACGGATAACGTCAGCCTGCGCGAGATAAATCCTATCGTCGAGAGACAGGTTGGAATATCCGATATCCTGGTTTCCGAACGTCGCGGTTCCGCGCGCGATCGAATACAGCAGGGAATTGTTCGCCCTGGACTCGGCAGTCTCAAAGGCTATCTCGGCAAAGCCGCTCTCCTTGGCTGCGCGTGTGATGAGCTCATTGTCATAGAAGGGGATACCCCAGGCCGCGGCGAGCTTCTGCCCGATCTCTCGTCCACCGCTTCCGTACTGTCTGCTGATCGTAAGAATTTTATCCATAAGCGCCTCCCCGGAACTTAAAGTCAATATTCACAGTATCCTTTGTGTACATTATAACAAAACAGAAAATGCTTGCAAGCCTGAAAAGCCAAACTCTTACAATATCCTGATATCCGTGAGTGCAACCTGGTCTCCGGTAAGCGCAACGTATACCGTCTCGCCTCCGTCGGTGACCGTCGTCGTATTCTCGACGATAATGCCCATATTCACGGTACCGAGCTCGATGCGGTTTCCTCTCTTGCGGAAACGCACCTCAAATTCCATGCCGCGCATGCAGTTTTCCTTCCATTTGTCCCAACCGGGGAATGCGGAAGATTTCTTCATGCTGAATGAATTTGTCGCGTATTCATCCGACCCTTCCTTCTCGCCGTTGAGCTTGATCAGCGCGTACTCATGATAATTGCTGCCGCCGACCGTTCCGTCATCCGAAGAGAACAGCACAACATACGGACAGTGCCATACGAAATTGGCGGTGGGCAGGGTCTTCGAGTGGAAGTGAAGGCGTATGGCGTCTTCGATCTTTATTCCCTTTGTCGAGGAAGAACGGGTACGGTCAATCTGGATGTTCGGGATATCCGACTCAAATCTGTCTATGTAGCTCGTCTTGTCCGCGATCCTCGTGATGTCACCGTCTGTCAGCTCTCTTCCTTCGTCGCTGACCTCGATGTTCTCAATGCGGCAGTGCTCGCCGGTCAGGGCAATATAAGACGACTTCGTGCTGTCGGGAAGCGCGATCACCCATTCGGCAACACCCTCGGAGCTCTCGAGCTTCAGGCTCATATGATCCGAAAAACGTCCCGCTACGATCGAGTACTTTCCGTGCTGCTCCTGAGTTCCGCTCGCGGAGAAGCTGTTCCTCATATCCGCAATATTCGTGGAAATGCTGTGCCCGCTAAACCAGAACTCGCCGTACTCGAAATAGTGATAAGCTTCGATCGCCTTCTCGTTGGTGTGCACGCGTCTGTCGTAGGAATCGAACATGACGATCGACGGTGCGCTGAAGAGTCCGCTCTCCGCACCTTCACTGACACTGTCGAAACTTATCCGCACAACGCTTTCGGTAATGGGTATTCCCGAAGATATCGTCGATCTGTATTCATCGCAGATAAGTCCGCTCTCTATGCTCCTTGTACCGCTTTCACCGCCGTTTCGGATCTCCTCATCGATTATGCTGACCATGATCTCGGCAAAAGCGGGATCGTATCTGATGCCTGCGTCCTTTACGAACATTTCCCTGGCGATCGTCAACGGAAGCGGATCGCGGTCGCGTGTCTTCGACATCATCCTGTCGTAAGCATCCGCCACTGCAACTATTCGTGACGCCTCGGGTATTTCATCGCCCTTTAAGCCGTCCGGATAACCGCTGCCGTCATAGTGCTCATGGCTCGATCTGACATTCTTTGACAAAACCGGATATTCGGTCACAACGGAAAGGATATCGCTGGCCATCAGCGCCTTTTCCCTGCGGGCTGCGGCTCCGACCTCACCCGGGTATCCCGCTTCCTCTACCATCTTATCGGAAAGAGACGCATAACCCACATCATTAAAGATCGCGGCATAATAAACGCTCAGGCAGGTTTCGGAGTCCTTCCCGGCCGCCTCTGCGATCCTCCTTGCAAGAGTTGCAACTCTTTTAGAATGACCGACAGAATATTTATCTCTTTTCTCAACAGAACCCGAGAACGCCGTCGCGCACTGATCCAGCAGACGCCACATTCCGCGCTGCCTTCCCTCCATGTTCGCCAGTTCGATCTCATGCGCCTTGACGACTCTGTCGTTGATATCGAGGTATGTAAAAATGTAGAGCGAAGCCGAAACCAGCACCATCGCCATATTTACTATGGATAACCCATAGGCAAATATCTGGATTATTCCCACCACTATAGGCACGAAGATATACAGCGTCAGAGCTATATTCATGAACGTACCGAACTTCTTCCGGTTCTTCCTGATCACTATATACTGCAGGATCGGGCAGACCACGGGAATGATATAGCTGACAAGGAACAGCGGGCCCCGGTGGTATTTATTGTACTCATCAAAGGTATAATACAGCCCCGTAAACGCGGAAATGACCGCAAGGAGCATTCCGCAAGTCGCCGTTACGGCAACGATCTTAAGAATGACCGGAATATTCTCCCTGTTCCCGTCCTCGCCGGCCATCAGATCCGCAAGGAAAAGGTCGAAACCCAATACGATGGCTGAGGTTAGGAAAAAGACCATGAAGTTGGAAAGTCTTACCATGACCCAGCCCATCCGGCTCACGTCTCCGGAATAGATGTATGCCAGTCTGTCGAACGCGAGCAGAAAGAAGGCGATCAGCTCCATATTGATCATGACACGCTTGCGCCGCTTCGGAAGAAACCGCGTAAACAGCAGCAATATGGTTATCGTCATGCAGACTGCGCACAGGGCAAGCATGATATCCATCTGATAGTCTCTTATCAGGTCAAACATTCGGGATCATCTCCTCCGCTCTTATTTGTGCAGGATAAAGTACTCCTGGAGTTTGTCGAGAAGCTCGTCTTTCTTTATATTTTTCAGGAAATAGCCCTCGGGCCTCAAGGCAACAACCGCCATAACGCTTTCCTTGTCGCCCTTGCCGGTCAGGAACATAACGGGAATATTCCTCGTATCCTCCTCGCTCCTGAGCATCTCAAGAACCTGCGGCCCGCTGGTCACGGGCATCTCATGGTCGAGCAGGATCAGATCTACCTTGTTCCTGCCGAGCCATCTGATCGCCTGAAGTCCCGAATTGGCCATGGTAACGTTGTAATCCTCCTTGAGCCACTCGCGTACCGTCGCGAGATACTGGGGATCGTCGTCCACGATGAGCAGACGCTTTTTGAACTCACCCTTTTCGAGTTTTTTGAAATAATCGGACACGGCCTTTACAAAGCCCGCGTTGTCCACGGGGCGTTCAAAGCTCCGATATACAAGCCCGACCGGGATCTGCGCTCCGATAGTCTTTAAGTCCTCTGGCTCTCCGATCAGGATAAGCTGGATCTCCTTTTCCTCCATAACATCTATCAGGAAGTGGAGAACATCCTGATGAGGCTTGTCCTCTTCGTCGATGTACAGCGCTATAAGCGGCTCCTCCCCTTTAAGCTTTTCGTTGATCTCATCGACCCTGAGCGGCAGATACCCGCACTCAAAGCCCGCGTCCTGTACCTTTTTTGAAAGTACCCGGATAATAAAGCTTTCTTTGGGTCCGAGCATCATCATTCTGTTCTTAGCCATTGGGATTCTCCTTTCAACCCTTTTGTTTTATAAGTTCTTCCAAGCTGTCCCAGTCAAAGACTTTCAGCTTGTGTCTGAACTCCTTATAGAACTTGTCGTCCTCCGGAGGCAGTTTATATTCCGCGAGCTGGTCGAGTATCATCTCAACCGCGTCGTAGTCCATCTGAGGTATCTCTTCACGGAGGGCCTCGTAAGCGTCCTTAAGCTCCTGTTCGGAGATCGGTTCCTTATCCTCTCCGCCGCCGTCTTCTTCCGATTCCTCAAGCCTTGCGAGTTTTTCCTTGAACGCCAGATAATCCTTCATCAGCTCGTCTGCGTGGCCGATGATAAAGTCCTTATCTCCGCTGTTGCCCGCATTCTCCAGGTCAAGCGCCTGTTGCGAGAGCGCGTTCGCGCCGATGATCCTCGCCGAACTCTTCAGCGCGTGTACCTTTATGGTGTAGAGCCTGATATTGTCGCTTTCCAGCGCATCGTTCAGGACTCTCGAATTGTCGTCGATGGTCTCGAGGAACAGCTTCAGGGCGAATATGTAATTCATGATGCCGCCGGAATTCGTGATTCCGTCGTCCGCACAGATGCCTTCCGTCTCCCTGATCCAGAGCATGTTCTCCGGAAGTTCCGTCAATTCCTCTATCGCCGCATCCTCCGAAGGCTTTTCCATCATCTCCTCGGGCAGATGCTGCATTATGGTCTTCTCGAGAGTCAGCGTATCGATGGGCTTTGAGAGATAGCCGTTGAATCCCTTTGACTTATAGAACTCCGCACCGGCGGAAGCATTGGCCGTCAATGCGTAAACCGGAATGTCTTTATCCCTCTCACGGATATGCGCCAGCGTCTCTATGCCGTCCATACCCGGCATCATATGATCGAGGAAAATAACGTTGAACTTCGAATTCTCAAGCAGTTCGAGGCATTCCTCGCCGCTCTCGGCGGTTGTAACGAATACCCTGGTGGCCTTTAACAGACCCCTGAAGATGTTCAGGTTCATCGGATTGTCGTCGACCACAAGTATATCGGCGTCGGGAGCTACGAACTGAGGGATGTAAGGTCCCTTCGCCGTGCTCTCGTCGTGCTCGGTGAAAATACCTATCGGAGCCGCATCGACAATGCGCTGGTCAAGGGTAAGTATAAACTCCGAACCCTCTCCGTAGGTGCTCTCACAGGTCAGATCGCCGCCCATGAGCTGCGCGAATCTCCTGGAAATGTCCAGTCCGAGACCCGTTCCCTGGATACCGCTGTTCCGCTCCTCATCGAGGCGCTCGTAAGCGGTAAACAGCTTGTCTATGTCCTCCGGCTTAACTCCGATACCCGTATCCTTTACGGAAAATCTGAGCTTGCAGATATCGTCTTTGCGCTCCGTCATCGAAACGCTCAGGCAGAAACCGCCGATCCTGGTATATTTTACGGCGTTGGTGAGTAAGTTCAGGATGATCTGCTTGATCTTGCCGTCGTCGCCGAACAGTCTCTTCGGCAGGATCTCGTCCACTACCACATCAAATGTAAGTTCCTTCTGCGTACTGCGCACACGTATCATCGACGCCGCCGAGCGGAGCATATCCTGAATATCGTATTCCTGCTCCACCAGATGCATCTTTCCCGATTCGATCTTCGACATGTCGAGCAGGTCGTTGATCAGTCCCAGAAGAGATTCCGACGCGTTCCTGATATCGAACGCATAGTTCATCATCGACATGAAATAGCTCTTCGGAACGCCCGTCGCATCCTCACGCATTACCATCTCGTTCATGCCCATGATCGTATTGATGGGCGTTCGTATCTCGTGGGACATGTTCGCAAGGAATCTGGATTTAGCCGTATTCGCGCGCTCCGCCTCGTCCTTTGCCTGACGTATCGTCTCGTACTGCCTGCTGACGACCGTGGCTTTCATGAATCGCCATACAAGGAAGCCCACCGCCAGCGGGATCAGCACGAACATCAGGACTCTAACGACCTTCATCTCGGTCAGACGCGCCTTTTTGGATATCTTATAAGTGCTGTCCGAAATAACCTGCTTTCCGTTGCTCGAGAGCACCGCAACGTGGAGCGTGTAATTGCCGTAAGGAAGGTCCGTATATTCAAGTGCGGAAAGATTCTCCCTGGATACGATTTTTCCGGGATCGTCGCTTCCCTCGAGATATACGCGGATCTGGGGATTCGTATTCGTATAGTCCATCACGGAGGGCATGATGCTCACACGTCCGCGCGATGCGGGAAGTCTGTAGACTCCGTCCTTGTCGGGCCGTATCAGCTCATCGTCGATATACAGCCTGTTGAGCGCAGTCTCTATTCCCGAAGTCTCTTCGAAATAGCTGTCGATATTTAAACGGATAACGCCCTTTCTCGCCGCAATGTACAGACTGCCGTCACTGTCGTAGGCGCTGTAGGAATTGCTCGTGATGGAATAGGGAAGTCCGTTGGCTATCGTGTACAGTCTGTAATTCTCTACCTTGTCCTCGATCATTTCGTCGGCGTCCACGCGGTAGACTCCGTAGGAGGAAAGTATCCACATCTCTCCCGAGCGGTTGAAATACAGATCGTAATTGTTCTTGTAGGGGAAGGAAGCAACATCTGTGATCTTGCCGTCCTTCAGGTACTCAATGGAGTTCGAGGTGACGATCCAGAAGACCTGCCTGAAATCGTCCCATTTGATCCTCATAATGACATCGCTGGTCAGGCCCTCGTCTCTTCCGAGCCTGGTGATATTGCCGCCGTCTATCACGTAAATGCCGTCGCCGTCCGTTCCCGCGTATATCTTACCGGTTTCGGCATCCTCGGCAATGGTCAGGAAAACGGTATTCTTGATAACATCGCCGACTCCGACCGTTCTTACGACGGAACCGTATCTGATCTCGGCCAGGCCTCCGTTCGTCGCAGCGAACACCGCCCCCGAACTGCCCTGGATAACGGCGCGTATCTCGTTGCTCGGCATACCGCTGTCCACAGTATAATTATAGATCGCTCCGGTATTGGTCCGGCAGACAAGGCCCAGACCTTTGTTGTAGGTTGATACCCAAAGCTGCCCGTCCCGATCTTCAAAAATGCAGCGTACGCGGGCGTCCCCGATGAACCGCGTAAACCCGTCACTATAGGGCCTTCCGTACTTGTCCACGGCCCTCAGTCCGCTGTCGGTTCCGTAGTAAATGATCTCATTGTGAATGCATACGGCGTTGGTCACCGCCTCTTCATAGCCGGCATTCTCGGTTAGATCGACGAAATTGTTGGTAACGACCTTCAGTACGCCCTGTGTCGAGGACGCGATCCAGAGATTGCCCTGGTAATCCGAGGTCATCATCTCGATACCGCCCTCAAGAGGCGTATTCGTGAGCAGATGGAACGCGTCGTATTCGTCTATGTATCCAATGTCTTTGGTCGAGGAAACCCAGATCCTGCCGCAGTCGTAGCTGAGCCAGTGAACGCTCGCCTCCAGCGCCGGTATCTTCTTCATATCCCCGGCCCTGTCGCCGAAACTGCCGTAATATACATCGCCCGAAGACGTGCCGATGTAAACCTTCCCCGGGAAGGAAGGGTCCGCGAGGATCATGGTGATCTTGTCAAAGCCCAGCTCCGCGCTCGTATATAACTCGCTGATCTTGCAGTTGTCTATCGCGAAAAGGAGTCCGCCCGAGGTCTGTCCGAAGATGCGTCCCGCAATGTCCCGATCGAGCTTTAGTACTCTCTCGGTATCGAGTTTTTCGTTCGAAATTGGACGGAGCAGTCCGTCCGGATCCACATAGGCAACGCCCGCGGTGGTCCCGATGAATACATTTCCCTGTCGGTCCTCGGAAAAGATACGGATCGATGAAGAAGTCAGGCCGTCTTTGTATGAAAACTGCGTCCTGTTCTCTCCGTCGAGCAGAACTACTCCGTTGTCGTTGGTGCCGACCCAGATGCGCTCTTTGCTGTCCTCGAAAAATGCTCTGGCGCTGGTAAGACCCATCGAGGAGTCGAGCATCTCAAACGTGCTTCCGTCGTAGCGGATAACTCCGCTGTAACCGCCGATCCAGACGTATCCGTTCGAATCACCCAGCAAAAACATCGCATCGGATGTGGGGAGTCCGTTCGTCGCGTCGTACAGAGTCGTGGTGTAGCCTACGCCCGAGATCTGTCCGGACGCCGCATATCCTCCACCGGTCAGGAAGGACGCAGTCTTTCTTTCCTTGGCCTCAACGGCCACCGTCGACGATGCTGCCCCGGGTACGGAAGAGAAGGCAACGGTTATAAGGCATATTATCAGCAATGCCGCAGATACTACCCTTTTGTTCATCATTTACGGAATAACCTCCATTAAACCGTTTTCCCGCTGTACTTGTTCAGGATGACCCTGACTTCGGGAAGCGAATCCATAAAAGCTTCAACGCACTTGGGATCGAACTGGCTGCCGGAACCTTCGCTGATGATCTCCAGCGCCCTTTCGATCGGATAAGCGGGCTTATATACACGCGGCGATGTCAGGGCATCAAAGACATCCGCCACGGCCATGATACGCGCCGAAAGCGGGATAACCTCGCCGTGCAGGCCTTCCGGATATCCCTTGCCGTCCCACCGTTCGTGATGGTAGGCCGCCATGTTGCGCGCTTCCTTCAGATAGTTGCCTCCGCGCACGGACGACATGGCTTTTTCAATGATGGCCTTGCCTGCCGTCGTGTGCGTCTTTATTATCTCAAATTCCTCGTCCGTCAGCTTTCTCGGCTGATTAAGAACATCATCGGGCACGTTGATCTTTCCGACATCGTGCAGCGGTGCCGAGCGGACTACGTCGGAAAGGAACTTTGGCGTAAGCTTTTCGGGATAATAGCCCTTTTTCTTAAGTCCCTCGGAAATGACCCTGACGTAGGCAGCCGTCTTCTGTACGTGCTCACCGGTATCGGAATCCCTGCTCTCAACAAGGTCCGCCATGGTTATGATCAGGCCGTCCTGCATGGTGGCGGTCGACTCAGAAAGGCGTCTTATATTCCTCATCTGCTCCGCTTGGTTCAGCGTCATATTGCAGATGGCGTTATACAGCTTCTCTATCTCGTCATCGGTCCGGATATCGAGTTCCCTGATCCTGCGGACGTTCTCATCCAGCGCGTCCTGTTCGTCGCCGGAGGCCGCGAACTTCTCTATGCAGTAGACCAGATCGGTGATCGGATAAGTCGTATAGACCTCGGTGATCCACAGTTCGAAGAACATTACAAGGAAGATTATGCCGGCAACGATCAGTATGGTCTTGACAATGAAATCGCGGATATAGTCCATCAGATCGTTTATCGAAACATCGGCTATGACGTATCCCTTGACTTCACCCCGCAAATTCCTAAGAGGACACGATACCGAAATGAGCCGGCCCCATTCGTCGTTCGTTTCAAAAGGCTCGGCATCCTTTCCTGCCCTTACAGCCTCGAGATACTCATCCATTCCTTCGTCAAGCTCTATGATCGATCCGGGCGTATAAGGCTCGGGAGCCCCTTCGCCGCCCTCGATGTCAAGCGCGCAGCGGCAGATTCCGTCTTTTAAGGTTACAGCGTAAAGATACGCCACATTCGGGAAATGCTCCCAGACATTCTTGAAATGCTCCGCCGCCTCCACGTAGCCGGGTGCATTTTCTCCCTCCCTCACATAGGTATCCACCATGTCCGGGTCCAGAATGTCGGCGGCCAGCGCCGCGGCTCCCTGCGCCTCGTTTATCCTGTCCTTTTTTTCGCTGGAATAGTATAGTCTGATGCTTACCCAGCATACCGATATAACGATGACAAGAGATGTGAGCACAACCATTACCGTCGTCCTGATGCGTACGGAATATCTGACGCCGGACGAAGTATCGTAGGCCTCATCCTGAATGCTCTTCTGCTGGGGATTCTGAAGCCATCTGCTGTATCTGAGCCAGTCTTTCACCCTGTCGGGGATCAGGCGCAGTATCAGGAATGCGATCGCGCACTCAATAGCCCTGTCAACGATATTCAGGACAAGACTGATCCCGAAGAAGGCCAGACGGTAAGGGACGCCCACATTGATCTGAAGCGCTTTTGCCGATTCTGAAATAACAACAGACTGATCCTCGGCGGCGATTATCCAGCTGATCGCAGGGCACAGTAAACCCGCGACCGCCGCACTCATGAGGGCCAGTCTTGCAAATATCCGGATATCTTTAAAAGAATGTTTCTTTATGATACCTGCCGCCATGATGGCTATAATGGCATAAACGAAGCAATAATAGAAAGCGGACGGATTGACTGCCGCAAAGGCAAAACCCGTGACAACCGCGACAAGTATCCCGTAAAATGGCCCGAGAAGGGCAGAAATGCAGATTGTACCGATGGTATCCATAAAATACGGCATACCGAATCTGTACATGATATATGTCAGAATAACATTCACGGCAATCCCGATGCACACGGGTACAAGATGCATTAACCGGGTTCCGAGGATCTTTTTCGTACGTGAATTCACTTGCGATTCCTCCATGGCGTTTCACCAGAGATTGCATTCCATCACTTTATTGTATCAATTTTTCCACGAACAATCAAGTTAAAGAAAGGACCTGCACTTTCGTGCAGGTCCTCGACTTCATTAAGATAGTCTCAAATCGATTTTTTTCAAAGTTTTCTGCTTTTCGTCGATTATATTGTGTTGGTACATAAAAGAAGCCTCTACTGTTTTCTAATGACTTCCGCTAC
>JAEEGH010029389.1_pt1 | contig 10747 bp, 7 predicted proteins | sample 9134181 | NCBI WGS metagenome assembly JAEEGH01 (sample SAMN16246544, study PRJNA631951) | gut metagenome | biome: gut microbiome; feature: rumen; material: DP-attached | host: Bos | place: Iran: Karaj | collected 2018-10
TTTGAATATCTTAGTGATGTAGTCAGGGGCGAAGTAGAAGAGCTCTGATAAATGCTCTCTGCTCATGTCCTCGGTGAAGTGGGCATCAACGTACTGAAGAAGTGATGTCACTGAGGTTTCATCGATGTAGATGATGTCCTGACTCTCGTCAAAGGGCATGGAAGCCATGTTTACAAGGCTGTCCAGAACGTCCGGGATGTCTATAGGTTTTTTGTCAGAGCTGATAAAGAACCTGGGCTTTGCAGAAAATTCCTCGGAAAGTGAGTAGTAGAGCTCGCTTACAAGCGGGCGAAGGCCTGCCTGATAGGACTCATCCTCCACAGGTATGAGGCCGAAGAGCACGTAATCCTCAGCTTGGTAAGGAAGGAGCACACCCTGAGAAATAAAGCTGCTTCCAAAGATCGACTCCATGATTGCTCTGATCCTGATGGCCATCTTGCCTCTGTCGTGCGAAAGGTTCTTGCTGCTGAACTGGATAAGGCATGCCACAAATGAAGACATATCCTCATCGAATCGGCGAATCCTTCCCATATCTGCAAGAAATGCCTTATAGGTTATGCGCCTGTCAATGAGATAGTCATACCAGAGCTTGGAGAGAGCGCTTCCGGTGTCGGGCTCATCAGATGAAACCTCTGCAAGAGCCTGCCTGATTATATTGGTCAGCTCAGGGTAGTCGATGGGCTTAAGGAAGTAGTGAAAACTCCTGAGCTCCAAAGCTCTTTTCGCATAAGAGAAATCAGCGTAATTGGTCAGGAAAATCGCCGGAATGGTGTTGCCCTGTTCACGCAGGATTCCCAGAAGATCAAGGCCGCTCCCATGGGGCATGTCAATGTCGCTGAGCAGAAGATCCACGGTCTGGTTTGACAGGATCTCCTGGGCCTTGCCGATGTCGTTAGCGGTGAAGACCGTTGTGATTCCAAGGCTCTCCCAGTCTATATTCTTTTCAAGTGCCGCAATAACAAAGCGGTCGTCATCTACCAGTAAAATGTTCATCTAGTTCCTCATTCAAACTTTGACGGGGATGCGAAGCGTGATCCTAGCTCCGTGCTCCTTAGTATTATCAGCGATGAGCTCGAAGGAATCCTTGTACAGAAGGCTGAGCCTCTTTATACAGTTCGTGATTCCGATGTGGCTTCCATCGTCTGAGATAATATCCTCGCCGTTTTTTATCTTATTAAGGATCTGTGGGTCAAATCCTTGTCCGTTGTCACTGATGACAATCTCCAGAATATCTCCTGCGCCGTCCTCTGCATCCAGAAGCTTTTTGGCACTGATGGAGATCTTCAGACTCTCGCCCTCAGGCGGAGTCGCGTGCTTCACGCTGTTCTCCACAAAGGTGATAAGAAGAAGCGGAGGGATGCTCAGCTGATTGCAGTCCTTGGGAAGGTCCGTAACGTACTGAGTGGGGCGTGATAGCCTCATGTTCTGTATCGAGAGGTAGTCCTCCACATGGGCCAGCTCGTTGATGAGCGGCACAAAGTTATTATTCACCTGGAAAAGATATCTGAAATACCTGGAGGTGAACATAAGCATCTTCTTTGCTGCATCCATATCCCCAAGGCTCACCATGCTGTCAATCGTGGTGAGGCAGTTGAGGTAAAAGTGCGGTTTTATCTGCTGCTGCAGGAAGTGGATCATGAATTTGTTGTTGTCCAGCTCCGCCTCGTAAACATCAATTCGCAGCCTTGTTATCTCATGAATGAGATTCTTGAACTGGTCGTTGATCTGATTGAGCTCCTGTACACGGCTGTCAGTGAGGACCAGTCCCTCAGTGTCTTTTAGTGAATCCATCTCTGAGAGGCTCTTTGAAAAGATCTTTATGGGAAGAATGACCTTCCTGTAGCTGACCAGAACGTATCCGCCCATGATAAAGCACAGCATCAGCGCTGCCAAAAAGACGATGAACTGCAAAAAGAACAGCCTTCCGTAATTGCCAAGCGCAAGTATGTCTATAGCCAGGGTGAAGGGAAGATCTGCTTCGCCGCCGGGAAATATCAGCCTGTTATAGAGGTTTCCTCGAAAGCCCCCGGGTCCTTCGCCTGTCTTGTAAAAGACATCTCCGTCTGCATTAAGTGCCTGAATGGAGCCCTGCTCTCCCAGATTTATTGAAGAGAGAGGAGATAAGATATCCTCCATAGAAACGATACATGAGAAAATACGATGCTCGTAGGTGATGCTGTAGTACAAAAAGGCATTGTCACCAATCATGCATGGCTCCCAGGTATAGTTGGTTCCTACATCGGACTTGATCCGCTCTTTTATCTTTTTATAGGTCTCATAGTTTACCTTCAGGTCAGAGGCGTTAAAAAAGATATCCTTCTCATCCCAGTAAAAGAAATACATATACTCGGAACCTGTCGAGTACTGCATGTCGCTTACGCGAAGGCGCAGCTCGTTACTGGCATTTCTGAAGTCGCCCATGTGCCCCGCCTCGTCAAAGGCATCAAGAATAGGGTCATGTACCACGGTCCACTGAACGAAGTGCTCTATGGCAGAGAGCTTGTGCTCTAATTCATTTTGATAAATGTTTACGCTGCTCTTAAGGGCCAGATTGTTCTGCTTTCTGATCTCGGAAAAAGAGAACCAGCTGACCACCACAAAAAGTATCACCACCGGAATGGCGAGATAAAGTGTTTTGGTCAGCATCTGGACAACCGGATAAGAGCGCGTTCTTCCTGTATTTTTCATGACTTCATTATATAGAAAAGAGATTTGGCAGGCTATAGCTTTTAGATACTTTGTCCAAAAAGTGCTATGGGGTGAACGAGAAAGTGCTATTTAAAAAAATCTAAAAAAATTATTATCGATTCATAAACAAAAGGAGTGAGATATGAATAACAGGTTCCTTAGATTTATAAAAAAGAATTATCAGCTGTATCTGCTTCTTGCACCTTCAGCAATACTGCTGTTCTGCTTTGCCTACCTACCAATGGTGGGAATCATAATTGCTTTTCAGAGTTACTCACCGGCGCTTGGAATACTGGGCAGTAAGTTCGTGGGCATGAAGAACTTCATGCAGTACTTCAGATCATATCAGTTTGCAGTTACCATAAAGAACACGCTGGTACTGAGTATTTACAGCATACTGGTTGGCTTCCCGCTTCCGATCCTTCTGGCGCTGATGTGCAACCAGATGAAGACCAAGATGTTTAAGAAGGTGTTCCAGGTTGTGACTTACCTTCCGCACTTTATATCAACAATGGTCATGTGTGGTCTGATACTCATCTTCCTGTCACCCTCAAGCGGACTGTTTGCAAACCTCTTTAAGCTCTTCGGAGCGCAGTTCCCGAACCTCATGGCCAGCGCAGCAAACTTCAAACATGTATATGTATGGAGCGATATCTGGCAGCACCTTGGATGGGATTCAATCATCTATCTGGCAGCACTTGCGGGAATAGATCCAACATATTACGAGGCAGCAACCGTTGACGGAGCAACAACTCTTCAGAAGATAAGATACATCGACATACCGATGATCCTTCCGACAGCAATGGTTCTTCTGATATTAAGAGCCGGAAGCATTCTCGGTATAGGTTTTGAAAAGGTCTTTTTGCTGCAGAACGTACAGAACATCATGAGCAGCGAGATCATATCAACCTATGTTTACAAGATGGGTATGCAGAGCATGCAGTACAGCTTATCAACAGCTATCGGCCTGTTCAATACAGTGGTTAACGTGATAGTTCTTTTACTGGTTAACCTGATATCCAAGAAATTCACAGATAACAGTCTGTTCTGATAAAAGGGGAAAAGAGATGATCGGTAAAAAGAAATTTTCCCAGGACGCCGTGGTCAATATCATATTCCATGCCATCGCGATCCTGATGATCATAGGAGTTATTTATCCGCTCTGGTTCGTTATCATAGCATCCTTCAGTAATCCTGCGGATGTTGCCAGCGGTAAAGTATGGTTTTGGCCTAAACAATTTGATGTAAGGGGATACCAAAAGCTTTTTGAGCAGAGACAGATCTGGAAAAGCTACTTGAACACTATCCTTTATACCATAGTCGGCACTGCGGTTGCTCTGCTTGTTAATATAACTGCCGGCTATGCAATGTCCAGAAAAGATTTACCCGGAAGAAAGTGGATAAATGTTTTCTATATAATCCCGATGTTTGTCAGCGGTGGACTAATCCCGATCTACCTGGTTGTCAAGCAATTTGGCCTCCTTGATACTTTTCTGGTTATGGTTCTGCCCTTTGCGGTATCCACTTACAACATTATTGTGGCAAGAACGTTTTTTCAAAATTCCCTACCGGAATCATTGTGGGAGGCAGCCCAGATTGACGGCTGCTCCACAATGAGGTACTTCGTTCAGTTCGCAGTTCCGCTCTCAAAAGCAGTCATCGCGGTTGTGGGCCTTTGGACAGCAGTTGGACACTGGAATTCATGGTTTAACGCTCTTATATATCTTCAGAATGAAGACCTGATACCTTTGCAGCTCCTTCTTAGAAGAATACTTATTGCAAACGAGTCACTTCTCGGAGCAGCAACAGGCACCATGGCACAGGAGCTCAGACAGCTCTCAGACATGATGAAGTACGGATCAATTGTGATTTCTACACTCCCCATTATGATGCTCTATCCATTCTTACAGAAATATTTCAACCAGGGTGTCATGATAGGAGCGGTGAAGGGATAAATAGTATACAATTATAGTTATGAGAAGGAGAGAGAAAATGCAGAAAAAGTATGGTTTATTGGCTGGCGCACTGGCACTGAGTTTTGCACTTACCGCTTGCGGAAGCGCAGCAGGCAGTACTGCTACTCAGACAACAGGTACAGATGCAACACAGGCAGCAACTACAGCTGCAGCTCAGACTGAGAGCGCAGGCGGGGACAACGCCTACACAGTTGCTACTGTAAGATGGGCTGATTGGGGTGAGGATTATCATCTTGGATTCCCGGACAAGGCTGCAGAGGAAGCAGGAATCAGCCTGACATGGGACACAATCCTTAATTCAGACTGGGCTGACAAGAAGGCAGTTCTTCTTGCAGGCGGAGATCTTCCGGATGCTTTCATGGGATCAATCTGTTTCTCAGAGTCAGATGTTCTCACAAACACAGGATCATTCATCGCCCTTGATGATTATATTGACGAGTACATGCCTAACTTCAAGGCTATCATGGAAGCAGATCCTACAATGAAGGCTCTTGCTACATCAGCTGACGGACACATCTACGGACTTCCTTCCAAGAAGCCTTGCAGACCTATCGTTGCAAACCAGATGTTTATAAACAAGCAGTGGCTTGATAATCTCGGACTTGAAGTTCCTACAACATATCAGGAATTCGAGGATGTTCTTACTGCATTCAAGGAGCAGGATGCTAACGGAAACGGTGACCCAAGCGATGAGATCCCATTCGGACAGGGCTATGCTGATTCAGTTATGTTCTTCTGCCTTCCTTTCGGAACAACAATCGGTGCTGACGGAACATACATGATGGCAGTTCAGGACGGAAAGCCTGTTTACCTTCCTGTAACAGATGGCTACAAAGCAGGTATCGAGTGGATGCACAACTGCTACGCTAAGGGACTTATCGATCCTGAGCTCTTCACAGAAGATTCTTCAATGCGTGATGCAAAGCTCATGAACGAGACACCTATCGTTGGTGCAGCTCCCGGCTGGACAGCTGATTCAACCTTTGGCGCAAACGCAGGCCAGTACGTTGCACTTCCTGCACTTGCAGGTCCTGACGGCAAGCAGTACATCTCATCAGACCCTGAGCACTGGAACTACTCAAGATATGAGTTCGTAGTAACAAATAAGTGCGAGAATCCCGGTCCACTTCTTGCATGGGCAGACAAGTTCTACACTGATGATGCATCAATCCAGAACTTCTATGGCTCTTTTGACAAAGCAATCTCTAAGGCTGATGACGGAACATACACAGTTCTTGAGCCCGATGATGGCAACTCTGCAGATACATTTGCATGGATCCAGTCACTTCGTGATTTCGGTCCTAAGTATGTAGCTGACGGCTTCAACGACAAGGTTAAGTACGCAGGAGCAAACGGCGATGCAAGTAAGCTTGCCCTTGATAAGGAAATGAGCAAGTATGCAAAAGAGGCATATCCTAACGTAAGTTACACAACAGATCAGCTTACAACTCTTGCAACTCTGTTCACTGACCTTGATGCTTATGTAACAGCATCACAGGCTACATGGGTAACAGAGGGTGGTGTAAACGAGCAGTGGGATGGCTATATCTCTACTCTTGAGACCATGGGATACAACGATTTCATCCAGATCCAGCAGGATGCTTACAACACATATCAGGCTAACAAATAATTAAAAAGCCATGTTTTTATTTTAAGAAGCCGGTGGAGGCCAGAGAAAGTCTCCGCCGGTTTTTTAATTGGATTTCTCGTTGGCGATAAGGTATACTCTTTAGGTGTTTTGACACGGGAAAAGAGATTTAGAAACAGAAAATGACAGAACAGGAATTTTTAGATAGATATGGATCAAAACTAAATGATGAACAGCTTACGGCTGTAAGGACTGTAGAAGGTCCGGTGCTGCTTCTGGCAGTGCCGGGAAGCGGCAAGACTACTGTGCTTGTGAACAGGCTGGGGTACATGCTCTATGTAAAAGAGATTGACCCGACATGCATCCTTACGCTGACCTATACCGTTGCTGCCACAAGAGATATGGCCGAGAGATTTAAGAGCATCTTTGGCGAGGATGTGTCTGAGAGGCTTGAATTCAGGACCATCAACGGAATCTGTGCCAAGATAATAGCTCACTATGGCAGGCTGATCGGAAAGACCTCTTTTGACCTGATCACAGACGAGAAGCTCTCAGGCAAGATCCTGACCGACATCTTTGTGAAGGTGATGAAGGAATATCCCACAGAGAGCGACATCAAGATGGTCAGGACGCTGATCACCTACTGCAAGAACATGATGCTGGGCGAAGATGAGATCAGGCGCCTCGGCGAGGACGAAGGACTTGAGCTTTTGCAGATCTATGAGAGCTACAACAAAGAGCTCAAGGCCCGAAGCCTTATGGACTACGACGATCAGATGATCTATGCCTACAGGATGCTCAAGGGGTCAAAAGACCTTTTGGAGTTCTACAGGGACAAGTACAGATATATCTGTGTCGACGAAGCCCAGGACACCTCGAAGGTGCAGCACATGATCATAGCTCTTTTATCCGGAGAGCAGGGCAATCTTTTCATGGTCGGGGACGAAGACCAGAGTATTTACGGGTTTAGAGCTGCATATCCGGAAGCTCTTTTGCACTTTGAAAAAGAACATCCCGGAGCCAAAGTCCTTGTAATGAACAGGAACTACAGATCAAGTGCCACGATAGTAGAGGCAGCGGATATCTTTATTCAAAAGAACTTCAGCCGACATGAGAAGCATATGCGCGCTACCAGGGATGCGCAGTCTGAAATAAACTTTATCACGCTGGGAAAGAGAGAGTCTCAGTACAAGTACCTGCTTGAGATGGCCAGGGATGCGTCATCTCAGACGGCGGTTTTGTATCGCGATAACGAGAGCGTCCTTCCGCTGGTGGATCTCTGCCTTAGAGAGAACGTCCCGTACAGGATTAAGAGCGCCGACATGGCTTTCTTTACGCATCGCGTTGTGGTGGATGTGGTCAACATGCTCAGGTTCTGTCAAAGTCCGTACGATCCGGAGCTTTTCATGAAGATATACTTCAAGTTCCAGACTTTCCTCAGAAAGCCCGATGCAGAGAATATGTGCAGGATTGCGGATGAGAGGCATATAGGTATTCTTGATGCTGCAGAGTACGTTGATCTTGGTAAAAGAGTCCTCGGCAACGTCAGGGCTCTCAGGACGCACTTCAGAAATATGGCAGGCGAGAGTTCTTATAAGGCCATAAGCAGGCTTGATAAATTCATGGGATACGGCGAGTATTTGAGTGATAACAACATGGATGTGGGCAAGCTCTTTATCCTGGAGTGCCTTGCCAAAAACGAGCCGACAATAGAAGGCTTCCTTGAGAGACTGGATGTGCTCAGGCAGACTCTTACTGAGGAGAAACCGAACTTTAAGAGCAGGTTCATTCTGTCCACAATCCATTCAAGTAAAGGTCTTGAGTATGACACAGTTTATCTGATGGATGTCATAAACGGTGCGCTTCCGGGGAAGGTGATCAACTTTAAAAAGGCAACACCCAAGGAGAAGCAGGACTATGAAGAGGAGCGAAGGATCTTTTACGTCGGCATGACCAGAGCTAAGGATAACCTCAATATCCTGAAGTATTCTGATGCTCCATCTATATTCGTGTCGGAGATCAGCAAGACGAAAGAAGTGCCCGAAGCCGAGAAAAAGAAACCAAAGAAAAAGGCTGCAAGTGTCCTCCTTAAGCCGACTCCGCTTCTTAAGAAAAAGAAGGCGGTCACGGAGGAAAAGGATGTGCCTGATAATCTTGTGATCGGCGAGAGAGTAAGCCAGAGCAAATATGGCGAAGGCACGATAATAGACGTCAGGTGGGATGACGATGATATACCCACAAAATTCACAGTACAGTTTGACTCCGGAGATGAGAGGATATTTATGTATCCCTTCGCATTTACTACGGGGATGAAGGTGATAGGTTAGGATGAAAAAAGGTAGTAATTTTCTTAGAGGTCTTTTGGCCACAATAGTTATGCTCTCGGTCATGGCAGGTTCCATGTTCTTGGGATATAGATTCCTTAAGGCGTTTAATCCGGTGGCTGCGGAGAAGATCGGAGATGCTGCGCAGACAGCAAAGGACAAGACAGAGGAGAAACTGGGAATTGAGCTGACGCCTTCGGGGCAACCTGAAGAAATTCCGGAAGTGACGCCGGTGGACGACCCTGAAAAAGAGAACGGTGTGAAAGTCGTTGATAGTACGCCCGAGAAGAAGCAATATACCGGTGCCAGACTTTATGAGACTGATGGATATTTTTTTAATGACAACGGAGAAGTACTGACTAATTTCCATGACAACGATCCATTTGGGATGTATGTCTATTTTGATGCCGACAGAAGATACGGAGTAATCCTAAAGAACAGGAATTGCTATTTGATGGAAGCAGACCTTACATTTAAGCAGATAGCAAGTGGCTGCTCTTATGCCGGTATCAGCTATGATGGTACGACGGTCTATTACAGTTCTTCTTCGGCAGGACTGTGGCTGTATAATACTGAGACCGGGGAGGAGACGTTTCTTTCAGATAACGGTAGCAGACCATGTATTTCTCCGGATGGTAAAACAATTGTCTATAATGATTACCTACCTGACAGTAAACACGGCGTTGTTATCGGAGGAATCGGAAAAGAGCCGGTTGTCATTGATGAGGCTAAAACCGGTATGTTTACTCCTTTGGCGGTTAACAACGGCGGTAACATTGTGTTCTATGAGCTGTACTCGGGAAACGATAATGGTTTTTACTGTTATGAAAATGGTGAGTCAAGGAGAATCAACAAGGAATATGCGTACCATTCTTACTTTGACAGATCCTGTGAGAAGGTGCTTTATACAGATAACAAAAAGGTATGGTACTTTGAGAGTGGGCTGGATACGCCGGTAGAACTTGCAGATGACATGCGTGAGATCGAGATAGTAGATGCTGCTGTAAATTATACAGGTGACATGAGGAACGATGCTATTGTTGGTGTGGATAACCTGGCAGATGCTGTGATACTGGATTGCGGAGATAAGACTTATTGCCTGAGCGAAGACTGCACATCGGCTGTGCAGCTCAGAGATGGCGGATATGCGTATAAGTATGCCATGACTTCAGAGGGACCGACCTGCCTATATAAACAGGATGGCGCTACCTATAAAGCGGTATATAAATCCGGTGATGTTGACAAGACGGTCATATCCGAAGAGGACAGGATTTTGGATCGTATAGCATATGTAGATGGTTTTTCTGAAGGCTTTATTCAAAAGTTTGAATATGACGAACATGGTGATGATTTCAAGCTCTATTATTTCAAAGAGGGTGAGGAAGATGTACTTCTTGATAATTGCGGTGAGGAAAACATTAACGGAGTGATCTGGGATGAACTGTTCGGAAAATGCTACTACACATATAAAGGTGAACTTAGAAGCATTAATAAAGACGGATCGTCAAAGGCAACGGTTGCTACCGATGTGGACTATCTGATAAATTATGTAAACAGTGAAGCAGTTGCAGGCTATGAAGACAGCAACGGTAAGTATTTCATTGTCATAAACAACAATGTATTCGAGAAATAAAAAATGAGTCACCGGGGACGTTTCAGTTTGACTCAAAATGAGACACTGGGGACGTTTCAGCTTGACTCATTTTCTTCAAAAGAAAAATAACCTCCCGATTTTCTCCAAAACGAATATTTTTACTTACGCCTTATGGAAGTAAACTCATATCAACAGGTAAGAACTTGGAGAAAACAAAAAGGAGGTGAACGCACATGATGACAATCATATTCTTTATTTTGTTCTTCATGATCTTCGGCAGACTGCTTGGTTTCGCATTCAAAGCAACCTGGGGCATAATGAAATTCTTGTTCTACATTGTGTTCCTTCCATTTATTCTTGTTGGAATGGTTGCATACGGACTTGCTTACATAGCTCTTCCGATTCTGCTGATCATCGGAGTTGTCGTACTTCTTAGAACAGCTTGATAATAAAAATGGCGCGGCCTGATGGCTGCGCCTATTTTTTGTTTATCTATGAAATTAGCCCTGGCTACTGCTTGAACTGCTTTCTGTTGTGTTCTGATCACTTGGCATCTGGCCGTTCATTCTGCCACCTC
>JAEEGH010029391.1_pt1 | contig 10747 bp, 7 predicted proteins | sample 9134181 | NCBI WGS metagenome assembly JAEEGH01 (sample SAMN16246544, study PRJNA631951) | gut metagenome | biome: gut microbiome; feature: rumen; material: DP-attached | host: Bos | place: Iran: Karaj | collected 2018-10
ATGGGATATGACCGAGGACTACGAGGAATTGATCGAGGGTCTATCAATGACCTTCGACTCCATGCAGACCAACAAGACCAACGAGACGATGAAAATCCTGACCTTGGTGTCGACCATCATCCTGCCTTTGACCTTCATCACAGGTCTCTATGGAATGAATGTCGGATTGCCCTTCCAAGACAAGGCATGGGCATTTTGGGGTATCATGGGATTCATGGCCGTGGTCGCCGCAGCCTTCTATATCTATTTCAGGCACAAGAAAATGATGTAATGTGGAGACGTACGGCCGTACATCTCTACCATTATACATCATTTTACCAATAATTTCTCGTATTTCACCACATTGCCGTTGCGCGTCAATTTGACAATATAACAACCTTTGGCAAAGCCATTAGGCAAGGTCACAGCAAATTCACCAACAGCACGTCCCGAAGCCTTAAGCAAGGTATGGCCACACAAGTCGCAAATCGTGACAGCATCAAATGTGTCGCAATTTCCACTCACATACAGAGGTTGCCCTGCTTCTACGGGATTGGGGAAAAGATAGACCGCATCTTGCGTATCCTCTATCGCATTCCAGGCGGGATCCCAAATCATGCGCGCATATTCTGGATGGTCGACGAAGGGATTGCGGTTATGTTGATAGTCGTTGTAAATAGCCTCATTACGTTCTTTCTCCTTTTCGCTCACTGGGTCCAACTCATTCCAGCGCAGTAACATATCAATGGCCCAAGACTTGATTTCCGACTTAGTGGTCATGTCGCTGCTACCCCAGCTACCATCCTCGCTATAATAGCGCACACTCATATACATGATGGCGCGCGCGAAGTCACCTTTGTATTCGTCAATGGGTTCAAACACCGTCCCTGAAAAGCCAGGGGTCTTGCAATAACCCAATTTTGATCCGTTTCTTGAAGTCCACGACGCCGAACGCACTTCGCCAAAGGCATAATTGCCACGGCGGTTGTTAACATAGCCGTCCGTCGGAAAGATATGATGCAAATCAGTTCGAGGAACGGTTTGGTCGTTGAACCAGCTCGAAGGCCATGAGTGCTCGCGATTGTAGCAATCACCCTCGCCACTATAGTTGCCGCATTGGTCCTGGCCAAGATAATAGATATAAGGTGGTGTACCGTTGGGATTGTCAGAATACATGTCCCACACGATGCCATTACCTTTGTTGTCGGTGCTCCAGAAGGCATTCCACAACTGGGCATAGGAAATCGAAGAATGCCCCTTGATGATATTGTGCAAAGCAACCTTCAATTGATTGCCTGTTAATCCGTTGGCGGAATTATAGTAATCTGCTGGCTGCGCGCTGACCAAAACTGTCAGCGATAAACCTATAAAAAGAGCTATGAACTTTTTCATTTTTCAGAATTTTTAATCGTAAATTCCTAAATCAAATCCGTGAACAAATACAAAACTGCAATGACCACCATGAATACTGATGCAGAGAACTCTATGAAACTCAACTTTTTAATCATTTCCGGCTTAAACTCAATTCGGACAGTAAAAAACGACCATACGAAGCCTGCCAAAATTACGATAAGGAAAAACCAGTACCCGAAAGGCATGAAATGAGGTCCCATAAGTGACATCAAAAACGTGTTCATGGCTGCCATGATAGACAACAAAAAGATGTCCAACTCCTTGTTGACCGTGTAGAGCATCTTGCCTTTCAGTATCCTCATCGAATCGACAAACATCTTAACCGCCACCACAAGCATCATGACAAAGACCATGTAATCAGCGATATAAGTAAAAAGATGAAAAAACAATCTTCCCAGTGTGTAGCCAATGCCAGCTGCCAAACCTTGACTGAGGGCAAACATACACGAAATTTTCCATTTCTGCGAAGGCTGGTCGTCGGCTGACATCAAGCCCATCGAACGAGTGGCCACTGGAGCAGTCAGGCAAATGACAAAAAGAATACCGAGGATGATTGATGAAGTGGTCATAAAAGTAAATTAGATTGCAAAAGTAAACATTTTAATTTTCAGTCACCGTGTGCATGACATAAAAAATTCGAGGAAGCCAAATGGCTTCCCCGAATCATTCACAAATCAAATTTCATAGATTAACCCAGTCTCTTGAACTGGCAGGTGAAGTGGCGCATCAGCTCGGCTTCCCAAGTGATTTCGAGACCACGCTTAATTTCGTTGCGACGGTCGTACACGTTCTTCAGTGCAGCGGCAATCACGTCCATATGGTTGTTGGTATACACACGGCGCGGGATGCAGAGGCGCACGAAGTCGTTGCCACCGAAGCGGTTCTGGCGCGTGACCGGGTCGCGGTCGGCCAAGACATAACCGATTTCGCAAGCACGGATGCCAGCTTCGAGGTAAAGTTCGCAGGTCAAAGTCTGAGCCGGGAACTCTTCCTTAGGAATTTGAGTCAACACCCTGTCAGCATCAACGAAGATGGCATGACCACCAGCGGGGCGCTGGTAAGGAATGCCGTACTCGTCGAGTTTAGCGGCGAGGTAGTGGACTTGTTTGATGCGGGTTTCAACCATCTCAAACTCAATGTTTTCCTTCAGACCGACAGCCAAAGCGTCCATATCGCGGCCGTTCATACCGCCATAGGTAAGGAAGCCTTCGAAGGGAATGCAGAACAACTTGGCGCCTTCGTACCAATCCTTCTTGTTGGTTGCGATAAAGCCACCCATATTGACGAGACCGTCCTTCTTGGCACTCATGGTCATACTGTCAGCATAGCTGAACATTTCCAAAGCGATTTCCTTCAAGGTCTTGTTCTCATAACCCTTTTCACGGGTCTTGATAAAGTAGGCGTTTTCAATGAAACGGGCACTGTCGATGTTGACCGGCACTCCATATTTGTGACAAAGTTCGCAGGTCTCACGGATGTTCTGCATGCTCACTGGCTGACCACCAACGGTATTATTCGTCACGGTGAGGACCATGAACGGCACATTGCCTTGGTTCTCTTTCAGCACTTTCTCAAGCTTCTCAAGGCTGACGTTACCCTTGAAAGGCACTTCCAATTGGGTATCGTAAGCCTCAGGCACGGTGACATCGATGGCAAAAGCCTTACGGCTCTCGATGTGACCCTTGGTGGTGTCGAAGTGGGCGTTGCCAGGCACGACCATACCGGGCTTCACGAGGTATGAGAACAGCACGTTCTCGGCAGCACGGCCTTGGTGGGTGGGGATGACATATTCGAAACCAGTGAGTTCGGTGATAGTGTCCTTCATGTGATAGAACGAACGGGCACCGCCGTAGCTCTCGTCGCCCATCATCATCGCGGCCCATTGACAGTCGCTCTGGGCGCCTGTGCCTGAGTCGGTCAGCAGGTCGATGTAAACATAGTCGCTCTTCAGCATAAAGACATTCTGGTGGGCTTCATTGAGCCACTTCTCGCGTTGTTCGCGGGTGGATTTCTTAATGGGTTCAACCATCTTAATTTTCCACGCTTCTGCAAATGGTAATTCCATGATATTGATTGATTTAAAGATTTAAAATTTAAAGATTCAAGAATTGGATAATTTGAAAGCTATTTATCAGAAAAGAAAAACGGGGCTTCTTCCTAGGAGCGAGCTCAGAAACGGTCTCGTTCCTTGATGTTCAAATAAACCATACTACTAAAAATGTGGGGCATATCAATAATAAGGTGCTTTCAAAAAACGGCTCAAAGATACGAAAATTTTCGGTATCGCAAGCTGTTGAGGCAGGTTTTTTCTTATTTTTGCTTCAAATTTGAATCCTATGAAAAAACTACTTCTCATCCTATTGATTTGTATGGCTACAGCATCAGCTTTTGCTGGCAACATCCTCAACGAAGGTTTCGAATACGCCAACCACGACCTTGAAAAACCCGTTGGCTGGATTTGCGATGACAATTCGTGGCTTTGTGGGTATCTTGAAAAAGATCATAACCGCATCCCACACACAGGCAATTGGTATGCCTTTAGTAACACTGAAGACGCTTGGATGTATATGCCCATGTACCTCATCCCTAGCATGAGATACCGTTTCACATGTTGGGCCATTTCTGACGAGACTTATCAGCTTGAGTTTTGGGCCGGCAGTTCTACTAACCCTGACGATATGCATACACTCCTGCTCAGTGAGACCGTTGCCAGCGGCGTGTATGAGAAGTTCTCGGCTTTTGTGGAGACTATACCAGAAAACTGTGATTACATTGCCGTTCATGCTATCAGTCAACGAGGGAGTTACATCACCATCGATGACTTAGAAGTCGACATGGTGGAACAATACCAATTCGAGGCAGAGGCCATTTCTGGAGACACAATCATGTACCCCGGCACCCAGGCTATTTTCCATTTCCTCATCCACAATACGGGCTATGACCCTGTGGACGTCACTCTGCACCCATCCAATGAGTTCTTCACCGACTTTAGCTGCTATTCGAATGGTGTCAGCGGTATGACCTTCCCTACCCAACCAGATGAATTTGTCGAAGTGACCACCTATGCCACACTGCGACCCGAGATTGAACCTGGCTCAATAGCTTGGCTGGATATCAACATGACCATTCCTTGCAACTGCAACACGGCCATGGTCACATTTTGGGTGACACCGCTCGAGCCAACACAAGTAACAGAAAATTTGCAGGATCTCAGCATCTTTCCTAATCCCGCCACCGATTTCATAACCGTAGAAGCAGAAGGATTGCAATCCGTATCGCTGACCGACATCAACGGAAAAACCCTTAGCAGTCAAGCTGCCAAGGGCAATTCCATTCGAGTTGATGTCAGCGGTTTAAAAGCTGGCGTTTATTTCATCTCTGCCAAAACACGTTCCACCTCTTCCTTGGTGAAATCAATCTTGAAGATGTGATCGGGCTTTAGGTAATAGAGCTCATGCTCGGCATGGAAACGCTTTTCGCCGCCTCCCGTGACGTTGAGCATCACCACATCATCAGACTTCACCATTCCTTTTTCTACCGCCTGCTGCAATGAGGCAGTGGCTACGGCTGCGGCATGGTATATGTCGATGCCCTCAGTTTCCTCAAACAAGGCCTTTGCGGCATTGGCTTCATCGTTGCTGACCGCAAGAATGTCGCCATTGGTATCTTTCAATGCATCGTAAAGGCCACCGGCGAGGCTATAAGGCGGTTTGCGGTTGGAGAGCACGGGGGCACAGATTTCGGCTGCGTCTTTGCGGGCTTGATCGGCATCGTATGGCAACAAGGCACGTGAGTCGGCACGCCATGCTTCATACATTGGCACAAAAGGCTTGTTTTGTGAGACAATCAAGCGGGCCTTGTTGGAGCCAAAACGACCGTCAACAATGAAACGCAAATTGGCCTCCCAAGCGGCGATGGCACCAGTGCCACTGCCTACTGCCTGAAAATAAAAATCAGGTGTTCGACCAATGAAAGTGGTAGCCGACATCATCGTCGTGCTCATTCCATCGCGGCGTGCAATGTTCTTGGCACCGCCTTCGGCGAGATAGCCGTCCATCTCACAAACCACATTCGAGAGGTTGATGGCATCGAAATAATCGCTGCCCGATTCGGTAGTAATTAGTTTCACGCAATGGTTTAGGGGTTTGTCAAACCACAATGCATTGATGTTGTCTTGGGGAACGCATAGTAGCAACTTAATACCATTGTCAGAGCACACTTTGGCAAAGGCACGAGCTGTATTGCCAGCCGAGGCAACTACTAAAACTTGACTTTTCAGGTCGTCATCCAAACGGGCACATACCGAATAGGCCTCCATCTCTTTAAACGAACAAGTCTTCATCCGAGCCTTACGCTCTGGCCACCAGCCATTAAACGTGATGTAAAGGTTATTCAATCCCAAACATTTAGCCAAACCCTCGCTTTTGTATGTGATAGGCTCCGAAGGATTTTTCAGCATAGTTTTGATAGGCAACCAATCAGCATAGCGGTACAGGCCCAAGCAAGCCTCTTCCCTCACATTAAGTTGTTTTTTTTCATAGATAGGGCGAACCATACTTGGCTGGTCACATTGCATGTCGTCCAAAGTCCAACCATCATCGTCAAATACACGACCTGTAGCTACAGTTTGTAGCTGATATTGTGTAGGTGTAAATATCATCTTCAATCCATTTTTTATATTCAAGCATTAGTTTTGCAGCACAATCGTATGCAAATTAGAAATGCAAGTGCAAAAGTAGTAAATTTGCATTAAATACGAATCAAAGGGGTATAAAAACGACAATAATCCAAAACACATAATATGGGTGGGGACCGTGAAGCCAGCAATTGTCACAGACAGAAAATATTCAAGTATATGTTAGGTTTTGTCGTATAAAAATAGAGGGTGTGTCAGTCATGACACACCCTCATAGAAAATACGGAGCGATTTTCGTCCTTTCGAAGTTTAATTATTCTTCGTTGCGTTTCTTACCAATAAGGTAAGCGGCTCCAAGGCCCATAAGGACTGCGATGCCGCTGCCCAATGGGGTCGTCTCATTGCCGTCCTGGTTGCCTGACAGGTTGTGGTCTGGAATGCCTGGCATCGCGATGCCATCTTCGCGATTGAAAACGTTTTCATCGGATGCTCCACGTTGGAACAAGCCTCCCTGGGCAAATGATGCCATACTCAGTCCGAGGACGACTGCGATCGTCATTAATGTCTTTTTCATCGTTCTTCTTTTTTTAGTGTTATTTTGTTGTTCTGTTTTTTCTCTTTCGTTTGCCCTCCGGGCGGAGCCCCTTCACGGACCCTGGCGGCGGCTGCCGAGGGGCAGCCGCCTCCACTGCCCTCGGAACTCCCTCCCTGGGGGATTCCGCAATTATCTCACGACTACCTTCTGGACACGCACGCTCTCGCCGTTGATCAGGCGGACCATATACACGCCAGCGGCGGCGGCAACCTTCACGCTTGCGCTGCCGTTGATGTTCTCGCTGCTCAGGATGCGGCCGTTCACGTCAATCAACTGGACCGTGGCCTCTCCCTCGTTGTTCACTACCAGGCTGCCGTTGCTGAAGAAGGCAAAGCTGTCCTCCGTAACGCCAGTGGTGAACACCAGGCGGAAACGGCTGGCGTAGTCGCTCGAGCTCGCCTCGAAGCTGTAGCTCGGGGTGGCAAGCAGGTCAACGTCCGCTCCCGTCTTGTTGTCGATCAGGTGCAGGTAGCTGAAGCTCACCTCCTCGGCGCTCACCGACAGGCTGTAGCTGCCGCTCCTCTCGGCCTTGAAGTTCACCGGGATCTCGCCCATACCTTCGCTCAGCACCACTGCGTACTCCGCGTCGTCAACGGGAATGTACAGCTTCGTGTGGTTGCTGTTCAGCTGGAACTTCGGAAGCATGCGGCCCTCGCCGAAACGCACCGTGGCACGGTCGATCACGCCGCGGCTGTTCATCAGGTTCACCGACACCATCGAGCCCTTCGCTGGGTCCACGGTCGTGAACGTCAGAATCTCCTCGTCATTCTCGGCTACGACGATGGCTCCGCCCATCGCTTCAATCGCGCCGGAACCCTGAATAAGGTCTGTGCCGAGGTCGTTCATCACGTAGAAGTCGCGGCCGTCAAGAAGGTAGGCCTCCTGGGCGAACGGGTTGCCCACCAGGTTATAGCCCGCCCACTCGGCGCCTTCCGTCATGTGAAGCGTCACGTCGTACCTCGAGCCTGCCGTCACAGGGAAGCCCGTGAACACCAGGTCGTCGCCGGCGGCGTTGGCATACAGGTAGCCGTTGCCCGGCATAAGGTCGAAGTCGTTGATCTCAGTGTCGTTAACCTTGCGGTTGACCCATTCCTTACCTTCATCGTCGCCTGCCTCGTTGAAATAGTACAGGTCGTAGTCGCTGTCAAGCATTCCGCCCACTTCGCTCGGGTTCCTCTGGCCCACTGGCGTGGCCACCAGGTAGTAGTTGCCATCGCCGTCGATGGGGTCAATCAGCTTCACGTGCTCCGGCATCTCGGGAGTGGTGAAGTTGAGGATCAGCGGGTTCTCCGGATCGTCCCATCCCTGGACGTACCACTCGCCCGTCACGATCGGTTCTGTGTAGGACTCGCCCATCCACGACACCGTGTAGTCAGTGTACAGGATGCCGTTGGCGTGGTCGTACATCTTGAAATGCAACTCGTCACCGGGGGTCGTGTAGTAGATGGCGCAGCCGTCTATCGTGATGTACGGGTCGCCATACTCCTCGACATAGCCGGGATACAGGAACATCACAACTCCCCTGCACTGCTCGACTCCGCCGATGTTAACGAAGGCTGCAAGCTCCAGGGCCTCAAAGTCGGGCGTATCCACACTCACAATCTCGCCGTCTATCGAAATCGCTGCCACGAAACCCTTCTGGTCCATATAGGCATGGTAGTCGAAGTCTGACCAATAGGACTTCAGTCCCAGCGGGTTCCATACGTCGTCTTGGGCTAGGATCGATCCGCAGAATGCGATCGATGCAATCAATGTCAATAAGAATTTTTTCATAGTTCGTTTAATTTTTGTTGGTTATAAATTTGATTGGATATTATTTTACGCTTTTGCTAAGATTATTGGCAATAGAGAAGGAACGGCCATTCTTTGCGCTTTCCATCTTCTTTTGCTCGTCATTTGTGCGAAGCTCAGGCATCTCGAATGACTTCTTAACCACGCTCATCTTCACACCATTCTCAGCGGCCTTGCGGGTGGCTGCGGGGTAGTAAAGCGGTCTTTCATTCAGCTGCTCCGAAGTGTAGATGTAGCCCTTGCCAGGCTCCATATTAGTCAATCTGCCCGTCCATCTCGTTCCGTTGAACTGGGCGTTGTTGCTCTGCGACTGCAGCTTGTCGCCTGGCAGTGCAAATCCGGCGAAGGCGTTTGCGGGGGTCATGTTCACGCTCATCGGGAAGGCAATCCAGTTCGCGCCATTCTTGATGGTGATTTCAAGTTGGGTCGGATCAATCGGCATACCTTCAAGCGTAACCACGAAAGCTTCAGCCACCGAAATCTTGTACATCTTCGACAGGTCGAGCGTGTTCAATCTTCCGGTCCAACGGTGATTGTTCGGGTTGTAGGAGGCGTTCTGCGTCTGTGACTGAATCGTAAGGGCTTGCACGCCTTCAGTATCACCCACGAGGGCGGCCTTCAGGTCGTCAAGAGTGATTTCAACATTGAACGACACCCAGTTCGCGCCACTCTGCAATGCTATTTCCTGGAGGGCCACCGTCTGCTCAAGCGTCGTGAAGGTAACCACTTCTGTCCATTCAGTCTCAACACCGTCACAAACGCCCTGAACCTTCACCTCGTATGGGGTTTCAGGTGTGAGGTCTGTGAGGACGACAGGTGATTCAGTAGCTTCAATGGTCTGCCATTCGCCAGCTTCAACTGGGGTACCGCAAACGATATTGTCAATATGCAAGTCGTTGTCGCCACCAGATTCTGTCGATTCGCCATAGAAGGCAATCTTCACTTTCTTGCCGTAGTAGGCCGAAAGGTTGATGTTGACACTCTCACCCGTAGCTGAGATGGCATTATAGACATATTCAGAACCGCTGTTGTTCCACTCGCGAAGGATATTCCAAGCATTGTCGGAATAAACCAGGACGATGAATCTGTCGTCTAATTGGGCCGTGCTGTCGTTTGCAATAGGAAGATCACTATTATATCTAGTCAAGGCGAGGTCGAAGGACATGTCTTGGCTAGGCTTGAATTCAGGTGTCACAAGCCAGTATTTAACGGAAGAGCCCCAGATGTTGACTTTCATATTATAGGTGCCTAAGGCGTATGAGGTCGTGTTCCAGCCGGAAGTTATTGTCGTCAAGGCAGAATCAGCAAGGATTTCATCAACCAAACCGCTCCATCTTGTCCAACCAGCGGGAATGCCTGATACGTCGAAATTCTCAATGACGCCATCCGCGTGGGCAGCTACTCTATAGCTGACGTTGTAGCTATCGTTGTAGCCTTCCCAAGCCACAGAAGCACTGTTGTAGGTGATGTCGTCCTCGTCCACTTCCACATTCTGGGGAACCGGGCAGCTTTCGAGGGTGGTGAAGGTGACGATAGCGGTCTCAAGGCTCACACCGTCAAGTTCGCCGCAGTCGCCTTGTACCTTAACTTCGTATGCGGTCTCAGGATTGAGGTCAGTAATAGTGGCGGTAGTTTCGGAAGTGGTGATGGTCTGCCATTCGCCAGCAGGATAAGGAGTTCCACAGAACACATTGTCGATGTGCATATCGTTGTCGCCCCCCGTGTTGCTCATACCAGCAGGATTTGTCGATTCGCCGTAGAAGGCAATCTTCACATTCTGGCCATAGTAAGCTGAGAGGTCAATGCTGACATTTTCACCCGTGGCAGGGATGGCGTTATAGACATATTCAGAACCGCTGTTGTTCCACTCGCGCAGGATGTGCCAAGCATCGTTAGCATAAATCAGGACGACGAATCTGTCATCGGCTTGCAAAGTGTCGTTTTCAATAGGATCCGCGTTGTTGTAGTCGGTCAGGGCGAGGTCAAAGCTTAAGTTTTGGCTCAGGTTGAACTCAGGTGTCACAAGCCATCTTTGGTTATTGCTATAGATGTTGACTTTTATGTTGTATTCACCTAAAGCATTGGGGCTCATAGACCATGCGTATGTTGTGGGTGACAATTGAATGGAGTCGGTAAGGACATAATCAACCAGGCCAGTGTATTGTGTCCAACCAGAAGGAACGCTATTTACATTAAATTCCTCATAAAGACCATCAGCATAGGCGGCTGTTCTATAGCTGACAATGTAATTATCGTTGGTACCATTCCAGTTTACGGTGGCGCTATAGTTGCCAGGGTTTACGGTGAGGTTCGTAGGAGCGGGGCAAGCGATG
>JAEEGH010029394.1_pt1 | contig 10746 bp, 8 predicted proteins | sample 9134181 | NCBI WGS metagenome assembly JAEEGH01 (sample SAMN16246544, study PRJNA631951) | gut metagenome | biome: gut microbiome; feature: rumen; material: DP-attached | host: Bos | place: Iran: Karaj | collected 2018-10
TATATACACTATAACTCTTAGTCCGACCCCGACAGTTTCTAAAGAAATCAACGCTCTCGTTTCTTCTTGTTCTCGGTACTTGCTTGTACTTCCTTCAATCTTGTCAATGAACGTGTCAAAAAATCCCATTCGACGTGCGAACGGGATTGCAAAGGTAATCAGAAAATTTAAAACAGCAAACTTTTTTATAAAAAAATTTTAAGATTTTTCTGTTTCTTTCCGATTCATCAGGATCCTTGCCTGGAGCTCCCAGGTACGTAACCTGTCCTTATACAGATTGTTAGCATTGACTTTCTCGATATTGAGGGACGCATCGGAATTTTCGTCCCATCTGCGACAATTATACAACACATCATAGATCCTGCCGATCTGGTACTCCCTGGACACCCTCAGGCCTACGGCATAGTCCTCCCCGTATTTTGTAACCGGGAAGTTGATACGGCGCAGTATCGGGACGAAGAATCCACGTGGCGCACCGAGTCCGTTGATGCGCAGGGCATTGTTGCGACCGTTCTCGGGAGTCCATTCCCTATGGTCGATTATTCCCGGAGGCAGCTGGTTCAGATTGAAATCAGTTATCCTGTATGTACCTACTACCATTGCACAGTTCTGCGCACGGAAGGCATCGACGAATTTCTGCACCGTGGTTTCGTCATAATAGACGTCATCCGAATCGAGTTGTATGGCGAACCTTCCGCAAAGTGGATGGTGAAGTGCGGCGTTCCAGTTTCCTCCGATAGCGTGATAAGAAGTGTCCTGGGCTATGTAGACCAGTTTGGGATCATTCAGGAATCCCTTGATCACATCCACTGTCCCATCAGTGGAGTTGTCATCCACCACGATTACGTTGTACTTGAAAGAGGTCTTTTGATTTAAAGCGGATGCGATCGCGTCACCTATCGTGCGCACGCGATTCTTACAAGGTATGACGACGGACGCTTCATACTCGAATTCCCCTTCGGACAGGTCCACATCCTTGAACTTCGGTTCCAGGTAGCCGCCGACATCCTTCAGGTGCTGCGTGCACGCCTTTTCCATCTCGATCTGCACAGCGCGGTTCCTGGGGTCCACATAGTCGAACAGTTTCTCTCCTGACTTGCGTGTATCCGTTTCTATCTCATAATACAGGTATTCATTGATGTGGACAAGGCCGCCTTTCTGGGAAACCTTCAGTCTCAGGTCATAGAGCCCGGCATATTCATATTCCGCATCCATCCTGGCCACCGCTTCCTTGAGCGCCGAAGTGCGGTAGATCAAAACCGAGCCGAAATCGAAATCATCCCTGAGCGATCCTTCCTGGCAATCGATCACGGGAGCGAATACACGCTCCCCGTCCATCTCCTTGAAATGGTCTGAATATACCATCGACGCCGAGGTATCTTCCGCAACACTCAGGAAACGCTCCAGTGCGAATCGGCCGAAACTCAGTTCCGTGGTCTTGAGATAGATCATCGTGAAGGGTGCCGATGCGGTCAGCGCAATCCTTCTGACGGCGGATGTGCTCCTGAAAGAAGATGCATCGATGTATGTGATGCCGGAGACTTCCGGTTCAGACTTCAAGTTGCCGGTCGTCCTTGCGACTTGGGAATCATCCACGAACGGGATGAAACAGTCTATCCTGTTCATTCGAATAATAAAATAAATTAAGTCAAGTGTCTCACAAAAGTACGAAAATAACCTTAAAGATTAATATATTTGTAGAATAGACGTAAATCACAGGCAAAAAGACATGGACAAGAAAGTCGTAATAATCCCCACTTACAACGAGAAGGAAAACATCGAAGCTATAATCCGGAAAGTGTTCACCCTTGAAGGAGGATATCACATCCTGATTATCGATGACGGTTCTCCCGACGGGACCGCCTCCATAGTAAAAGGACTCCAGGCAGAGTTCCCGGAGCAGTTATTCATGATTGAGAGGAGCGGAAAACTCGGCCTTGGCACAGCATACCTGACGGGATTCAGATGGTCTCTCGAACACGGATACGACTACACGTTCGAGATGGATGCCGACTTCTCCCACAACCCTGACGACCTTCCGAGGCTCTATGAAGCCTGCAAGGAATGCGGCGGGGTGGCCATCGGTTCAAGGTATTGCGACGGAATTAGCGTGGTCAACTGGCCGATGGGAAGGATCATCATGTCCTATTTTGCCTCCAAGTACGTCCGCGGAGTCCTGGGGATGGACATTCACGACTGCACTGCAGGCTTCAAATGCTACAGCCGGCAGGCTCTCGACGCCATAGATTTCGACGACGTCAGGATGAAAGGGTATGGTTTCCAGATCGAGATGAAATTTACCGCCTGGAAACTGGGGTTCAAACTCGTCGAGGTCCCCATCATCTTCGTAAACCGCAAGCTCGGCACATCCAAGATGAGCAGCGGAATATTCGGAGAGGCATTCTGGGGAGTCATCAAACTCAGGTTCAGGAAGTTCCATAGGAAGGGAGAGTAATGTCCCGGTATCTTCTGACAAATGCCACCATCGTGACGGGAGAGTCTTCTTTCCCGGGCAGCCTCGGCATTGACGGAGGGTATATCCATGATATCTGGAAGGAAGGGAATCCCGACTTCCCCGGTGCGGAGGTAATCGACCTGGAAGGAAAGATACTGATGGCGGGCGGGATAGATGCCCACGTCCACTTCCGCGAGCCAGGGATGACCTGGAAGGCGGACATAGCCAGTGAATCGGAGGCAGCCCTTCTTGGCGGAATCACCTCTTTCGTGGACATGCCGAATACGCTTCCCCCAGCCACCACGATGGAAGCTGTCGACGACAAGCTGTCAAGGGCTTCATCGAGTTCCAAGGCAAACTATGGATTCCATATCGGCGCTACCAACTCCAACACTGCCCAGATCAGGGATTATCTTGAATCCGGACTCGGCAGCAGGTTCGGAGGCATAAAGGTATTCATGGGGTCTTCTACCGGAAACATGCTGGTCGACAGGGATGCGACCCTGGAAGAAATCTTCTCTATAAAAGGGAAGACCATACTCGTCCATTGCGAGGATGAGGGCACGGTCAGGGCAAATCTCGAAGCTGCCAGGAATGAATATGGGAACGATATCCCCTTCCATATGCATCCGGTGATACGGAGCCGGGAAGCTTGCATCCGATCCACCCGGAAAGCCATCGAACTGGCCTTGAAGCATGGAACCAGGTTGCATATCCTGCACGTCTCGACTGCAGAAGAGGTACGGATGATCCGGGAAGCCAAACGTATCAACCCTGGTATCTCTGCCGAAACGTCTGCCAATTACCTATGGTTCTGCGACGAAGACTATGACAGGCTCGGAGGCAGGCTCAAATGCAATCCGGCCGTCAAGACAAAGGAGGACCGCACGGCCCTGCTGGAAGGGTTCTCGGATGGGACGATCGACACAATCGGGTCCGACCACGCCCCTCATCTCCTGTCCGAAAAAGAAAGGGTCTATACAGAATGCCCTTCCGGAATACCCTCCATCCGTCATTCCCTGCCGGCCGTCCTTACCCTTGCGCTCAGGAACGGTATCCCTCTCACCAGGGTCGCATCGGCATTCTCCGAAAACATAGCCCGGATACTCGGGATCAAGGACCGCGGATATATCAGGAAAGGAGCCTGTGCCGACCTGACTGTCCTGGATTTAGACGAGGAATTCATCGCGGATGGAAAAGGCTACAAATGCGGATGGACCCCGTATGAAGGGTACAGGCTCAAAGGCAAGGTCGATATGGTATGGCTTAACGGGATTCCTGCCGTCTCCGGCAACAGGATGTGTACTGGGAAAGCACAATCCCGGCCACAGCCACTGCAATTCCTACCCATTGGATAAGGCATAGGTGTTCACGTCCTATGCATTCGGCGACCAATGCGGTCGCCACGCACATCATTGCCAGGAATACACTTGATTTAGCCACCCCAAGCCTCTTGATTGTCATGGCCCAAAGCGAGAAGGCCAGGCTGGAACACAGGAGGGCCAGCGAAAGGACCGGTCCCATCACGTTGGCGGAAACATATGACGGATTGAAATCCCTGATACCCTTTGTAAGGAAAAAGGGCAGAAGGTAAAGCGAACCTATCAGGAACTGGTACATGACTATCACCTGCGGCCTGTAGTCCGCAGACAGGCATTTGGTCATCGAAGCGTGTCCAACCTCGGAAAGCACGGCCAGCAACAGCAGGATTATCCCCAGGACGAAATTACCCGGAGTGCCGCACCCGGCCTGCGAACGGATGACCAGGCAGATTCCGGCAAGGGTTACGATCACCCCGAATAAATTCAGGCCCGAAACCTTCTCCTTGAATATCAGGACGGCAGCTCCTACCGAGAATATCGGAACAGAGGCGATGATCATGGCGCTTATGGTCGGAGAGCCGGTCTCCTTGATACCGTATGTTTCGCAGAGGAAATATACCAGGGGTTCAAAGAGAGACAGGAGGGCGAACTTCCAAAGGTCCTTTTTCGCCATCCATCTGAACTGTCCGGTGATGATGTTGAAGAATACGAGGACCAATCCCGCTATACAGATCCTCAACGGAACGAAATAGAAGATAGGGATATCGGCGGCAATCAGTTCATCGCTCCATATATAGGACATTCCCCACAATATGATGGCAAGGGCGGACAGGATATATATCACTGCCTTGTTGTCACATATGCTGCGAGGAACGTTCATGTCGGATATCAGTATCTTTCAGTTTAGCAAATATACTGAAATAATTCCGACAAAAAGTCAATATTTCGACAAAAATAATAACGATTCTATAGGAAAATACCGACTATCCCTTAATCAATCGCAGCGAGATACGGCTGCGCTCGAGATCGACATCGATCACGCTTACTGTGACTTTCTGATGCAGTTTAAGTTTCGCTCCACGCATCTGGGAAACATGGATAAGGCCGTTCTCGTGGATGCCTATATCCACGAATGCACCGAAGGCTGTGATGTTTGTAACGATTCCTGGGAGTTCCATCCCCTGCTTCAGGTCATCTATCTCATGGATATCTTCTGCAAAGCTGAATTCCTGCACCTGGCTTCTCGGATCCCTTCCCGGCTTGGCCAGTTCCTTCAGGATGTCATTTATGGTCGGGAGACCGAATTCCCCTTCCACATACCTGGAAGGATCGATTTGGGAGACAAGCTTCTCATTGCCCACCAGGTCGCTGGCCGAGACCTTCAGGTCCTTGGCCATCCTGTCCACGATGTGGTAGCATTCCGGATGGACGGCGGAATTGTCCAGAGGATTGGATGCACCGTGGATCCTCAGGAAGCCCGCACACTGTTCAAAGGACTTCGGGCCAAGCTTGGGAACCTTGTGAAGCTGGTCCCTGGAAGTAAAGCTTCCTATCGATGAACGATACGATACGATATTGGATGCGAGAGCCGGACCTATGCCGGAGACATAGCTCAACAGGTATGGACTTGCCGTATTGAGGTTGACTCCTACGCTGTTGACACAGAAAGCCACGGTATTGTCCAGCTTCTCCCGTAGCAGGTTCTGGTCGACATCGTGCTGGTACTGGCCTATGCCAAGAGACTTGGGATCTATCTTCACAAGCTCGGCGAGCGGATCCATAAGCCTCCTGCCTATCGATACGGCCCCTCTTACAGTGACATCCTCGTCCGGGAACTCCTTCCGTGCGACTTCGGATGCAGAGTAGATCGAAGCTCCGTCCTCACTGACAGTATATACCTTTACATTATCAGGAAGTCCCACCCTCTTGATGAAATCCTCGGTTTCACGGGAAGCGGTGCCATTCCCGATGGCGATAACTTCGATGCCGTAATCCTCGACCATGCCGGCTACGGCCATGATGGATTTAACCTTCTCGCTCTGTGGAGGATGCGGGAATATGATCTCGTGGTGGAGAAGGTTGCCGTTCGAGTCGAGGCACGCAATCTTGCATCCGTTGCGGAAACCGGGGTCTATGGCCATCGTCCTTTTCTGGCCCACCGGAGGGGACAGCAGCAACTGAGTCAGATTATCACCGAAAACCGCTATGGACTCGATATCAGCCTTCTCCTTCGCCTCTTTCAGGACCTCGTTGGTAATGGACGGTTCCAACAGCCTCTTGAAGGAATCGTCCACAGCCATCCTGACCTGGTCGGCCAGTTTGGCCCCGGGGTAGCGATGTTCCTGGCAGAAGTCATAGTATATCTTGTTGCCGCATTTCTCCGGATCGGCATCGAGACCTACGGAAAGGAAACCCTCATTCTCAGCCCTCAGCATGGCGAGGAGGTTATGGGAAGGAATCCTTTGAAGCGGCATCGAGAAATTGAAATATGTCCTGTACTTGGAGGCCTCCGGATTCCCTGCAGCAGACTTGGTCGCCCTGGATTCGATCCTCCTCGTCCTGAAAATCCTTCTCAGGGAGTCCCTTACACCGGCGGACTCAGAGAACCTCTCAGCCAGTATATCCCTGGCCCCGGCAAGGGCATCCTCGACAGTTTCCACATTGTCGTTCAAATACTTCCGGGCCTCAGCCTCAGGGTCGGCCAGCTTGACGTTCCACATAAGGTCGGCCAGAGGTTCAAGCCCTTTCTCCTTGGCGACAGTCGCCCTGGTACGCCGCTTTGGCCTGAAAGGCAGATACAGGTCCTCCAGCTCGCTTGCCACCAGGCAGTTCTCAATCCGCGCCTTCAGTTCCCCGGTCAGCTTCCCCTGCTCTTCTATCGTGGACAGGATGGATTCCTTGCGTTTCTCCATCTCGGAGAACACATCGTTCCAATGCTTTATCTCTGCCACTGCAGCATCGTCCAGCCCTCCGGTCTTCTCCTTCCTGTAACGGCTGATGAACGGTATGGTGCTCCCTTCCTCGAAAAGCCTTACGCAGTTTTCTACCTGCCAGTCCTTTACACCGAGTTTGTCGGCTATGGAATCAATGTAAATCTTTTTCATGGCTTAATCCTGTGAGACAATCTTCAGTTCATCCCTGTAGGCGGAGAATATCTTGGATTTCGAGACAAAACCGATGTATGACCTGTCGGAACGCCTGACTACAGGAAGGTTCCACGCCGACGTGGTCTCGAACTTCTTCATGACGGAATCCATCCCTTCGTCTTCGTAGACATATTCCTCTGCGCTCCTCATGAAGTTGAATACGTGGAGGGTATCGTACTCCTTGTAGCGGAACATGTCCTTGCGGATGTCTTCCAGGGAGACATATCCCTGGAACCTGCCTTTCGAATCTATCACCGGGAACAGGTTCCTGGATGATTCGGAGACCACCTCGACCAGCCTGCCAAGCGTGTCGTCAATCCTCACCGTGGAAAAATCATTTTCGATCACATCGGAAACCTTCATGAGGGTCAGGACGGCCTGGTCGCTGTCATGGGTGAGGAGTTCTCCTCTCTGTGCGATTCGTTTGGTGTAGATTGAATATCTCTCCACCAGCCTGGTCGAACCGAAGGCGATAGTGGCCGTAAGGATCAACGGGAGGAACAGGTCATACCCTCCGGAGATTTCGGCAATAAGGAAGATCGCGGTCATAGGAGCCTGCATGACCCCGGCCATCAGGCCGGCCATCCCGACCAGGACGAAATTCTGCTCGGGAACCGAAAGTGAGGTTCCTGACAAAATCAGATTCAGCGTCCGCGCGACGAAAAAACCTGCGATGGCTCCCACGAAAAGTGTCGGTCCGAAAGTACCGCCGACTCCCCCGCCGGCGTTGGTCAGGGTCATGGAAAACACTTTCAGCAGAAGGATGAGCAGGAAGAAGACCGGAACGGACCAGGGACTTCTCGAAAGGAAAGCCAGAGGAGTCTGGCCCTCAAGCGACAGTTCATGCCCGTTCAGGAGAACTCCCAGAGACTCATAACCTTCACCATACAACGGAGGGAAAAGGAATATCAGGAAACCGAGTCCGATGGCGCAGAGAATCCATTTGACATATGGATTGGTCATCTTGCCGATGCGGTCCTCAAGCCACAGGGTGGTCCTGGTGAAATATATGGAACAGCCTCCGCAGAAAAGCCCCAGGATGATGTAGAATGGGATATTCTTGAGATCGAATGGGGTCAGTGTGCACTCGAACGGAGTAGCCTTGCCAAGGAATATGTATGAAACCACCGTCGCCGACACGGTCGAAAGGAGCAGCGGCATCATGGAGTTCATCGAGATGTTGAAAAGGAGTATCTCCAGGACGAAAAGGATGCCGGCAAGCGGAGCCTTGAATATCCCCGCCACGGCGGCAGCCGCGCCGCATCCTAGTAGGATTGTCATGCTTCTGTAGGACATCCCTGCCTTGCGGGCGAAGTTCGAACCGATGGCGGCACCCGTATATACGATAGGAGCCTCTGCTCCCACGGACCCACCGAATCCTATCGTAACGGAACTGGCCAGCACCGAGGACCACATGTTGTGCGGCTTGATTCGGGAATCGTGCCTGGAAACAGCCTGGAGTGCCTTGGTGACCCCGTGGCCGATGTTGTCCTTAAGGATGAACCTGCAGAAAAGCATGGCCAGGAGCATTCCGATTCCCGGAAGCACGATATAATAGAGGGCACCGTTCCAGATACCTCCGAAAACGGAACCCAATCCATGCTGGATCAGACTTATGAGTGACTTGAGGATAACTGCGGCAAGGCCCACCACGAGGCCTACTGCTATGCTCAGGACCAGAAGCCGGTTCCTCTCGGACAGATGCGATATGAGATTCCATTTGGACATACTCATTTGCGAATATACGATTAATTCAAAAAAAAAGGATTACTTTTGGGTTATGAAGAAGATTGTATTGTCCATTGTTTCGGTCATCCTGGTTGCCCTGCTGGCGATTCTCGGACTGAACATCTATAGCGGACACGGTCCGCGGGAGAGGGTAAAGGCTCCTGACGGGAGCAGTGTTGTCGTGGAAGAACTCAGCTATTACATCCGTGGAGGAAAGGTCTTCGGCAAGGTTTACAAGCCCGAGGGGGACTCTTCCTGGAAATTGCCCATGGTGGTCTATCTCCACGAACCTCTCAAGACTGATTTCCCGGAATCGGTCCTGAAGTCCCTGGTCGGTGACGGGGTCGTAGGATATGCCACAGGTTTCAGGGGAACTGACAGTGATGCCGCTGCACTTGTCAAACGAATCAGCAGGGAGGATTTCGTGGAAGACAGGATGGTCTTCCTCATAGGAGATGCCGCCACTGCGGATGTTGTCCTGCTGGCCGCTTCCAGGTTGGGGCACCGGATACAGGGTCTTATACTGGTCGAGCCGAATCCCACAGGCAAGGCCCGTGATATTTACCAGATATATTCCAAGGAGTTCCTTACCATCGGCTCGTCCGAGAAAGGAAAGGCGGTAGGACTCATCAAAGACTATCTTGACGAAAGAGGAGCACTGAAATGAAAAAGGTCAGGTTCGGATTGGTCGGCACCGGCAGGATCAGCGACTGGGTGCTCAAGGGAGCGGTACTCGAGCCAAGGTTCGAAGCCGCAGCGGTCTGCTCACGTACGGAAGAGAATGCGGAAGCCTTTGCAGCCAGGCATGGCATTCCCAAGATTTTCACGGATGTTGAAGAGATGGCATCCGACCCGTCGGTCGATGCGGTCTATATCGGTACGCCCAACAACACCCACCACGACCTGGCAATAAAATGTCTGGATCACGGGAAGCACGTAATATGCGAAAAGCCCCTCGCATCCAACGCCCGTGAAGTCCGCGAGATGGTGGCCGCGGCAAAGGCCAACGGCGTGGTGCTGATGGAGGCGATGATTTCCACCCTGAGCCCCAATTTCAGGATGGTCCAGGAAAAGGTCAAGGAACTGGGGCCCGTCCGGAATTACTCCGGGACCTTCTGCCAGTTCTCATCGAAATACGACCTGCTGAAGAATATCCTGTCCGGCGAGTCGGACTCCCCCGTCCCGAGTTCGTTCAATCCAGACCGTTCCGGAGGAGCCTTGATGGACATCGGTATTTATCCTATCTACCCGATGGTCGCTCTTTTCGGAAGCCCCGCTGCTGTAAAAGCAAACGTCCTTACCGTGGAGGTGCCGACCTCCTGCGGGATGATGCCCGTCGACCATCAGGGAACGGTACTCTTTGAATACGAGGGAATGACGGCAACGGCAACATATTCAAAGATAGCTGATTCCAAGCTCCGGACGGAGATATCCTGCGACGGGGGAATCCTGTCCCTTGACCAGATCCATATCACCAGGCAGGTGGAACTCACGATGCGCGGGGTTCCTACCTCGGGCCGTTCCAGCGGACCTGCCACGAAGGACATCACGGTCCCCTGCGACCCTGATGAATATCTGTGCGAATTCAAGGAGTTCATCGACGTGATCGAGAGCGGCCGTTCCGAATCAGCGAACAACAGCCTTGCCAACTCCCTTGCAGTCGCCGGAATAATGGACGAAATCCGCCGTCAGGCCGGAATCATCTTCCCGGCAGACAATCGTTAAGCATCACTGTCCGCCGAGGCGGGAGAAGAATGTAAGGACGTCCTCCCAGGTCTTGAATGCGTCGGAGCCATAGTGGATGAGGGTACCCATGAAGTCCCGGCCACCGCAGGAGTCCGGTTCGGCATCGATCAGATAATCCCCCAGCAGGAGATTCTTGTGGTTGCTGATCTCCACCCGGTTCCAGACCGGGACGCCCAGGTTGGACTCACACCATTCGAATACGGATCTGCACTCTTCCGGATAATTATAGTCCACAGAGGAAACTATGTGGATGTCGTAGCTTTGTGCAAGAACGGATACCGCCTTCGGCATTCCGCTGGAATGGTTCATCAGCCTGTCGCCCAATGAGATAAAAAGCACCGGTCTTGAT
>JAEEGH010029396.1_pt1 | contig 10745 bp, 9 predicted proteins | sample 9134181 | NCBI WGS metagenome assembly JAEEGH01 (sample SAMN16246544, study PRJNA631951) | gut metagenome | biome: gut microbiome; feature: rumen; material: DP-attached | host: Bos | place: Iran: Karaj | collected 2018-10
TTGCGAAGATTGCTTCAGGTTTGCAGATCTTGTCGAGTTCGGCAAACACCTCTTTCTTAAGAGCCATATCTTCTGATGCAGCCTCGATGACGAGGTCGGCGTCTTTGAATGTGGCGTAGTCGGTGGTGGTTGTGATGTTCTTCAACAGAGCGTCGACGTCCTCTTGGGTCATCTTGCCTTTCTCAACGAGTTTGGCGTAACCTTTTGCAATTGAACCCATAGCCTTGTCAATGCTGGCCTGGGTTCTGCTCTTCATGACGACTGGCATCTTAGCTGCGAAAGCCTTCACAATGCCTTTTGCCATGGTTCCTGTTCCGATAACGTATACTTTCATGTTTCAAAAATTTAACATTTAAAATTCAAAATTTAATTAATTCGTCATTTTGTGCGTGGTCGAAAAATCTCCTCCATTTGAATTGTTTTGCATCATTTGTGAGCCTGAGATTTCTCCATTCTGTTTCGCTCCAGTCGAAATGACGTTAGCGACCTTTGAAATTCGCTTTTTCTTTATTAAGAAACGCTGTCATGCCCGCTTTCTGGTCTTCTGTGGCGAAGCACTTCCCGAAGTTGCGGTTCTCCAGTTCGATGGCGTCGGCGGCAACCATGTCGTAGCTCTCGTTGATGCATTCTTTGGCATATTTGATAGCCAATGGTGCGTTGGCGACGATCTTCTGTGCTGTCTCGATGACTCTTTCCATCAACTCTTCTGGAGCAAACACAGCGTTCACCAAGCCGATGCGCAGTGCTTCGTCGGCACGGATAGCCTTGCCTGTGTATATCATCTCCTTGGCGTAGCCTTGTCCGATGAGCTTTGCCAGACGGTATGTGCCGCTGAAACCAGGTGTGATGCCCAGTCCCACCTCAGGCTGACCGAACTTGGCGTTGCTTGAGGCGTAACGGAAGTCACAAGCCATTGCGAGCTCGCAACCACCGCCGAGGCAGAATCCGTTGACGGCAGCGATGACCGGTATCGGGAGCAGCTCAATCTTACGGAAAGCGATGGCGCCGAGTTTGCTGAACTCATAGCCTTCTTTCTCATAGAGATGCACCATCTCCGAGATATCGGCACCTGCCACAAACGACTTCTCGCCGTCACCGGTGATGATGAGGACGCGGGTCTTCTTGGTGTCGAGGTTGCTTACGAAGTTGTCGATTTCACTCAAGACTGTCGAGTTGAGTGCATTCAACGACTTGGGAGCCGACACCGTCATGATGGTGATGCCGTTGTCTTTAAATTCGGTCTTTAAGAATTGATATTCCATAATTTTTAATTATTCTGTTGTAGAGACGGACGGCCGTCCGTCTCTACAACGAATATTAATCAATCATTGATTTCAAATTCGGGCTAATTATCAATTTTGCCTCTGTAGCGGCCTGCACCTGCTCGACGGTGAATTCAGGATGGATCTCTGTGAGGACGATACCTTCTTTTGTGATTTCCATCACGCCCATCTCGGTGATTATCATATTGACCTGACCTGCTGCTGTGAGAGGCAGTGTGCATTCCTTCAAGATCTTAGGAGCACCTTTCTGAGTGTGTTCCATGGTGAGGATAACGCGTTTTGCACCGACCACGAGGTCCATTGCGCCGCCCATGCCAGGAGCCATCTTGCCTGGGATGATCCAGTTGGCGAGGTTACCCTTCTCATCGACCTGCAATGCGCCGAGGAACGACACGTTGACGTGGCCGCCACGGATGATTGCGAATGATGTTGCTGAATCGAATGTGCAAGCGCCTGGTGTCAAGGTGATGAAACCGCCGCCAGCGTTGATGAGGTTTTTGTCTTCCTTGCCTTCCTCTGGTGTTGGGCCCATGCCCATAGCGCCGTTTTCGGTCTGCAGTGTCACTGACACGCCTTCCGGAAGATAGTTAGGAATCATTGTCGGAAGACCGATACCCAAATTCACAACATCGCCGTCATGCAACTCTTTAGCAGCACGTCTTGCGATAACTTCTCTGATTTCGTTTTTTTCCATATAGCAAAATATTTAATTGTTAATTTGTATTTTCTCTTTTAAACAGCTAATGGCTAATGGCTAATGACTATTTCATCCCGCGTTTAACCATTTCCTGGACGATGAATGATGCCACGTCATCGGCATAGGTGTTCATTCCGAAACCGGCGTCGAAACCGAGCTCCTTGGCAAGTTCGTGAGTGATACGAGCGCCACCGCAGCAGCAGATCATCTTGTCGCGTAAGCCCTCAGCCTCCATCAGCTCGATGAATTCGGTCATATTCTTGATGTGGACATCTTTCTGTGTAACTGTCTGTGAGACCAGCAACGCATCGGCATGAAGCTCCACGCCTTTTGCGATGAACTCTTCATTCGGAACCTGTGAACCGAGGTTGTAAGCTTCTATCATCTCGTAACGCTCCAGTCCGTAATGACCTGCATAACCCTTCATGTTCATGATGGCGTCGATACCCACGGTGTGGGCGTCAGTGCCTGTTGAAGCGCCAACCACAACAATCTTACGGCCAATGTTTTCCTTAATGTATTGGTCGGTCTCGTACATGTCCATGGTGTTCGACTCGACTTTCGGCACGTAGATGGTGCTGTAGTTCACAGTGTGAGTGCAGCTTCCATAACAGTTAAAGAATGTAAAACCTGGTGTTAACTCTTTGTAATACACCACGATAGGGTTCTCAAAGCCCATCGTCTTGAGGAGTTGTTTAGCTGCCTCGACAGCTTCTGCGCCGCATGGCACCGGCAATGTGAAACTCAGCTGGGTTTTACCGTCATTCATGGTGTCGCCATACGGCTTGATTTTGGTTAAGTCTAAGGTTTTGTCGAAATCCTTAGCTTCCATTGAATATAATCCTTCGCTCATATATAATATAATTTACTCTATTTCAATTAGTTACAAAACGAGATATGATAAAAGCCATTACACCTTTATCATGTCTGCAAATATAATATATTTTTTTAAATAAAAAACAAAAATTTCATTGATTTTTTATTGGGGATTATAGGTGCCATTTTCGAATTGCTCTCAGTACCCTGTGGTAAGTCGCAATTCTGCAAATGGCACCTATAATTCCGACACAAACCTTCTCTTCGTCATTTCGACTGGAGCGAAGCGAAATGGAGAAATCACCGCCAATGAAGATTTCAGAATTATTCGAAAGGCGGTGATTTCTCGACAAGCTCGAAATGACACTATTGCTTGTGCTTTTTAAACAACTTTTTCCTGAAAAGGAATAAATTGAAAATCACAAAAACAGCAATCAGAATTCCCAAAGTAATCATGGTGGCATCAAAACCTTGAGGCGCATAGCTGACCAAAAGCAGCACGGGGAATCCGAGGGCTACAGCAGGAAGTGATTGAAGCACAAGGTTGTTTGCCGCCGGGGTCTCAAATTTAGGGTCGATTTCGCGAAGCAATATCATACCATTGGATGCCGTGCCTGTCAACATGCCGAACATGCTGAAAAAGCCTTCATATACGTAGTTCGGATAGAGATGCTTGCACACTTTCAAGACAAACCAGAATGTCGCAATGGCTCCGAGGGTGCAAACGAGTATGTAAGGTAGCGCAAACCCCTTGAATTCACTGAAGTTGATGGCTGCCGTGCCTGCCACAATCATGATATCGAAGAAGAATCCGCTAATACGGTTCAAAAGGTAGTTGTTGATATACTCGCGTTTCATGATTTTGGCTCTTTGCAGACTCTTCATGATGCCTTTTATCATTATGCCAAACAGCGTTCCGAGCAAGAAGTTAAAGCCCCACATCAACGGCATCAGGGTTTTCTCGCCGAATTCGCCGAGGTCGAAACTCTGCAAGGCATGGTTGAAGAGATATACCAGCAAGTATGTGAAAAGCACCAAGCCGATTTGTATAGACATTTTGTCAACTGATTCAGTATCAGGGATTTCATTCTCATTCTCGTAGTCGCTGAGTTTGTTTCTCTGCTTCTCCTGAATATCAGAAATCTTGATTTTGCCTTTCTTTTTCAAAATATTAAGATAAATCACTCCGACCACGCAGCCGATGATGAAGCCCATAGCAGCTATTGACAATCCGAAGTCTTTTCCTGGAAAATCCATGCCCTGTTCAGCGGCCCTGTCCATATAAATAGTGCCGAAATTCAGTGCCTGTCCTGGTCCTTGACCGTAGCCCATCGGAAGAAGCAATCCTGCGGCATAGAATATCTGTTTTCCAAAATAGAACATTGGTATCGTAACTAACAGACCGACAATGCCTTGAATGATATATGTGCTTGCTGTCAAAGTGCCGGTTTCAATCACCTTCATAGTGCTTGATTTCGACTCAACTTTGTTGTTTTTCAATGCCAAAGCGACAAAACCGAGACCAAGAGCGTGATATGTGATGATTTCCATTGAGCTTTTGTCGATTAAATCCTCCCATCCAAGCAAGTCAGAATATATCGCCTTGAAAACCAATATCAAAGCGCCTCCAATCAGTGCTGAGGGAATCAGACTTCTCTGCATAAATGGCACTTTTGTTCGCACAATGTTGCCTGTCAATAGTCCAACTGCGATGATACCAAACTGTATCATTGCGTTCCAAACCGCATCGGTTGCAAAAAATGGCATTGTTAAAATATTCATATTCAATTGATTTTATTTAGTTTCTCTTCCAAAGCGACGATGATGTCGCGGTATTTTGCGGCATTCATGAAGTCGAGTTCCTTGACCGATTTCTCCATATCTTTCTTGGCTTCCTGAATGGCTTTTTTGATGTCTTTTGCCGAACGGTAAACGGCTGTTTTCTCTTCGGCTACCGACCTCACATGTTCCTCTGTCATCTCATAATCAACGAGTTTATGGCTGCTGACGGTATCAACCCAAGCTGTGTCTAGTGGTTTGATGATGGTCTTCGGCACTATGTCGTGCTCGATGTTGTATGCCATCTGTTTCTCGCGTCGCCGCTGTGTCTCGTCAATGGTTTTTTGCATCGACTCGGTGATTTTATCAGCGTACATTATCACTTTGCTGTCGGCATTGCGGGCGGCGCGTCCTGCCGTCTGTGTCAGCGAGCGTTCCGAACGGAGGAATCCCTCTTTGTCGGCATCCAATATCGCGACAAGCTGAACCTCAGGCAGATCCAAGCCCTCACGAAGCAGGTTGACACCCACCAAAACGTCGAAGTCTCCCCTTCTCAATCCCATCATTATCTCTACACGGTCCAGAGTGTCGACGTCGGAATGTATATATCTTGTTGCGATATTCAAGTTATTAAGGTAGTTTGTGAGCTCCTCCGCCATTCGTTTCGTCAAAGTGGTGACCAGGACACGCTGTTTGCGCGCTATCACTCGAATGATCTCGTCGACGAGGTCGTCGACCTGGTTGGTGCACGGTCTCACCTCTATTTTAGGGTCCAACAAGCCTGTCGGGCGTATGAGCTGCTCCACGTAAACGCCTTGTGTCTGCTGCATCTCATAGTCGCCAGGTGTCGCGCTGACATATATGGTCTGACCCGTAAGTGCTTCAAACTCATCGAATTTCAATGGTCTGTTATCGAGCGCCGACGGCAGTCGGAAGCCGTACTCGACCAGAGTCTGTTTGCGTGAACGGTCGCCACCGTACATGCCACGTATCTGCGACACGGTGACGTGACTCTCATCAATGATGGTGATGTAATCGTCTGGGAAAAAGTCAAGCAGACAGAACGGGCGCGTGCCGGCGGCGCGGCCATCGAAATACCTCGAATAGTTCTCGATGCCTGAGCAGTAACCGAGCTCACGAATCATCTCAACATCATGATTTACACGGTCTTCCAGACGTTTTGCGTCTTCATATTTGCCAATATCACGGAAATATTCAGCCTGTTTGAACATGTCGAGCAGAATTTCCTCCGTCGCCTGTTTTATCTTGTCTTTCGAGGTGACAAAAATATTCGCGGGAAACAGCGTCACATTTTGCAACTCCTCTATTCTCGTGCCATTTATGTAGTCGAACGACTCGAGTTCTTCAATCTCATCGTCCCAAAAAATGATTCTGAACGGTGTCTCGCCGTATGCGGGAAAAACATCCACAGTGTCGCCTTTCACACGGAAACGGCCACGTGTAAACTCAATATCATTTCGGTTATACAGCGCATTAGTCAGCTGGAAAAGCAGGTCATCACGACGTATTTTCTGTCCGACCTCGAGATTTATCACGTTTTTGCTGAAATCTTCAGGGTTTCCTATGCCGTAAATGCATGATACTGAAGACACTATGATGACATCACGTCGCCCCGACATCAGTGCTGACGTGGCGCTCAAACGCAGACGGTCAATCTCGTCGTTTATCGACAGATCTTTTTCAATATAGGTGTTCGTCTGCGGAATAAAAGCCTCAGGCTGGTAGTAATCATAATACGAGACGAAATATTCGACCCTGTTTTCCGGGAAAAACTGCTTGAATTCGCTGTAAAGCTGTGCCGCGAGGGTCTTGTTATGGCTCAGAATCAGGGCTGGCCGGTTCAATTCCGCGAGCATGTTGGCTATGGTGAAAGTCTTTCCTGAGCCCGTCACACCCATCAAAGTCTGGTACCTCTCGCCTGCCAAAATGCCGTTTTTCAGCTGTTCGATGGCTTGCGGCTGGTCGCCAGTCGGCTTGAAGTCCGATATTAGTTTGAAATTCATAATCAATGCGTTACGTTGAAAGTCATAATAATCGGATAATGGTCTGACAATTTTTTCTTCAGCCGTGTGAAGGTCATCGGGATGATATTTTCACTGTGCCAGAAATAGTCGATTCTAAGCAACGGAAGCTCCCCGCAATACGTCTTGCCAAATCCGTGGCCGACTTGCAGAAAAGCGTCACTCATGCCTGCTTTACGCATCTGATGGTAGGTGTACGACATCGGAGTGTCGTTGAAGTCACCACAAACTATTATTGGAAGCCCGTTTTCAGGCATGTTTTCCATTATGAATTTGGTATCTTCCGTCCTTTCTTTAAATCCATATTTCAGCTTGGAAATCAATGACTTGCCTTTTGTATCGGAATCATCTATATAATGTTTCGCGTCATGGATGTACTCTATCTCGTCATTTGTTAAACAATACGACTTCAAATGCACACATTCCACGTAAAATTTTCCAAGTCCTCCGGCATTGACAAGCTTAACCGTCCCGAAGGTGCAAGCGTCATTGAATTTTTCTGAAAACGCATCATCCTCAAGGGGATACTTCGATAAAATAAGAATTCCCGAAAGTTCATTTACATAATATTTGCAATTGATTTTATCCGAAAAACTTGCCAAAGTTTTTTTACTAAAACCTCCACATTCCTGAAAACAAACAACATCCGGATTTAAACCATTGATAATCTCGATAACATCAGCTTTAACACTATTGGAATTTCGTTGTTTATCAGTAATATCATTGAAATGAGCCGTGTTGTACGACATTATTTTGATGTTTCCATCTTCTATCAACTCTTTTTTGACAGAAAACGACTTTAAAAATCCGGGTACTGCAATGACTAACGCCATTATCGTATACAGCCATGTCTTTTTTGATTTTAAAAGAATTAAAACCAACAATATCAATAAGTTAAAGAAAAGAATCGGCCAATAAGCGAGTCCGAAGAATGAGGTCCAGACGAAATAATCCGGTGAGATATAAGGATTTATTGCACACAAAAACATACTCAGCAGTCCGATAACTGCGAAAATGCTGACTAAAAATATCAGCACACGTCTGCCGAAAGACTGTTTCTGCTCGTTTTGTCCCATCAGCTTTTCTTGCTTTGTTTAAACAAAAACTCCTTCTCTTCCTCTGTCAGGCTGCTGTAACCGCCTTTGCCGATCTTATCAAGGATTTGGTTGGTGCGGCGTTCGTCATCGGCACGATCTTTGTTGTAATCCCAGTCGGACTTCGGTCTGTCGTTGAAAGAGTTGTTTTTATTTCTTTTGATATTGAATTTAGGTGTCCAGCCGTTATCTTTGTGTTTCCAGTAAAGTATCAGCAACAAGCCCCATAACATGCCGCCGACATGTGCGAAGTGAGCCACATTGTCCACCGAGTTGAATCCCATGAATAACTCAAGCAGACCGTAAATTATTACGAAATATTTCGCTTTGATTGGGATCGCGAAGTAGATGTAAATTCTGGAGTCGGGCCACATCATGCCGAAGGCGAGCAAAATGCCGTAAACGGCTCCTGAGGCACCCACTGTGGTAAGCATGTTGAGATAATCATCCACTGAAATGATTCTGCCTCCCAGGTTGACATTGTCATAGTTTTGAATATCAGAGAGTTGTATGTATTGCACCAACTCCTGTATCAAGCCGGCACCGATGCCGCAAACCATATAGAATATCAGGAATCGTTTGGGTCCCCATGTGTTTTCGATGCTGTTGCCGAACATCCACAAGGCGAACATGTTGAAGAATATGTGTGCGAAGCTGCCGTGCATGAACATGTACGTCACAAACTGGTAGGGTCTGAAATCGGACGCTCCGATGTAATGCAAACCGAGATATTGCGCCAGGTCGATGTGCCAGACATAGTCAAAAGCGATGGTGGCAAGATAAAAAACGAAGTTGATAATCAACAGGTTCTTTACCACTGGCGGTAAAATTGAGAATCCTTGTGGTCTAAATTGATTTTCCATTAGTTTAAACGTGTTTTTATGTCGTCAGCATTGATGATTGTGAAGATTTTCTTGCCGTTTGGGGCCACTTCAGCCACCGCGCAGCCGAAGAGACGGTCGATGATGTCCTGCATCTCCACCGAGCTCAATGTCTGACCAGCCTTCACCGCCATTTGTGATGCCAGCGAACGCGCTAAATTTAACTTCTTATCTGATTGATTACCAGACATATTCGTCTTGTAATCCTCTAATATCTTTTCAATAATTGAGACGGCGTCACTGCCTTTACAGTCGACAGGCGTACCGTTGATAACGAACGTGGTGTTGTTCATCGACTCAATTCTGAAACCAATCTTTTCAAGCTCAGGTTTCAGCTCTTTCAATATCGATGCGTCGTTGATATTCAATGAGATATGATGCGGAAACAGCTCTTGTTGCGATGCTATCACCTCGGTCTCCATCTCCTTAAGGTACTTCTCGTATAGTATCCGCTCATGTGCCAGATGCTGGTCCACAACGAGTATGCCTGACTTCACCGTCGTCACTATATACGACTGTTGCAGCTGTATGAAAAGGCTTTTCTGTTCCTCTTCCTGCACATCAATAACATGTTCATTATCAGCGATATGACTATTGGCTACAGTGTCACCGCTGTCGTCGTATGCTATCCGCCAGTTCTGTTGTTGATGTCGCATCGGACTGATTTTGAACGGATTAAACGTCGGGTCGAAGTCCACTTTCGGAGCCACGACAGGTCTGTCCATACGGCTCGCCTCTCCGAAATCGATGCCCATATTCGGGTTTATGTCGAAGTCCAACGTCGGAGCCAAGTTATTCTGTCCGATGGCTTTACGCACAGCCGAGTGCATGATTGCGTATATCAGCTTCACGTCGATGAAGTTGACCTCGGTCTTCGTCGGATGTATGTTGATGTCGATCTCCTTCGGATCTATCTGAATATCAAGGAAGTAGCCGGGGAAACAGTCCTGTGGAATGAGCTCTTTGTAAGCATTTTCCACCGCATGGTGCAAGTAAGCATGTTTGATGAAACGGCGGTTCACAAAGAAATACTGTTCGCCACGTGTCTTCTTGGAGAACTCTGGCTTAACGATGAATCCATCTATTGTCACTGACTCTGTTATCTGATTGACTGGCAATAACTTACTCTCGTAATCTTTGCCAAAAAGTCCAACGATACGTTGCTTCAGAGTGCCAGGATAAAGGTGGAAAAGCTCCTTGTCGTTGCTCACAAAGGTAAACCCAATCTCCGGGTTCATTATCGTGATACGGAAAAACTCCTCATTGATATGACGAAGCTCTGCCTCATTGGATTTCAGGAAGTTACGTCGTGCCGGTACGTTGAAAAACAGGTTTTTCACAGTGAAGTTTGTGCCCACCGACATCGGTTTTGGCAGCTGTTCGATCACTTTCGAGCCCTCGATACGTATCTTTGTGCCCACTTCATCCTCTTTACGTCGTGTCGTCAGCTCGACCTGCGCCACAGCAGCTATCGAAGCGAGAGCCTCTCCACGGAAACCCATGGTTTTTATGGCAAAGAGGTCGTCGGCACACTTGATTTTCGAGGTGGCGTGACGTTCGAAACAGAGCCTTGCGTCGGTCTCCGACATGCCGCATCCGTTGTCGATGACGGTGATAAAGGTGCGACCGGCATCTTTCACAATCAGGTCGATCTGTGTGGCACCGGCATCTATAGCATTCTCTATCAGCTCCTTAACGACGGAGGCAGGCCGCTGTATGACCTCACCTGCAGCAATCTGATTGGCTACTGAGTCGGGTAGCAACTTGATGATATCCAACGACATAGCTTACTTCTCCCCCAACTTCAAAAACATATTGATGAAATTCTCCACCAAAGGGGTGAAGAAAATGAAGTATATCGCAAGTGCCGCAAAACCAAAGATTATCACATATCTAAGCTTGTTTGCTGCAGCTCTTTTTTTGGCGTAGCCATCATCGTCAACTCTTCCCCATTTGTTGCGCATCTTAGCTCTAAGTTTCTCACTATCAGAGAGATTCGCATCCAAACCTCTCGCCGCTTTTTTCTTCTCCCACTCCTCTTTTTCAGGGTCGTAATACCTTGGAACATATTTAAACTTAGGCATTTCTGGCCTGTGAAACATGAAAATTCCCATAATTCGTTATTTTAAACTGCAAAATTAAACAAAATTTTT
>JAEEGH010029397.1_pt1 | contig 10745 bp, 10 predicted proteins | sample 9134181 | NCBI WGS metagenome assembly JAEEGH01 (sample SAMN16246544, study PRJNA631951) | gut metagenome | biome: gut microbiome; feature: rumen; material: DP-attached | host: Bos | place: Iran: Karaj | collected 2018-10
CCTCTCCGAAAGCCATGCCTTCTTAGAAGAAACCTGAACATCCTTATTATTAGATATTGCACAGCAAATATGCTCTTTTTCGATATTATCTTTTGTTACTCGGATATATTCCATAATCGCTCCTTGTATAATATGCCAAGGAGCACTTAAGCCCCTTGGCATAGATTGTATTTAATATTTACTCAATAGGAAAACAAGCTTCCGTTACATACTCATCAGGATTCTGTGTCTGTGCAGGACTCTAAGCATTTTTTATGTTATAGTAAATCCTTTCCTTTTTGCAGCCACGTCTATCAGTTCTTTGGCTTCTTTAAAGGCGTCCGGCAGCTTTTTGTCCATCCATTCTTTACCTTTTTTTTCTTCTTTTTTGATATCTGCCCAGTTTTTCAATACTTCTCCGGAGTCGCTTACGCTTACATCACCGAATACATGAGGATGACGGCGAATCATTTTTTCAGATACGCATTTTATTACATCATCCATGGTAAACAAGCCTTCTTCTTTGGCGATTGTGGCATGCATTACAACTTGTAACAAAAGATCGCCCAATTCTTCTTTAAGATTGTCCGGATTTCCCGTTTCATCCAATATGTTTATGCCGCAAACTACTTCCGCTGCTTCCTCGATACATGCGGGCTTAAGGCTTGTGTGGGTTTGCTCCCTGTCCCAAGGGCAGCCATCCTCGGCACGAAGTCTTGCGATTATTTCTTCAAATTTTTCGAATTCTGTCATTGTTATTCTCCTTTGCTCTACAAACTGATTATTACCGGGCTATTCCCATCGTTTTTCTTTACACAACCATTTTTTATTATATTCTGAGTTGATATTGATTGACTCGACTATTGGGAATAAAACATCTTTTATTGTACTAAGCGCACTTTGAAAGCTTATGTCTTCCATTGCTTTTTTCTTCTTAATAAAAGCTTTCCATCTATTTTGCCTTGTCGGATCATTAACAAAATCGTTTTCAAAAGCAACAATATCATCAAAGCCGGTTTCTCTGTGCGAAAAGGTTTCTTGTATAGCTCTTTTTAGCTCATGTCCGAACAAGTCAAAGCTAGTTGCTAAAATGTAAATGTCGTAAAAATCCTTATATCTGCTATTAACTAATCCCATAGAAACAAAGGCCTCAAACTTTTCGGCGATTACAGAGTAGATTGAGTATGCATAGATTTTTGGTTCAGCCATATTAAGCAGTACAGGAAAAGACATTTGTATCCTATCGGGGTAAATAACGTCACCGAATCCTATGTCGATTGATACAGGTATTTCTGTTTTATCCAGATATGTATTAATAGATACATTTACCCCGTGGTATTCCTTAAACTCCGTGATCCTACACACTTCCAAAGAATCTAAGTCATATCTTAAAGCATCATCATATTCGATGGAAAATACTTCTTGAAATACATCTTTTATTATTGCTTCATCATTAGCAAGGCTTTGCGCCAATAAATCAATATCTAATGTTGCTCTTGTAAATTGTTTATCGAATAGAGCATATAGAAAAATTCCTCCCTTAAGTGTAAAACGATTTGCGTAATTCGATACAGATAATCGATAAATCGAGCGTTCAAGGGCATAAGCAATAAGTTTGTCTTGCATAGTCCCGCCATCTTCTTTTGCAAGATTCTTGAGCCTGGCCTTAACTGAGTCTGCATTCATTAAACCAGTACCTCCAGATAGTTTTTCATAATGTCTCCGCATTTCATTAGTTCTGCATATCGCATGAGGCGATTAAGATTGCGGTCTTTTCTGCCAAGATAGTTGGTGAGAATTTCTTTTGTTTCTTCTATACCGACTTTTTCGCGGTAAAAGACTATATCAACGACAGTTTTTTCAAGATCATAGATTCGAAAATGGTTTTTGCCGTCTTCAACAGTTTCTATCCCCAGCTTCAGTCGTTCATCCGTGTAATAATAAAGTTTAATTTCAGGCCAGTCCGGAAGCGTTGAAACCCTAGATTTTCTACCGATTGCAACATCAATACAATCGGGTCGATAGTTTGTGAGATTGTAATAAACGGCAGCACTAAGCATGCATACAACACCCGCGGGTACATATGCATATGCATAGTAGAAGTCGGATTCTTCGCCCTGATATCCTGTATTTTCGTAGTATTTTTTATTCAGTTTTTTAAGAACTCCCTGTTTAACCAGTTGGTTGATTTTGTAAAAGGAAAGCCCGTTTTCTTTAAGCTCTTCAAGTGAGATAATCATTTGCTTGTTCGATATAATATCTGAATTCATAATATCTATCACCTCTTATATGAAATTCGGCACTTAAAAATTCTGCCGAATTATATTTAAATATTATAATATGTTCTTTTAAAAGTCAACCGTTTTTCCTTATTGAAATCACATTTTCAGCTATGTTAAAATTTATTTAACATTTCAGTCGGGTATTTGTAAGAAGGAGGTTTTTATGGCAGCTGACATTAATATTGAAAAACTCAGAGAAGAAGTTAATCCTGTTTATTCTACGGCCCATTCGTGTTTACAAATTGTAGCAGCTACAGGCGACGAAGAATCGGATAATTTAAGAAAAGTTCTTGGCTTTACAAAGTTCGGAGAAGATGCAAAAGAGCGTGGGGCTGATATTGATCTGGGGTTGAAGCAAGTGCTGCTTAGCTTAATGCCGATTTTCAGTTCTCTTGTGGAGACTCGTTTTTTTTCATCAAATAATTTTATCAAAGAATTAGCTGCCAAAACCGTGGTGGATTTGCCATGCGGCTATACCGCACGCGGTGTTAAGCTGGCAAAAAGCGGCATTGATTATTACGGCTTTGACCTGCCGGCGGTTATCGATGCAATGAAACCCGCGGTTAATAATGTGATTGGAAGCAATGAAAACATAAAATACCAAGAAGTTGATGCTACAAATTACGCTTCTCTTAAAAAGGGGCTGGGGGATGTTAAAGGAGAACTTCATATCACAACGGAAGGACTTTTGATGTACCTTACTCAGGCCGAGCTGGAAACGGTTTTTGGCAACATACGAAAGCTGCTTTTGGAATATGGCGGCAAATGGGTTACCGTGGATAACGAATTATCCCTTGCTCAAAATAAGGGGATTATGGCGGTGACAGCATCTTTGCCTAAGGAAATGGCCGGTGCGGTTGCCAATATTGCGGCGGGTTCCGCTGCCAAAACTACCATGGAAAACAATGTTTTCTTTGATAAAGACAGGGAAAAAGCTAAAAGATTTGTAGAGGATATGGGATTTAATCTTGAATTCATTCCTTTCAAAAAATACATGCCGGACACAATCAACTCTCTTGCAAGTCTTCCGGAGGAAGTTCGAGGGGAAGTAATAAAAGGCTTGCAGGAAGTTAATATGTGGGTCATGACTCCGAAAGCCGGTATTTCAGAAGATTTCTCATGCGAAGAAGACAATTTCAATGCCAATGTAAGACTAAATGATAACAAGCTCTATATTGAGTTGACCGGTCGTCTTGATACTATTACAGCTCCGGAGCTTTTATCACTTTACAAAGAAGCTGACGCAAAGGCTAAAATAACACATATAACCGTGGACATGAAAAAGCTTGATTATGTATCATCCGCAGGATTAAGGGTTCTTTTGATTATGCGAAAGGCTTTGCCTGATAATGAAAGCTTTAACATCATCAACATGAATGATAGTGTAAAAGAAATTATCGAAACTACGGGGTTTGATACAATATTTTGTTAATACAAAGTGATGCTTATACTGGATTTTTTGGCTTCTAATCACTATAATATTAGATGAAGCAATTAATTATATATTTGCTTATATAGTTATATTTGATTATGGAGAAAACATGAAATTTAAGTTTTTAAAAAGGTTGATTATATTTGCGCTTTGCGTTTGCTGCCTTGCAATCGGACTTGTTGCTTGCGGTGAGGAGGAAGAAGAAGTCGAAAGCTTTGCTTGGCCCACAACGGGCCTTGGGGCGCTGCTTCCGGATCCCATGAATCCAAACTGTCAGCTTATAACAAATAACGAAAGAGAGTTTTATGTTGAAATCGACAAGGTTACAAGGGATGACTTTGATTATTATGCCGATATGTGCAGAAGAAACGGTTTTGACATTGACGTTGAGTCAAAAGAATCAACATATGATGCCTGGAATATGGACAGATATCGATTGAAACTGGAATACGAAAACCGCACCATTACAATCGATTTTAGGGCACCGAATGAAATAGGAGCCATTGTTTGGCCGAAATCGGGTATGGGAGCCATGCTTCCCGCACCGGATTCCAACAAAGGATACGGCATGGAAGAATCCCCGGCGGATTTTAAGGTAGCTGTAGCGGAAATCAAGACGAAACAGTTTGAATCTTATGTGGCTCAGTGCAGGGAAAAAGGCTTCAATTACAGCTATTACAAAGACGAGAACAAGTACTCGGCAAAGGATTTGGACGGCAATACGGTTATAGTTAAATACAGCTCATATTTTAAAATAATGGATGTTGCCATTTATTCAAAGTATGAAACCGATGTTCCTAACATTGCGGAAACCACACCGCCTCCGACGGAAACCACCAAAGGCGAGACCGAAACTACAACGTCACTTGCGGATATGAATAAAATCACACCGGGTATCAGAGATACTCTTCAATACTACGAAAAGACCATGAACGGCTATTGTGATTTTATGGCCATATATACGGGGTCTCCGTTGCAACAAAAAGATTATGATGCCTGGATGGATAAATTCAATGATGCAACGAGCAAGTTCAGCTCACTTAATGTCCCGAATTTCAATGATAACGAGCTTACATATTATCGTGAAGTTCAACAAAGGGTAAATGACAGACTTGATAAAATTAAAGAAAGATAAAAGTAAATGGCCCATATGCATTGCATATGGGCCGGTTTATATAGGACGCAAAGAAAGTATATTTTTGGCGTCTGGTTGATAAATTTACTGGAGATATGAAACATCCGAGATTGACTCGATTGTAAATTCTCCGTCTGCATAGTGCATAATTGAAACCGCGCAGTTTGGCATCGATCCATGGAATTCGCCGCCTAAGAAAGCACCCCAAGCTTCGGTATCATGGAACATTTTGTCAAGGTAAGCAGTAATTGCACCACCGTGTGATGTTACAAGGAATGTACCACCGTTTGGATTTTCTGCAATGATTGACTGAATAGCCTGTTCGAAACGATCTGCTGTCTGAGCCATTGTTTCGCCGCCTTCTTCGGTGTATCCTTTCTGGATACGATCAGGGAACATAGGAAGCGGATCTTCAAGACCTTCAAGGCTACCGCAATTTGTTTCTTTTAAGTTTTCATCGATGAAAAGAGGAATATCTCTGTCGCCGATGATGTAGTTGGCTGTGTCATATGCACGTTCTGAAATAGAAGTGTAGCACGCATCAAAATCTACGTCTGCCAAGCCACTGTTAAGTTTCTGTGCCATTGAAACACCTTCTTCGGTTAACGGTGAATCACTCCAACCCTGGCATACGCCTCTTACGTTAAACATTGTCTGACCATGTCTTACAAGGTAGAATGTGTATTCCGGATTTTCCACTGCTGCCTGATTTCCTCCCTGTGAATCTGCGCCTCCCGCTGCCGGCTGATTGTTTTCGCAACCTGTCAAAGCAAATGAGAAAACGAATGTTGCAATGAGTGCTAATACAACAAGTTTCTTTTTCATATTTTTACCTCCTCTTTAATAATTCGGATTGCTTTTATTTAGAACCCGAAGGGATGATTAAAGTTTAACACTTGGGAAAAATTTTTGAATGACATAGGTTTAGATGATTAATTGACCAATTCCGTGAATTGCATACAATGAGCTGTTTTTGTGGGCTCCGGACCTTGAGAGATGGATAAATTTTAACTATCTGTATTGTGACGGCGTAAGATTAAAGAATTTTTTGAAAGCACGAATAAAACTTTCCGTATTTTGATAGCCCGCAAATGCTGCGATTTCGGCAACGGAAAGATTGGTTGTACTCAGCATTTTGGCAGCATTGTTAAGCCTTATGCTTGTAAGTATTTTGGAAAAATTCATTCCGGATTCTTTTTTTATGAGGACACTGATATAGTCTTCGCTGTAACCGAAATGAGCGGATATATCTTTAAGGCTGATACCGCTTGAATAGTTTGCTTCTATGTATTCTATGATTTTGAGTCCATTGCTGGATGGACCTGATTTCGTGGAAGGTTTTATAACATCAGCTTCGTATTCGCGCAAAATATAGCTTATAAGAGCGGAAAACAAAGCATCCTTAAAGCCTTCGTAATATTTCTTCTTTTCCAAATCTTCTTTGTAAATGCTAAGCATGCTGTTGCGAACAAATTCATCATCCTTAAGATGAAACAAAAGCCAAGAACCTTCTCCGCCGGAAAACAAACCGCCGGTAAAAAAGTCGGAAATGATATTGTTGCTTCTAAGCAAATTTAAGAAAAAATCATGAAAGGTTCTTTTGCAAATAAGAACCGCGATAATGATGGTATCTTCACTATTATGCTCTATACAATGCATCATATCGGGAGAAAGAATTAAAAAATCTCCCTTTTTCAACTCAAAGGATGTTCCGAGCATCATTTGCTTCGCGCATCCTTCCAAAACGTAAACAAGTTCGAAGGATTCGTGGGAGTGCATAAGAGGTGGTTGAAAGCGCAAATGAGTGTGGACGAAAAGGTTTTTGTCTGTTTTTTCGGCAAAAAACAAAGCCTCCGGTGTGGAAGGTTTGTATTTATGGAAGGTTTGAGGAAAAGCCATATAATATTTGGCAACCGTTTCGGGATCTAGAGCATTGACCCATGCATCGACTTCTTCTTTGGGCGCAGTTTGGCTAAGCTCGTAATACTCTTTATATATGAGCTCGTTTTCTTTCATTTCTTTTAAATAATTAATGATTTTTTCCATAAGCAAACCCGTGCCGAAGCTCCGCCTCCCATAATAAAAGTATACATATATCCCAAAAGTCAAATCAAATAACTTTTTTGCATGAGATGGAAAAATTCGCGATAGCGAACCTTAATTGCCCTTTTTAATGGCAAAATCGCAAAATAATGGTATACTAAAATGAAGAGATAGTTGATAAAAAACGGAGAAAACCATGAATTTTAAACATCATTTTATTGAAAAAGGAGAGGGATTTCCCCTCATTTTATTACACGGAAACAGCGGAAATATGTCTTGTTTTAAGTCACAAATCGAAGAATTTTCCAAAGATTTTCATGTATATGCTCTCGATACAAGAGGTCACGGGAAAAGTAAAAGAGGAGAGGCAGCCTTTACAATTAAGCAATTTGCCGATGATTTGGCGGGATTTATGGATGATCATAAAATTGCAAAAGCTCACATTTTGGGTTTTTCCGACGGTGGAAATATTGCCTTGGAATTTGTCTTAAAATACCCGGAAAAAGTTGAAAAACTTATCTTAAACGGAGCGAATTTTGTGCGTCCGGGACTTAAAATTTGGTTCAATATGTTCACGATTTTTGTTTATTGTGTAAGCAAAATTTTTAAAAAAATCAGCAAAAAAGCTCTCGCAATTAACGAAATGTACGGTCTTATGGTTAACGAGCCGAATATAACTTTGGAAGAACTTGCATCAATAAAGGCCCAAACCCTTGTGATTGCGGGTACACATGATATTGTAAAAGAAAGTCATACAAGGCTTATGGCGGATACAATTCCCCATGCAAAACTTGTTTTGATTAATGGAAATCATTCCATTTGCTACAAAAAACCGCAGGAATACAATGCGGCTGTAGCTGAATTTATAAGAAATTAAACTTCTTTTAAATACCGGGGGGTTAAGTGAAAGATTATTTTAAGTTAAAAGAAAACAAAGCGACTATTCGCGGGGAGTTCAGCGCGGGACTTGCTGTTTTCTTTTCTATGGTCTATATCTATTTCGTAAATGCAAATATGTTTTCAAATCCTTTCGGAACGGGAGAAAATGTTCTGGGAGTCTCTTTTAATGCTGTTTTCATATCCACGGGTCTGTGTACCGTTATCGGTACTTTACTTATGGGTTTGCTTGCAAAACTGCCTTTTGCGGTTTCTGTCAGCATGTGTTCGAATGCCATGTTTGTTTACACTATATGCATCAAATTCGGCATGAGCTATGCAAACGCATCTTTTATGATACTTATTTGCGGTCTTATTTATCTGACATTTTCCATAAGCGGTATCAGAAGAAAACTTTTTAATGCAATACCTGAAGCCGTAAAGGGCGCAATCATTCCGGGCATGGGCTTGTTTATAGCCTTGGTGGGATTGAAAAACGCCGGAATCATCGTAAATAACTCGGATTCGGCTTTGTCTCTTGCATCCTTTAATATACTGGAAGGAAGCTTTGGGGAAATAATGCCCTTGATTATAGCGATTGTGGTTTTCTTTATTATAGTAATACTTACCATAAAGGGCGTGAAAGCGGCCATAATAATAGGAATTCTCATAGGCATGGGACTTTATTATCTAATGGCCTTGGCGATTCCCGGATTTTACGAAAATTTCGGTGAAAGCATGCAAATGGTTAGTCCTGCAAAAGCCTTTGGGGAATTTAAAGAAATGTCCCTTGGCATAGCTTTTAAAGAGGGTTTGGATTTTAGCGCTTTTATTGCGGCAAATGGATTTTCGGGTTTTGTATTCAGTCTTATTGTTTGTCTTTTGTCCTTCTTTATGGTGGATACTTTCGGCTCTTTGGGCTCCTTATACGGCGCTTGCGCAAGGGGAAATATGTTGACGAAAGAGGGAGAAATACCGAGAATGACAAAAGCCATGCTTTCCGACTCGGTGGGAAGTGTAGCCTCTGGTTTGTTCGGCAATGCATCCCTTTCGACTTATATGGAATCCGCGGCCGGCGTGTTGGCAGGCGGCAAAACGGGACTTACGGCAGTATTTGCCGCGCTGTTTTTTGCAATAACTATGTTTTTAAGTCCCATTGCAAATCTGATGCCTTCATGCGCCACAGCCGGCGCCATAGTCTTTATCGGCGTTACAATGGCTTGTTCCTTTAAAGATATTGATTTTAAAGACATTACCATAGCCATACCGGCATTTCTTGCGGTTATTATGACTCCGTTTGCCTATAATGTGGCATACGGTATAGCATTTGGCATGATCGGATATGTAATAATGCTTGTCTTTACAAAGCAAATTAAAAAGATAAAAGCAGCAGTGTGGATAATAACGGCTTTGTTTGTGCTTTTGCTTATTTTGACAAATTGAGAGAGTAAAGAATCATGAGAAATTTGTTGGATAAAATCTTTAAATTAAAAGAGAATAACACAAGCATCAGGATTGAACTTTTGGCAGGGCTTACGACTTTTGCCTCCATGGTTTATATTTTGATTTTTAATGCAAATCTTTTATCAAATCCTTACGGCGACGGTTCGAATCCACTTGGACTTTCTTTCGGGGCAATATATATTTCCACGGCCCTTGCGGCGGTTGTGGGCAATATTTTAATGAGCTTTATTGCCAATGCGCCTTTTGCCCAGGCAACCGGTGTGGGACTTGCAAGCTTTTTCGTTTACAATGTTTGTCTTAAATTCGGTTACAGCTATGCAAATGCCTTGGTGTTGGTTTTAATCGGTGGCCTTTTGTTTTTAATAATCAGTTCCACAAATTTAAAAAGAATAATCATCAGGGCCATACCTTATTCCGTAAAAGCCGCATTGGCTCCGGGAGTGGGTTTGTTTGTCAGCTTTATAGCATTGCAAAATGCCGGAATCATAGTAGCTTCCAAGGATAACGGAGTGTCACTGGGATCCTTTAATTTTATAAGCGGAGAATGGAAAAACGTTATGCCTCTTTTGGTGGCTTTTGTGGGATTCTTTGTCATCGGTATATTATCGAAAAAGAACTATAAAAGGGCGATTTTAATAGGAATTTTGATAAGTATTGCCTTGTATTATATTTTGGGGCTTACGATAGAGGGCTTTTATGACGATGTTGCCCAAAGAATTGCTTCCGTTTCTTTGACGGAGGATTTTAAAGCCTTTGGCAGCGAAGCATTTTTGCAAGTTTTTAAAAGCGGTTTTGACTTTAGTTCTGTTATAGCAGCTATGGGGCTCTCCAAGTTTATCCTTGTGAGTACATGCCTTGTTTTAACCTTTCTTTTTACGGACATTTTCGACTCCTTTGGCTTTATATACGGTATTTATGACAGATACAGCCTTTTGGCGGAAGAAAACAGTCTGGAGGGTATATATAAGACATTGAAAGCCGATTCACTTGCAAGTGTAAGTTCCGCATTTTTGGGGACTTCTACGGTAACGACTTTCGTTGAATCCGCAAGCGGGGTGGCAACCGGTGCAAAGACGGGACTGACGCCCTTGATTGTTGCAATCTTGTTTTTGATAAGTATGTTTTTTAGCCCGATAGCGGTTTTGATACCAAATGCCGCCACGGCCGGCGCCTTGATTTATGTAGGTGTTATTTTAATAAGCTGTGTAAAGAAAATAGATTGGACGGACCTTTCCATGGCGGTTCCGGCATTTCTTACAATAGCGCTTATACCTTTTAGCTACAATGTGGCTTACGGCTTGGCTTTCGGAATGATTGCTCATATAGTAATCAACATATTTATGGGAAATGTAAAGAAAATCAGAATCGGTACATGGATAGTGGCTGCGGTATTTTTGGCCATAATGATGTTTACAAGATAAAATGCTGTTTACACACAAAAAGTCCGGGTATAAACCCGGACTTTTTGCTTAATAAAAATATAGTTTATATATAGTAAAATGTTAGTTAATGGCTTATGGCAAAATTTGCTTGC
>JAEEGH010029403.1_pt1 | contig 10745 bp, 10 predicted proteins | sample 9134181 | NCBI WGS metagenome assembly JAEEGH01 (sample SAMN16246544, study PRJNA631951) | gut metagenome | biome: gut microbiome; feature: rumen; material: DP-attached | host: Bos | place: Iran: Karaj | collected 2018-10
GATCGTGAAGGAGCGCAAGTCTGCGGAGTTCATCGCCCGCGGATGGGCGCTGGGGGTTTTCATCGGGAGCGTCATCCCGTTCGGCATCCAGATCTACATCGCGATTCCGCTCTCGTTCCTGCTGAAGGCGTCCAAGATCGGCGCGCTCACGGGCACGCTCATCTCCAACCCGCTGACGATTCTCTTCCTCTATCCGGCCCAATGCTGGATGGGAAGCCGTCTGCTCGGAAAGGACATCTCGTGGGAGGCCATTTCCGACGCGATGAAAGGCGTGCTCACGCAACAGGACTGGAGTTCTCTCTCGCAGCTTTCGGGGCACCTCGTCACCTCCTTCTTCGCGGGAGGATTGATGCTCGCCGCGGTTTGTACGCCGCTCACTTATTTCTTCGTTCTGCATCTTGTGCGCAACTACCGCCGCGTGCGCGGCATTCCCGATGTGAGGGAATAGATTCTGAATCAGAATGAGGCCACATGTGGTATAATATCCAGCATGACATTTCAGCAAAGAGTTTCGGATATCCTTGAGCAGTGCTTCGCCTATCTGCATCCCTGCCTCTACGGCGCGGTGGGCGGAGGGCGCAAGGCCGATCTCGAGTCGCTCATGGCGGCGCTCGAGCGGGAGATCGTCTATCTGATGCCCGATGGCGACGCCCGCAAGATCGTGGAGGCGTTCACGCAGCGTCTGCCGGACGTGAAGCGGGTGTTGGAGACCGACGTGCAGGCGGCCTACGAGGGAGACCCGGCGGCGACAAGCCGTACGGAGGTGGTGATGGCCTATCCCGGCATGTACGCCGTGACGGTCCACCGTCTGGCGCACGAACTTTACCGGCTCAAGGTGCCGATCCACCCTCGCGTGCTTTCAGAGATCGCGCATTCCAAAACGGGCATTGACATCCATCCCGGCGCGACGATCGGCGAAGGGTTTTTCATCGACCACGGCACAGGCGTGGTGATCGGGGAGACGACCGTGATCGGACGGAACGTGAAGCTCTATCAGGGGGTGACGCTCGGCGCGCTCAGCTTCCCGAAGGACGAGACGACGGGCATGCTGATGAAGGGACACAAGCGCCATCCGAACGTGGAGGACAATGTGGTGATTTACGCGGGTGCGACGATCCTCGGCGGCGACACGACGATCGGTCACGATTCGGAGATCGGCGGCAATGTGTGGCTCATGTCGTCCATCCCGCCGCATTCGCGCGTGTACAACAAGCCGCCGGCGCCGGAGATCCGCGGAAAGGGGAACTGATGGAGCTCAAGCTGAAACTGGACCGGCCTCTCGTCGTCTTCGACATCGAATCGACGGGCGTGAATCCGCGGCAGGATCGCATCATCGAGCTGGCTGCCGTGAAGCTTCATCCCGACGGGCGGGAGGAGACGAAGACCTGGCTTCTCAATCCGACGGTGAAGATTCCGCCCGAGACGACCGCGATCCACGGCATCACCGACGAGATCGTGCGCGACTGCCCGACCTTTTTCGAGATGGCGGAGGACATCGACCATTTCTTCGATGGCTGCGACCTTTCGGGCTTCAACGCCGACCGTTTCGACATCCCCTGCCTGGAGGAGGAGTTCGCGCGCGTGGGACGCGACTTCGGCGCGTCGCGTCGTCGGCATGTGGATGTGCAGCGCATCTACCACAAGATGGAGCCGCGCGACCTCACGGCGGCGGTGCGGTTCTACTGCGGGCGCGACCACAAGGGCGCGCACGGCGCGGAGGCGGACGCGCGCGCGACGCTGGACGTCCTGAAGGCGCAGCTCGAGAAGTACGCCGATCTGCCGAAGACAACGGCGGAGATGGACGAGTACCTCGTGCCGCGGGATCCGCTCAACGCGGACCGCACGGGGCTCATCCGCTGGCAGAACGGTGCCTGGTGCGTCAATTTCGGCAAGAAGAAGGGAACGCCGCTCAAGGAATTGTTCCTCCACGAGCAGAATTTCCTGAAGTGGTTCGTGAAGGGGAATTTCGAGACGGACGCGCGGATGATCGTGCAGGATCTCCTTGAGCGCGGAGTCTTGCCGCCACCCCCGAAAGATTGAAGATCGGGGCAAGCCGATCACAGAACCTTAAAATGAGAAGGAGCAACGATGATGAAGAAAATGCTGATTGTGGCGGTGTGCGCCGTAGTGATGACGGGGGAGGCGAAAGAGACGCAACTGTTTGATGAGTCGCTACCTCCGGCGGAGGGGTGGAGCCCCGTTGGATTTGCGTTTGTTCCAATGAGGTATTTTCAGTTTCCTGGCGCTGGAAGCGATGTGGACGGGTTGCGGATCGGGCTGACCGTGGGGCACAACCGTCAGGTTGACGGCATCGACATCGGCGCGATTGGGAGTTGGACGGACGGCGAACTCAACGGTCTGTCCTGCTCGGGCATATACAAATATTGCGGCGGCGCGACATTCGGCATCCACCTGTCGTCCACTGTGAACTATGCGTCAGGACGGTTGAATGGCAGCCAGTTTTCGCTCGTCAATAGCGCATACGGCGTCAACGGCCTGCAGGTCGGTCTCGTGAATTACGTGTCGGAGGGGAATGGATGCCAGCTTGGCGTGTTCAACCTTGCGGAAACGCTTCGGGGCGTCCAGCTCGGTCTCGTCAACACGGCGATGAACTGCAGCGGCATCCAGATCGGTCTCGGCAACATCATCGGTGAATCGCCGCTCACGGCGTGCGTATTCTTCAACGCATGGTTCTAGGGAGGAGAAATGAAACGGGTTTTCATGATTGGAATCTTGGCACTTGCGGGCGGTTGCGCGTCAGTCGGCGAACTGACGGAGCCCACGGACATTCCCGCGCTTGTGACGAGTTATCGCATTGCGGGGCTCGAGGAGCGCACGGGTGACGTCGCGACGGTACTGGACTTGGACGACTGCACTGAATACGCGATCCTCTTGTCCGTCGGCCTTTCCGGCGTGTCGTCGGTGGCTGGACATTTTCCGGTCCGTCAGCTTGTCGCTCGCGAATTCCAGAAGGTTGTCGTGGGTAACTTCCGGACGGTGATGCCGGAGGAGGAGCCTCGGCTCGAGGTGAGGGTTATCTCCGACCGAATGTCCGTTCAACGGAGCTGGTCGCGTGTCAAGGCCGAAATGGCCTTTGAAGTGCAGTTGGTCGATCCGGCACATAATCGGCGTCCCTATTTCCGAAAGAATTACCGCCTGAGCGCCGAATCCGTCCAGCGCCGGAAGGACGAGGTGCCCGTCGGTGGCTATTCCTGCATCCAGAATCTCGCGCGCAGCTTCCTCGAGGACGTCTCGAAGGATTCGCTTGTCATTGCGCGGTTGAAGGCCCTCGGAGGCGATTGACGGTTGATTGCCGGCGATTGATTAGGTCAAACAAAAAGGAAACAAAAAATGAAAATGATTAAGATGGCAGTGTTCGGTTTACTTCTGGCTACGGCAGGTTGCATGTCGAACGCCGTGGCGTTTTGCTCGTCGTCGGTACCGGTCGAGCAGGGCAAGTATTCGATTCTTGCCGACGAAATCACGGGCACGTGTACACAGACCAGCTGGCTGTTTTTCACTTTCGGCCTCGGCGGTTCCGGACAGCGCCACGCCTACCGCGATGCGCTCAGCCAGGTGCCGAATGCGGACGGACTGGTGTCCATGGCGGTTGATGAAGAATACTTCATTCTCGTTCCGTTCGCCCTGCCGAGCTTCTACACGACTCGCGTGACGGGCACGCCGGTCAGGATCGGACGCAACGACTGATGTCGGCGGACGAGTCCAGAAAGGTCATTGGCGGTTTCCGGGTTCTTAAAGATCTAAAGGCCGGCGCGGGCAGTCAGGGAACCGTCTACCAGGCCGTCTGCGAGGTTCCGCGGTTCCCGTCTGTCGCGGTGGGGGATGTCGTCGCCTTAAAAGTGATGGCCGTTCAGGACGACGACGGAAAGGCGTACGCCCGGTTGGAGCGGCGTACCGCCGATCTTGTCGCACTGGAGCATCCGAATGTCGTGAAATACTACGGTTGCTTCTGCGAGAAAGGGCCTTTCAACGACGTGCACGTGATCGTGCTCGAGTTCGTCGAGGGGCGCTCCCTGAAGGAACTTCTTTCCGAATCGCCGTGCGGTCTGGGCGCGGACGAGGCGTTGCGAATTGCCTTTGGGCTGATTGACGGCCTGACCTACACCTCCGCCCGAGGCATCGTCCACCGCGACATCAAACCGGCGAACGTCATTGTGCATCCTGACGGCACGCCCAAACTCATTGATTTCGAGGTCGCGCACCGGGTCGAGGGCACCGCAACCGTCGGCGGCAACAACATGATCGGCACCTTCGACTACATGGCGCCCGATTTCACCGATACGGAGTTCAGGGGAGACGTCCGCTCGGACATCTTCAGCCTCGGCGTATGCCTGCACGAGTTGCTGACGGGACGGACGCCTTACCTTCGGCAGTCCGCGACGAGTTCGCAGGCGAACGTGGCCTTCCTCCAGCGTTGGCTCAAGGCCGGGACTTCGTCGAATCCGCTGAGGATCAGTTCGCGCGTGGAAAAACTGTTGCTCGGCGGGCGGGAGTTGCTTGAATGCGCGCTTGCGCCCGACCGCGCGAAACGCATCGCCGACTTCCCGACCTTTCGCAAGGCGCTTGGCCGCGTTCGCCACCGAGAACTGTCGCATGCAGGGCATACATGGCGGCTTCTGAGCTATATCGGGCGCGGCGGCTTCGGCGAGGTGTTCGGGGCGGTGGACTGCGCGACTGGCAGGCGCGTGGCCGTGAAGCATCTGCTGAACGTGGCCGGCATCTATCGCTTCCAGCGCGAGGCGGCGACGATGCGCCGTGTTTCCGCTGCGGGCTTTCCCCGCTTCATCGATTTCTTCGTGCTGGGAGACAGCGGGGCCTTCCTTGTGATGGACTATCTTGACGGTATGCCCGGACAGTCGCTGTGGGATGTTCTGCACGCGAACAATCACGGCGGACTAGATTTCAGGACTGTGTTGACGGCTTTTGTGCGCTATGCGCGCGCCCTCGCCGGCCTTCATGCGATCGGGGTTGTCCATCGTGACATCAAGCCGTCCAATCTCTATTTCCCCGTTGCCACCCCTGAATCGGCTGTCATCATGGATCTCGGGATCGCGCGCGACCTGTCCGGCACGGCGACCGTCGGCCACGTGCCTGGAACGATTGATTACATGCCTCCTGAATGTGTAACAGGTCAAACGCGTGGAGGCCCCGAGGCAGACATCTGGGCACTTGGGCTTTGCCTGTACGAGGCCTTGACCGGCCAAACGGCCTATCCGCGCCTGCCAGAAGGGACGGCGGCGTTTCAGATGTATATCGCACGCATGCAGACCGGCGTGCGCCCGGATTTCACAGGAGTGGCTGACAGGCCGGAATTGCGCGAACTCCTGGAGGAGATGTGCATGCTCGATCCTGCCAGACGGCTGCGTGACGTCCGCCTTGTCGAGCGTCGGCTGCGTATCGCCAACGGAGAGACTCCTGCTAATCTGCCTCTTCCGGAGGCAAAATTCGTCTGGACGGAAAATGGAGAAAACGGTAGCCTTTTGGAAGACGACGATGCCGAGTCGTTTTTTGACGCGACACAGGCGACGGTCTGGGGAGGCATCGACGCCGACTTGACGCAGAAGACGGTTTGGGCTGACGCCCATGTGCTGGATAACGCCCGCGTCGGTCGTCCAGATAAAAAGAAGAAGAAGATGACGTCCGTCATTCTGATGTTCGTGGTACTTTTGTTGGTTGCCGGAGGCGTCGTGTGGAAGTATTCCGAGGACCGTAAGGCCGTGGCCATGGCAGAGGCCGACAAACGGGCGCGCTTGGCTGCCGAGGAGGCTAATCGGCAGGCCGAGGCGGAGCGGAAGAAGGCCGAGGCGGAGCGGCAGGCCGAGGCAGAGCGGAAGAAGGCCGAGGCGGAGCGGAAGAAGGCCGAGGCGGAGCGGCAGGCCGAGGCGGAGCGGAAGAAGGCCGAGGCGGAGCGGAAGAAGGCCGAGGCGGAGCGGCAGGCCGAGGCGGAGCGGAAGAAGGCCGAGGCGGAGCGGCAGGCCGAGGCGGAGCGGAAGCAGGCCGAGGCGAAGCGGCAGGCCGAGGCGGAGCGGAAGAAGGCCGAGGCGAAGCGGCAGGCCGAGGCTGATCGGCAACGGCGGATCGCCGAGGAACGGGCTGAATGCGTCTTGAGGTCTTTTAGGACGAATGCCGTCACGGTGTCCGAAGCAGATGCGATGGTCGGCAAGTGGATTCTTGATTTTCGGGATGTCGCTGCGGTCGCCGCGATCTTCGCGAACAGGACGAACGATTTTGCAGGAGCCCGCGCGGCGCGTCTGGCCCGCGACGCTGCCGCCGCAGGGCGCTTACGTGCCGCAAAGGCCGAATCCGAGGAGATTGTTGCGTTGTGTCGGGGTACAAACGAGACGGTGTCCGCCTGTTCTGGACGGATTGCGTCCTGGTGCGAGACTTGGCGCGGAAAAATCGCGGCGGAAGCGTTTTCCCGGATGGAAAAGTCCATGTCGTCCGAACTTGCCCAACGCAAGAACCGGGAGCGTCGTCTTGAATCGGCGAAGAAGGAGGAACCGAAGCCCGTGCCGCCCAAGGCGAAGCCCGTGCCGCCCAAGGTGAAGAATGAGGACGCCGAGGCCGTGCGGCGTATGAAGCTCAAGCGGCTTGACGATGCCTGGATGGTCTACAAGCAGGACTACAACAAGCGGCTTGACGAGGCGTTGAGGCCTGGTTCGCGCATGGATCCGATTCCGTTGCAGCAGGAGTACATCCAGAAAAGAAACGCCTACAAGGCGGCTCGGAAGAAACTGGAGCAGGGGAAATGACAAAGATGAAAAAATGAAGACGTTTGCGCGCGGGGCCTTGTCACCAGCCCCCCAACTTTGATATACTATTCATTCCTTTGCCCACCGACGGGAAAGGCACGGCAGAAAACCGCGAACACAAACAAACAACAAAAAACAACAAATGGCAATCCGTAAACCAACCCCGCCCGCTCCGAAGTCCGAGGCGATGGCGGAGCTGCTCGCAGGCAGCATGGGGCAGACAGAGACGATCAAGCCCGGAAAGATCGTCGACGGCACAATCAAGGTCGTCAAGGGCAACGACGTGTTCATCGACATCGGCTACAAGAGCGAGGGCCGCGTCGACTTGAGCGAATTCTCCGATCCGGCCGACGCGAAGCCCGGCGAGAAGATCCAGGTGCTCGTGCGCGAGCTCGAGAACGACAAGACGGGCATGGTGACCCTTTCCAAGAAGGCCGCCGACATCCAGATCCGCTGGGAGAAGGTCCTGGCGCAGTACACCGAGGGGTGCGTGGTCTCCGGCACGATCCAGTCGCAGGTCCATGGCGGCCTGCTCGTGGACATCGACGGGGTCGAGGCGTTCCTGCCCGGCTCGCAGGTGGACGTGTCCCCGGTGCGCGACCTGACGGTCTACATCGGCCAGACGTTCGAGTTCAAGGTCATCAAGATCTCCAACGAGCGCAAGAACATCATCGTCAGCCGCCGCGAGCTCATCGAGGGCACGATGGCGGAGAAGCGCGCGGAGCTGCTCGCCTCGCTGCAGAAGGGCGAGGTCCGCAAGGGCCGCGTGAAGAACATCACGGACTTCGGCGCGTTCATCGACCTCGACGGCATCGACGGCCTGCTGCACATCACGGACATGAGCTGGGGCCGCATCAAGCATCCGAGCGAGATGCTCAAGGTCGGCCAGGAGCTCGAGGTCATGGTGCTCGACGTGGACCGCGAGAAGGAGCGCATCTCCCTCGGCCTCAAGCAGACCACGGAGAACCCCTGGAGCACGATCGTGGAGAAGTTCCCGGTCGGCAGCCGCGTGACGGGCAAGGTCGTGAACCTCGCCGCCTACGGCGCGTTCGTGGAGATCGCCCCCGGCATCGAGGGCCTCGTGCACATCAGCGAGTTCAGCTGGACGAAGCGCGTGGCGCGTCCGAGCGACATGCTCAACATCGGCGACGAGGTGCTCGTCTCCGTGCTGCAGGTCGACGCGGAGAACCAGAAGATCGCGCTCGGCATCCGCCAGACGCAGGAGAACCCCTGGGACACGGTGCAGGACCGCTATCCGGTCGGCAGCCGCGTGAAGGGCAAGGTGCGCAACTTCACGAACTACGGCGCGTTCATCGAGCTCGAGGAGGGCATCGACGGCATGATCCACATCTCGGACATGTCGTGGACGCGCAAGATCAACCGTCCGTCCGAGTGCCTGAACAAGGGCGACGAGGTGGAGGCGATCGTGGAGGCCGTGGACCCGAAGGAGCAGCGCATCTCCCTCAGCCTCAAGAAGGCGCAGACGGACCCGTGGTCCGAAATCGCGTCCAAGTTCCCCGTCGGCAAGCTCGTCAAGGGCAAGGTCTCGAAGATCGCGTCCTTCGGCGCGTTCATCGAGCTCGAGGACGGCGTGGACGGCCTCGTGCACATCTCCCAGATCTCCGACGAGCGCGTGACGCATGTCAAGGACGTGCTGAAGGAGGGCCAGGAGGTCGAGGCGCGCGTGGTGAAGGTGGACCGCAAGGACCGCCGCATCGGGCTGTCCATGACGGCCGTCAACATGACGGAGGAGCAGGTCAAGGCACTCGAGGCCGAGTCCGAGCCCGCCTCCGGATCGGCAACGTCGTCCGGCGACATGGACTTCGGCAGCCTCGGCGCGGCGTTCGACGACGCGTTCCAGTCGCAGTCCGTGGAGTGGCAGCCCGGCGAGTCCGACAAGTAACACTCTCAGAAAGAAAGGATAGGAACCATGTCCAGAGTCTGTGAAATCTGCGGCAAGAAGCCTGCTGCCGGACGCTCGATCGTCCGCAAGGGCTCGCCGAAGTACAAGGGCGGCATCGGCCTGCACACGACCGGCATCTCGAAGCGCCGCTTCCTGCCGAACCTGCACACGGTGCGCGTCTCCGACGGCAAGGGCAACACCTGCCGCAAGACGGTGTGCGCCCGCTGCATCAAGTCGGGCAAGGTCACGAAGGCGTAAGCCGACGACCCGTCTGAAAAACAAAAACAAGGAAGGCTGGTGCTTGCGCTCCGGCCTTCTTTGTTTTATAATATGGGCAACCCCCGAGGAGGCCACATGACCGAACCAGAAGAGAACAAGGAAGAACTTGAAACGCCGGAGACCGACGTGCCCGTGGACGCTGACGCGCCCATTGAGGACGAGGTGCCCGCCGATGACGACATGGGCACGGAGATCCGCGATACGGACATCGTGTTCGACTGTCCGCATTGCGGTCACAACCTTGCGATCGACTACCGCGGCGCGGGTCTTCAGATTGAATGCGTGAACTGCGGCGAGTCCGTGCTCGTGCCGATTCCCGACGGCATGAAGATCGACGACCTCGACATCGAGCCGGGCGAGATCCTCAAGCAGCTGTTCGCCGCGCGTCGCAACCTGCAGCGGGCGGAGGCGCGCATCGAGGAGCTGGAACTTGAGGTGCGCGGCGTCACGATGCGCCGCGACACGCTGCGCGCGCTCTTGGAGTCGTTCGCGATCCAGCTGGAGGAGCTGAAGGAGCTGTCGCGCAACGAGGCGAAGCTTCGCGACAAGTCGGCCGCGCTCGTCAACCGCCTGGCCGGCGACATCGAGGCCACGATCGGCGACGCGGCGCACGGCGCGATGCTCGACGAGGACGTTTCAGGCGTCGAATGAACATACGGACTCAGTCGCTTTTCGTCAACGCGCTGACCTTTTCGCGCGTACCGTTGATTTTCGCGTTCATGGGGTTCGCCGTCGTCTGCGAATGCCAGCAGCACTGGGCATGGACGATTCCTGCAGGCGTGTGCATGTTCCTCGCGGGGATCACAGACCTCCTGGACGGGCGCCTCGCCCGGCGCTGGCACGTGGTTTCCACGTTCGGGAAACTGGCCGACCCGCTCATGGACAAGGTGTTCTTCATCGTCTCGTTTCCTACGCTTCTCTGGGTGATCGGGATTCAGAACGAGAACCGCGTCCATCTCGTGGTGATGCTTGTCTTCACCGTGCTCTACATCCTGCGCGACCAGTGGGTGACGTTCCTGCGCGCGGTCGCCAGCACGTACCATGCGGACGTGAGCGCGATGTGGCTGGGCAAGGTGCGCACCGCGCTGTCATTCCCCGCGGCCGGGTTCATCTACGCGTATCTTGCCTACCACCGCTACCTGCCGAGTTCGTGGAACCTTCCGCTGCTTGTGGTGGTCTACTTGGTCGAAGCGTCCCTCATCGTGCTGAACGTCTACTCCTGCGTCGTCTACACCCGGGTCTACTGGCCGTATATCCGCCGCGCGATCAATTCGTCGGACGGCGAAGGGGCCTGACCCCCGCTTCAGAGCGTAAGGCCGGGAATCGGCCCCGCGTATTCCTGCCGCCGGTTGATGATTTTCCTGTAGGCGGGGTCTTGCTCGGGATCGGGCAGTTCGGCGGCGTGTTCCTCTTTCCAGCCCTTGTGCTTCAGGTTGAGGTCGTTCACCTTGTCGCGGAGCTGCGAGATTTCGTAGGTGACCTTGCGCAGGGTGTCGACGTCCGTTGTCTTCATTGTCATCGCCGCCTTCTCGCGGGCGCGTAGCTGCCGCAAGGCCGCCGCGGCGTCCCGCAGGAAGGGGCTTTTGCTCGCGGCGGCGTTCGTTGCCTTATCTTTCTGCGCCTCGGCCTCGCCGGTCAGCTGGTAGTACATGCGGAGGCACGTCTGCTGGTTGGTGGAGAGGAAGGATGGGCGCCCCGAGTAGCAGGAGAGGTTCTCGGCGAGGACGCGCACGGGGCGCGTCAGCTTCTTTGAGACGAACGTGCCGGTGATTTTGAGTCCGTCCGGGGTG
>JAEEGH010029408.1_pt1 | contig 10742 bp, 10 predicted proteins | sample 9134181 | NCBI WGS metagenome assembly JAEEGH01 (sample SAMN16246544, study PRJNA631951) | gut metagenome | biome: gut microbiome; feature: rumen; material: DP-attached | host: Bos | place: Iran: Karaj | collected 2018-10
TGATGTCCTACGCCGGCCAGGACCGTGACGTAGCCGATCCCTGGTACACGGGCGATTTCGAGACCACCTACCGGGACCTGGACCTGGCAACCGAAGCGTTGCTAAAATGACACAAAGGGGACAGTCCCCTTTGTGTCATTTTTCAGGATCGTCCGGGTTGACGGCTGCCATGGGCGGAACTGCGGTCACCGCGCGGCCGTCGGGCGTGATTAATTCGTGATGAGGTATGGACGAGAAGTTGAAAAGACCCGCCATGGCATTGTAGTCATCCTGAGATACCCTATAACTCTGAGCGCCCTCAAGCCACTCTTTGCGGAAAGGCTCATACACTTGCTCGGGATCACTGGTTATGAACACCATCACAAATTTGTCATGGTCATCGGTCATTAACTTGCGGTCGGTATTGAAGAGATTCCTTATTCCTGCTATGCAGGGGCCGCATCCTGTTGACCAGAAATCAAGGTAGACATACTTGCCGGGATATTTGGCCAGAATACTCTTAAGTACATCCGTGCCACGACATTCCGGCAGATCCCAATACGGTGTCTTTGTTCGGATGTAATCCTGATATATCATATCTGCCTGGGCAGAGAGATTGTCGTCGTTAAGGAGTTCCTTCATCTTTGTCAGGTATGACGTGAGCACCAGATCGGGGCTTTCTTTTCCTTCCTGTAACACATATTTCTTGAGGGTATCAAGATGAGCCGGAATATCCTGCATTACGCACACTTTGCCAAACAGAGAGGGCTCATCCCGGCCAAACAGTTTACGGTCATTGTCCAAATGAGTTGAATCAGTCCGATAATACTGCCATGCGAATCTTGAAACGATATCCGGTTTGTCATGAGCATACACATGAGCCGGTGAATAGAAAGGCTGGTCATACTTATACCTGTTGAATATTGACCACTGTACCGGCATGATCATCATGAGAGAATCATTGGCAGGGAAACCTGCTATGAACTCCAACGCTTCAGGGTTATTCAGTTTACGCACCAGTCTGCTCTCCCCCAGTTTCCCTGCAGTGAACAAACCCATCTGGGCTTCCATTCTGTAATCCAGATATGACTCCACAACTTCATTTTGGGCCATTATGCGCGCGTATTCGTATTCAAAAGCCGAATAATCATACTTGACAGCTATGTAATCAACAAACTCAAGGGCAAGGGTACGCCATTGGCGTGCATACTCCAGAGCCTTGGAAAGATTCAGGGACTTGTCAAACTGTATTGTCCAGTTGTCAGCGGTTCTTATGCTCTGAGACAGGCGGTTGTATCTTTCCAACGGATACGGGCGGCCATCGGACAATGAGTATCTTGTCGTACCGTCCTCAAGGAACTGTACATCAACCGTATCGCCGGCCAGGGCAACGAATGAATGCCATGTACCCCTTTGGTCTACAATCGATACGCCCATAGCGTGATTGACATCGAACGATTTCTCAAAATATCCCAGGGAGTCGATTTCAAGCGCGATGGTTGTACTCTCCTCCTGGAAATAGTCCGAAAATATCATTTTGAAGGTCTGATAATTCTGACTGCGGTCGTACCCCCGGATATTACCGCGCAGGCATATGGCTCCCTTATTGAAAATGGCGTGCTTAATCTGTCGGGCCTCCTCTATCTCTTCCTTGCTGAACTCAGGCTTGGCCGGCTTGTATGAAGGGGCATGAATACCCATTATCTTGAATTGGCCCTCACCTTCGCCCTCTATCATATCGAACACCTGGACATCGGCCGGCATTGGTTCAAATGCCACATGGAAATATGTTCCATCCTTGTCCGGGAAAAAGTATTCGCCCAGAGGATGCTCAACCCCGAACAGGGCCTTGTAATGACGGTCCTGCTCATCGGAAAGATATGTCTGGGGCAGAATGCATATTGAGCCAGGCATCATACGGTTATTGAAAAAGAAAGTCAGTATTGTGGCCGTATCGGTATGCTCAACATCTGTCACCTGCACGATTCTCTGATAATCATGGGTGTTTGACGCGTAAGTCAGGACTTCAGGCTGTTTTACGGAACTGTCACATGCAGCCAGAAGCACAGCGCATAGAATTAGAAACAAGGCTTTCTTCATTTTGGATAGAATTAGGATTATTGAATTGTTTAGCAAAGATAAACAAATAGAATTGATACATTTGCATATCAATATCCTTATTCCGTTTGTTTTAAATAGCAATATGAAAAATATCACCCGAAGGGCATTGCTGCCTTTCATCGGATTTGTAATTCTGTGCTCGTGTTCAAATCACAAGACAGCCGATGGTGACGCCCAGATCATATCCGTTGACTTTAACAGGTACGAAAATCTGGCCATGAGTGATATCATCTCAAAAATTGAAATCATAGCATTACAGGGAGACACCAATTCTTACTTAGTTAGCCCGATGGAGTTACGGATTGATGAAGGAAACTTCTATTTCAGGGACCAGCATGCGGTATTTGCATTCAACAGCAAAGGTGAGTTCCTGTACAACACTAAGAACAGGCGCGGACGTGCGGGAAACGAATACTTCAGCATTAATGAGTACACTGTTATTGATGGGAATGTATATATAATGAATCATGACGGAAAGATTGTTGTGTATGACCCGGATCTGAATCTGAAAGAGTCATTTCAGACTCAGGCCGATGGTTATTCTTTTTGGGATTTCTGCATGTTTAACCAGGATGTAATGGCATTCCGAACAACAACACTTGATTCCATTATCTGGCAGTTCTACTCCAAAACTCAAGCTAAGACCGTTGGTTCATGCCGTCTGCCTTGCAATAAAAGAGGCGGATACAAATTTGGAACATTGAGTTCATACATTTCCAATGACGGTATGGTATTGTATCGTCTCCCCGATAACGGCTATTCCTACTATACCCTGAATCCGGTTGATTGCTCCGCAACAGAACGTTTCCGTTACGATGTGGGTAAAAAATACACTTTCTCACCATCCGATGTCGGGGATGATGAACGTATCACCAGTTATCTGGAAAGCCATCCGGGAGAGTTTGTCATTGCCCAGGAGACCCTGCTCAACAACAGTTTCATTCTAACCCGCTTGGGTTTTATTGAGCAAGTTGACGATTTTGATGACGGGAGATACCGCCTTTCTTTCTATTCACTCAAGAACGGTCATCACAGGTTGATAAACAACAGATTCTCAAATGGCAAGTGGATCGGGAACATTGATTACATGGATGACACCTGCATCTATTCTTTTGAGAATGATTACACCTACTTAGACCGTTTTTATGAGGACAGTCTGCTTGATGAAGAATCAAGGAGAATCCTGAAAACAGTGAATGATGATACCAACGGCCTCATCATCAAATATCACCTAAAGGATGACATTTTGAACTAAGTGTCAAAAAATTGGACACTTTTGTCTTAAAAAGCACGTATTTTCTTTTTTTTCTTGGAGGATAATAAACGGTGATGCTATTTTTATTGGAAATAGCAACAGTTATATGTTCAGACACTACATTACAATAGCCCTTAGGAACATACGCAAGTATGCACTGCAGAATGCGGTCAGCATTCTTGGTCTGACGGCGGGATTTGTCTGCCTTACCCTATCAACCGTCTGGATCCGTTATGAGAACTCATTCGACACTTTCCACAAGGATGCCGACCGGCTTTATTATATGAATGAAATATATGAAGTTGACGGTACGGACAGAACTGACAGGACCAAATATGTGGCCGGGGCCCTTGGTATAGTAGGTTGTTATGATTTTGAAACACTGATAGAGTTTGCGGAGATAGAATCCTGCTGCAAATATGTAATAAAAGAACGCAAGGGAGTGACCACCCTAAGGGGTGATACGGCGTTCTTTAAGATGTTTGATTTCAAAATAGCAGCCGGAACAGACCGTTTCAAGACTGACAGCAGTTATGTGGCTGTAACAGAAAACTTTGCACACAAGATTTATGGCTATGACAATCCTATTGGAAAGAAATGTAACGGCAAGACTGTAGGTGCGGTAATTGCGCCGTTCAAACGTCCGTCCATATTCAGGTTTGATATCCTGATGTGGCATGATTTTCCATTTGTAAGACCTCATGAGACCAGTTACCATTCAGTTCAGACCGAAGACTGGCAGAATAATGTTATTTTCAAACTGCATAAAGGGATAGATAACAAAGAGTTTTCTGACAAACTGGACCAAACCATAAAAGCACAATCATATGGTCGTAACCCTTACCGGCATGAACTGCGCCCTCTGCAGGAGTTCCACCGCCACATCATGAAAAACGGAATGTACATACAGTACATCCATTCAGGTCTCTTTGCCACAGCCTGCCTGTTGCTTCTGGTTTGCGCCATAGTAAACTATATGCTGTTCTCACTTAACAGGCTCAGGAACAGGGCTCGTGAAATGGCGCTCAGAATGGTTCACGGGGCGTCAAACCTGTCAATAACAGCCATGATGCTTACTGAATATGCCTTGGTTTTGGGAACGTCTCTGATACTGGGCCTGATACTGGTGCTGTTTTTCTTGAAACCATTCAGGGAGATGACCGATATCCAGATGACAGGTGAATATGTATTTGGATGGAGCCTGCTGCTGATGCTTCTGCTGTTCATAATTGCTGTTGCAGTATGCATCGTTTCTACATACATTGTAAGGCGCCGCAGCATGCAGATATCCATCAGCCGCAAAAGCAGCCGTCTGTTCCGCAACCTGAGCATCGGAATCCAGATATTCATCAGCGTATTGTTTGTCTTTGCCGTAAGCGCCATGATATACCAGTTCCGGTTCCTGAGGAACAATGACTGGGGCGTAAAGATCAATGACACTGCCGTTCTGAGTATTTCCAACTCCGCCAACCAATGGGGCGACAGGTTTGACGACGGACCGGTTTGGAACCCGCCCCAAGATGAGAACGAGGTGGAAAGGCGCTCATACGGCAGTCTTAGCAATAACGAACTGGCATCTGATTACATAAGCAGGCTTGATGGCCTCTACGGGCTGAACAACAGTCTGGCAAGCATTCCTGCAGTTGAAAGCATATACTTTGGTATTGGAGATATCAGGAACATTTTTGAAACGGGAGAAAATGTATTCCATGGACATGGCGAGTCATCTATAAACGGCATAGAAGACTGTGATGCCATAATCCTGGATGTCCTTGAAGGCGATGCTCTGGAACTGATGTCCCTTAATGTCCTTGACGGAGCCATACCTGACCGCAGGCTTGGAAATGACGAGATTGCAATTACACGAAGCCTTCAGAAAGAGTTGGGATTAGGCAATATAGCTGACGAACCTACCCTGACGATTGACAGAACATTCAGAAATCCCGGCCGGGGCTATATTGACGATAACGGGAATCTGGTTATTACCAGCGGTGGTGAGACTGGCCGTAAAGCATATACATTCCGTGTGATTGCCATTGTAAGTGACATATACCCGTTCAACTTCAACACCGAGCCCGGCAAATACATACTCTGTGCGCCGGGTAACCGCAGGCTTATGCCCAGAGCCGGGAGCGGTTGGTCACAGGCCCTGTACACTCTGACCTATGAGCACGGGATGAAGGATGAGCTGAAGCAACAGATAGAACGTATTATGTCAGAAACCGGACTTGACTACAAGCTTGATTTTACCGAAGACAGTTTCTTTGCAGACTTGGAGAGCGAGCAACATCTGGCTAAACTAATTGAGATACTGGGACTTGTCTGCCTGCTGATTTCAGTATCCGGAATCTTCTCAATCATCACGCTGTCCTGCCAGGAGCGCAGGCGTGAAATCGCGGTGCGTAAGGTTCACGGCGCAAAGGTAAAAGACATACTCAGCATCTTTACAAAAGAGTACGGAGTGGTATTTGTGGTATCATCGGCAGCAGCATTCATAGTAGGCTACCTGGCCATCCGCCACTGGCAGCAGCAGTTCCTGCGCCAAACAACAGTAAGCTGGTGGATCTACGCTGCAATCCTTGTAGCAATGGCACTGGTAATCTGCCTCACAGTAGGCCAAAGAGTCCTGAAAGCCACCCGCGAGAACCCCGCCGATGTAATCAAGAGCGAATAACAAATGTGCAACCGAAGCGTTGCTAAAATGACACAAGATCGTAGCGGAGAATGCGGTCGGTTGAGAAGTCCACAACGTAGAGAAGCTGATTCTTCTCATCGTACGTCATTCGGCTCACATGGGTATCCAGCTTTACTGACTTGAGGAAATTGCCGTCGTAATCAAAGAACAGCAGTTCTGATGCAGCACTGTCCTGATCGGGCTGGTTGACGTAGTAATCTCCTGCACCATATGTTACCATAAAGAAGGATTCCGCCCAGGCAGCTTTCATAAAATGATCAATAGTTGAGGCATGACTAGAAAAAGTACCGTCGGGATTCTGGATTTGTTCGGGGATGATTTCGGGAAGATCATCATCGAACGTCAGTGAACCTGACTGATGTATTGCGTAATTGCGGTCATTATCCAGATCAAAGAACATGATATAATCCATTCCCGCGAACAATTGGACAATAAGGTTCCGGCTTGGATGCCTGAAGAATTCACCACCCACATAGTTCATGTCAGAGCGATAGAATTTTGAGAACAACCGAATCTCTTTGATCAGGGCCGAATCACGCGTAACGGCATAATAGGGATCTCTATGCACTTCATTATCATCCAGAATTAAAGGAGAATAATACTCCAACCTGTAGTTGATGTCATCATCAAGGAAAAGATAATCTACATTGGTATGAAGTCTGGCTATGCGCCCGGGAATCTGGCTTTCATATTCATGAATGTATTCGGCGTTAAAACCATTCTGCGAAGCAATAACAGCACTCTCAGCAGCAAGTGATTTCTGCAAATCCACCACCTTAATGCCTTGCTGATTGTCCAGTAAAGGCAGCAATGCATCTCCCTGAGCATTCCTGAGAATCTGTACTGAGCTCCAATAAGGTTTTGAAAGGAATTCGTTTCTGGCGCGGCCCACACTGCAGAAACGTCCCTTCAGCTCCAGCTCATCGGAATAAACATACAGTAGATTGATCTTTTCCCCGGTCTCGACCAACAGGAAAGAATCACATACGCATATATCTCTTATGTCAATCGGCCAATCAGCCTTAAGCGGGACACCCTTTAGGGTGACATCGGACTTGTTGACAAAGTCAACCTCGCGCACATCAATAAGAAGACGTGAATTGTTTTTGCAAGACAGCACAAAAAGCACCGCCACAAGGAGTAATGCAAACTTTTTCATTGTTTCTCTTTCTTTTTACGTTCATTTAACCAGTAAACGCTTATTATGACATATGGAATCGCAAACAACAGGAGCACCTTCCATTTCAGAGCCTTGTCCGGAATGGCGGTAGTAAGAACAACACAGATAATGGTGAACACACCGCTCAGGATTGCTGACAACGTACTTGCTTTCATTTGAATGGACTATTGTAGTAATTAGGTCCTACAAATGAACACAATAATTTGTATTATGCCATTGAGAATGGTCTAAATAATTGTTATAAAGTTTGGTAGTTTAATTAAATGGGTGCCACGCAGGCCCACCCGAACTTACGGGCAATCTCGTCTAACAGTTTGCGGTCACTCAGGGGAATCGTGACTGGAATTGTTTCAGTTGTTCTTTCACAATTAGAAGAATACATGGCCGATGTAATCTCCACGCCAAGTACGGCCGATATCTCCTGCAATGAATCAATGGTAAAATTATGGGTTCCGCTGAGCCATTTGGTTATTTCTGAAGGGCTCTTACCCATTTTACGCGCAAATTGACTCTTGTTCAGGCCGGCAGCCTTCATAGCATCGGCAATTCTTGCCGCAGTACGCATCTTAGCCGCAACCTTATCAAAAATAGGGCTGCTCTCCTTATCCAGTTTCTGTAAAATATCCGATTTCATATCAATCCTATTTTTAATCTTCAACCTCGATAATCAAATCTCCTTCAAATCCCTGATCCGTTATACGAATATCTTTATCATCTGTCGCTTCCTTTATTTTCTTAGAAACCCATTGCATTAAAAGATTCGCATCAGTTAAAGCCGGATCCTCCTGCCAGGTTCTTATACTTTTAGGCTTTTCACCTCCATCACCCACTACTATCAGGTCTTTCCCATAGTAGATGAAATAAACTCTCAGATGTGCATCAGGCCTATCATATAAAGCACAGACACCATCGCCCGGCTTACCCTCATTCGCTTTATAAAACCCCTCTCTGAGCCCCACACATCGGCCGATAGCCTTCAGTCTGGTGTATATGTCCAGAACTTCGTCTCTAAAGGTTTTGTAATACTCACTGAGAAACTGCTCAAACAAAGACTCATCATCTCCAATGAATCTGATGGAATAAATCGCGCAGTAATCACCCGACAACTCATTCAACTTAACGATTTCAAAAGATTGATTGTGTCCTGTCCGGCATTGCAAAGGTAATTGATTTTTCAATTGGTTTTTCACTTTTAATAGAAATTTGTACAAACAAAGGATACTATTATCAATTGCAAAGATATTAATTTGCCATTACATAGCAACAAAACGAGATAGAAAAATTCTACTTTAAGTAAAAAAATGATACCATTGGGGTCAGACCCCAATGGTATCATTTTGTGCTTATTGACGCAAAACGAAACGACCCCTTTGCGTCAAGGTTATTCTTTGTCGGATTTGGAATCCTTGTTATCTGTCCACTGGCTTTTGTAGCGACGGAAGAAACCAAATATAATTGCGCTGATAAAAAACAAGACAATAAATATCTCAGCCGCAATATCCGTGTCCAACAAGTAAGAGTAACGTATGGTTGCAATCAAGCCGCCAAAAGAAGCAATCATACAAAAGAAACTGACATTGTAGACGGTCTTTTTTGTTGATGGCTTCAATGAATCCAGTCTGTTGCTGGGATTAATGTCTCTTTTTGAATCTGATTTCATAACGGTTAGAAAAGGATTAGTATTGGCAAAGGTAATAATTTTATAAGTTTGTACCTGAATCAAAAATAGACCATAGTGATTAAAAGAGCTTATATCTATATTGCTTTGTTTGCAATTGCAGTAGTTTCTTGCCACAGACAGGATACTCAAAAGCACGTTTTTACCCCGATGCAGAGTGATAGCATTGATTTTGTGATAGAAGGAACTGTTGGCGTTGGAGCCGATACCTCCATCTATTTTGATGAGCGCCCATATAGCGAAACAAAGGAGTATCCGGTTACTGACGGACATTTCAGTTTCACTGTCCGCCAGCCGTTATATAAGTTCCTTCAGATTGAGGACGGCAATAACGGGTGGATGATAGTGATTGTAGATAGCGCATTGAACCGTGTGGTAGTTGATTTCAACACAAACACTGTTGTAGAGGGCTCGCCACTTAACAAGCGTTTCAATAACTATCAGCTTATAGAAGACAGTCTCTGGTCGCAACTAAAAGCTCTTGACAGTGATGAGGGGCCTGAATATGTAAAATTGCACGATCTCATTCAGGAGACAGCATGGAGGTGTATAATGGAAAACAGGGATAATGTGATACCGGTTCATACTCTTTCGTTGTCAGGCCAGTTTCCTTTTTTCACCTATGAGCAATTGACTGAGTGTATGAAGGATGAGTATGAGTTTACACACCATCCTGAAATGGAGATAGTGTGGAAATTCTACTGGGATATGCAGAAACGTCTGCCCGGACAGAAATATCATAATATTGAACTGTCCGATACGGCTGGGACGATACATAAACTATCTGAGTATGTAGGTAAAAACAACTATGTGCTTCTTGATTTCTGGGCATCATGGTGCGGTCCCTGTATGATGTCAATGCCTATGATGAAGGATCTATACAATACTTATTCTGACCGCGGACTGCAGATAATAGGCATATCTCTTGATGACAACCGCACCAATTGGATTAGAGCCATTGAACGCGAGAAACTGCCTTGGATACATCTGTCTGACCTTAAGGGATGGGAATCTGCTGCATCTGTAGCTTACGGCATAAGAGCCATCCCTGAAACCGTTATTATATCCCCAAAAGGCAAAGTTATTGCTACCGGTTTGCGAGATGAAGAACTGAAAGCAAAAATTGAAGAGCTATTTGAATCTAAAAAAGTATCTTTGCCTTAGATGAACTTTGATTATAAAAGGGATATTGTTTATGAAAAGAACTATTCTTTCAGTAGCCGCGGCATTGATGATGGCTACTTGTGTGATTGCCCAGAATATTCCTGCTGGCATGCGTATGGAACTTATCGAGAGTGAGGATGACAGCCGTGACCAGTACACCATCTTCAAGTACAAGGAGAAAAACGGAAATGAAGCCTATTATATGGGTGTGGGCAACAAGATTGAACTCTTGGGACTGGTGCGTGACGATATAACCGATATGTCCATATCACACATGGATGAGGTATGTTTCCCCATGGGTAGCACCAGACAGGAGGTGATTGATAATCTGGATTCTTACCTGGAACTGCTGGGCAAGCCCGCCGGTACTACCGTTGAATTCCCGTGCAGGATAAACAACGGAGTTGGATTAGGCGATGAGTCCAAATCAACCTGCATAGTAACCAAGCGCTTTCTGCAGGGCAAGCGGCTCTGTTTCCACTTTACCAGCGGCAATCGCACCGCCGAGGCCGACCTTCGCAAATCATCCATAAAATCGATGAAGCTAAGCGTAAAGCTGGATATGAAACTGCATCCCAATAAGGATTGAAAAATAGTACAATTGGGGTCTGTCCCCTTTTGTACTATTTTACCGGGAAGGTAAAGTAGGTATCAGGATAAGGTTCATCCT
>JAEEGH010029412.1_pt1 | contig 10741 bp, 11 predicted proteins | sample 9134181 | NCBI WGS metagenome assembly JAEEGH01 (sample SAMN16246544, study PRJNA631951) | gut metagenome | biome: gut microbiome; feature: rumen; material: DP-attached | host: Bos | place: Iran: Karaj | collected 2018-10
CTGCAGCTTGTACTTATTCCTCTGATTGTCTTCCGTGTTGAGAACAGAGGGAAAGCTGATCTTTAAAGCTTAGCTCTTATCTCGTTCAGGAACAGTTCTCCTGCCTTGGTGAACTGCTGATGCTTACGCCACACCACATACATAGCTGTTGTAAGGGCAGGCTTTAAAGGTCTGAAGCACAGCTTGGAATCGGTTCCTGTGTCCACCAGACCGTCAAAGGTGAGGAGATAGCCGGTGCCGCTCCGGGCCAGGACTGAACCGTTATATGACAGGTCCAATGTCGCTACCACATTCAGCCTGCTTATATCATCACCGAACCACTTGGGAAGGTCTGCCGCAAGAGCCTGGCGGGACACCATAACCGGTTTGTCAAGTAAATCCTTGGGCGTTATGAACTTTTTCAAGGCAAGCTCGTCATCCTTTCTCATCACAACTCCCCAGCGGTCTACAGCTGGCACAGTAAGACAGTTGTATTTCTCAAGGTCCACGTTCTCCACGATCACAGCAAAGTCAAAAAGTCCCTTGTCCAGCTTCTCAAGGACCCGCTCGCTGTCTCCTGCATAAAGGTTATAGCGTATTTTAGGACAGGTCTGTTTGAGCGAGTTTATACATTCTGCTATGAAGGATATATTCTTGGACTCGGCTGCCGCAATGGATATCTCGCCGGTAATCTCATCCTCACCCAGGGCCTTGAAATCAGAGAGGGTCTTGTCCGACAGCTCCACAATCTCCTGGGCACGCTCTTTGAGAAGTTCTCCTGCAGGTGTAAGCCTTATGGCATAGTTGGTCCGCTCAAAGAGCTTCTCTCCCAGCTCCCATTCCAGATCCTTGAGCTGACGGCTCATGGTGGGCTGTGTCACGCTCAATGCCTCTGCCGCCTTGGTTATGTTTCCCTGGCGTGCAGCCTCAAGAAAATACTTCAATACTCTAAGTTCCATGTCTGCATCTTAGCATACTTTCTAAAATTAGTCATTACCAAAAGGCATAACTGGTTATAGAAACAAAATATTGGTAATATCTGACGCTTCGTTCTATATTATAGTCAGCGAGGTGAAAAATGAAACTGAAAAAATCATTATCAATATTATGCGCAGTCGCAGCAATCGCAATCATTATCACATCATGCGCAAGCACAAAAGGAGCAGGTATGAATACAACATCAGCAAAAATCAACACCGGTGATGAGCATTACACTTTCAAACTGGACGATGGAGTGGTGCGCACCAAAGTAACTTTCCGGAACCATTTCGGCATTGAGCTGGCAGGTGATCTCTACACACCTAAGGATGCTCCGGCAGAAGGAAATGCGGCCATCGCAGTATGCGGACCCTTCGGAGCAGTGAAAGAACAGGCTTCCGGCCTTTATGCGGCAGAGATGGCAAGACGGGGATTCATCACCCTTGCATTTGACCCTTCCTTCACAGGAGAGAGCGGTGGAGAACCACGCTATATGAACAGCCCCGACATCAATACAGAGGATTTCCAGTCTGCAGTGGACTTCCTTTCCACCCGGAGCAACATCGACCCTGAGAAGATTGGTATTATCGGAATCTGCGGATGGGGCGGAATGGCTTTGAACACAGCTGCCATAGACACACGAATCAAGGCAACAGCTGTAATCACCATGTACGACATGACTCGTATCGCAGGGAATGGATACTTTGATGAGTTTGACAAGGAGGAGGCCCGCTATCAGGCAAGAAAAGCCTTGAATGAGCAGCGGACAAAAGACTTTGCGGCCGGCGATTATCCTACAGGTGGCGGACTTCCTGACGCAAGACCAGAGGGTGACACCTTCTTCAGCCAGTACTGGGACTATTACAAAACAGAGCGGGGATATCATTCGCGTTCCCTGAACTCCAACATGGGCTGGGCAAAGAGCGCAGGATCATCCCTTCTTAACGATAAGCTGCTTGCCTACTCAAATGAGATTAGGAATGCAGTCCTCATCATCCACGGTGAGAAGGCTCACAGCCGCTACATGGGCGAGACTGCCTACAACAATATGATAAAGGGCAATAAGTTCACAGACAACAAGGAGCTTATGATCATCCCCAGAGCAACCCACTGCGACCTGTACGATGGCGGCAATGGCAACTTCATCCCATGGGAGAAACTTGAGAAATTCTTTTTGGCAAATATGAAATAATATGTGATAATAGGGAAAAGGAGTCTTTGTGAAGAAACTTATTTTTGTCCTATTAATCAGCTTTTGCTGTGCAGCAGGAGTTTATGCTAAAACAGTATTCGTCTATTTCAGCGCTACTGGAACAACTGAGAATATGGCCAAAAATGCGGCATCTGTAATGGATGCCGATATTTTTAAAATCCAGCCTGTGCAGGAATATACAGCCGCAGATCGGAATTGGCATGACAAGAATTCCCGCACATCAATTGAGTGCAATGATCCCAAGTCACGCCCAGCAATTGCGAATAAAATCGATATCTCAGAATATGATACAGTTGTTCTATGTTATCCTATCTGGTGGGGTTATGCCGCCAGAATAATGTACACCTATGTGGAAAGTCAGGATTGGAGAGGCAAGAAGCTGATAACCCTTTGCACCAGTGGGTCAAGCGGCCTTGGTCAAAGCGGAACAGACCTGGCAAAGCATGCCAAGGGTGCCGAATATCTTGGTGGCAAGGATTTCACACGCAAAGGTGGTGATGAAGTAAAAAAGTATATCGAAGGACTTTTTAAATGAGAAAGATAGTTTCATTATTTGCAGTGCTGCTGCTTATGGCAGGCTCATTCAGTGCTTTTGCCAAGGAGAACAAGATGGCGGCAACATACAAAGGTTATGAGACCAAGGATAAGAATGCCCCTGTGGTGTACTTTATCAAGGACATTACACCAGAGGCCCTGGTTAAGGTATACAAGGCAACTGGATACCAGATCAAGGGAAAGACTGGCGTCAAGGTGAGCACCGGGGAGAGCGAGAAATCCAACTACCTCCGGCCAGCCCTTATAAAGAATCTTGTGAAGGATGAGCTTAATGCCACCATTGTGGAGTGCAACACTGCCTACGGCGGAAACCGGAGCAACAACATAAACCATATGAAAATTGCCAAGGATCACGGCTTTCTGGATGTGGCCAACGGCTTTGACCTTCAGGATGCAGATGGCTATATGACTATCCCTGTCAAAGGGGGAGTACGCCTTAAGGAAAACTATGTTGGATCCCACTTCAAGGATTACGATACCTACCTTATTCTCTCCCATTTCAAGGGACATGCCATGGGTGGCTTCGGCGGAGCTATAAAGAACCTTTCCATCGGTTTTGCTTCCGGTATGAGCTGCGAGAAATCGGGAAAACTCAATATCCACAGCGCAGGACGGAGCACCACAAGCTGGACAAGCTGTCCCCAGAATGAATTCCTTGAGAGCATGGCAGAGGCTGCCAAGTCAGTATGCGACTATATGCAGGATGGGAAAGGCATTGTATGTGTGAATGTCATGAACCGTCTCTCTGTGGACTGTGACTGTGATGGCAATCCAGAGGAGCCTGATATGCACGACATCGGTATTCTGGCTTCCCTTGACCCGGTGGCGCTTGATCAGGCCTGTGTGGACCTTGTGTACAAGGCAAAGGATTCCGGCAGCCTTATAGAGCGCATCGAGAGCAGGAACGGAATCCATACCCTTGAGCATGCTGAGAAGATCGGCTTCGGCAGCAGGTACTATCAGTTGGTGGAGATTAAATGAGAAAAGCGATTGGTCTTATGCTTGCTTCTTTAGTGATTTTTTGCGCAGACGCCCAGACCGTTAAGCTTAATTCCGGTTATGATATGCCTGTGCTGGGCCTTGGAACATGGACGCTCAAAGGTGATGTGGCAGAAAAGGCCGTATATTCTGCTCTTAAATCCGGATACCGGCTTATAGATACTGCCAAGTACTACGGCAATGAGTCTGCTGTAGGCAAAGGACTTAAGAAAGCTGTGGATGAAGGTATCTGCAAGCGTGAGGATGTCTTCATAACCACAAAGCTGGTTCCTTGGTCAAATACTCCTGATTCAGATATCGATGACTCACTTGAAAAACTTGGTGTGGACTATATAGACCTTATTCTTCTGCATCAGCATGGCAGCAATGATGATGCTGTCTACCGTGCTATGTGCAGGGCGGTCAAGGCCGGGAAGGTCCGCTCAATCGGTATCTCCAACTTCTATGCTGAAAAAGGGGTAAGTCATTTTATCAAAAGCTTTGATATTCCACCTGCTGTAGTGCAGAACGAGAACCATATTTTCTACCAGAACAATCAGCTCAGGGATTGGGCCAAAGGGCAGGGTATCTATATTGAGAGCTGGTATCCCTTCGGAGGCCGTGGACACACAAAGGAGCACCTGCAGAACCCGACAGTGCTTGAGATAGCCCATGCTCATAAGAAGAGTGCGGCCCAGGTCATTGTCCGCTGGCATATCCAGGCAGGATATATAGTCATTCCTGGAAGCTCAAACCCGGCCCATATTGCAGAAAACTATAATGTATGGGATTTTTCTCTGACTGATGCAGAGATGTCACAGCTTGAAGGGCTGGATAAAGGAGCCAGATATGAGAATTGGTAAAAAGATATTTTGTATTTTTCTTATCTTATTATGCATTACAGCCGCATATGCAACGGAATCAGGCAAAACTGAAGGGGATTCTGAAATGAAGATAACCATAAACATCACCAGCGGCAGCGGTAATCATACAATCACCGCAACCTTGGCAGACAACTCATCGGCAAAGGCTTTTGCAGAGCTCCTTTCAAAAGGGCCTGTTTCGGTGGATATGCAGGACTACGGCAGCTTCGAGAAGGTGGGAGACCTGCCTTCATCATTGCCACGGAACGATACCAGCATCACCACAGAGCCTGGGGACATCATCCTTTACCAGGGCAACAAAATAACTATCTACTACAATACAAACAGCTGGAACTTCACCCGGCTGGGCAAGGTGGAGGGGGTGACCCCGGCCGAACTCAGGAAAATTCTGGGAAAAGGGAATGTGAAAGCAGTTTTTGAGCTGGCAAAATAAAAGTTGGCGGTTGCAGAATCCTATGTTATATTATATTCAGGAGGCAATATGAGCAAAACTTTAGTAGCCTATTTCTCAGCAGGCGGAAACACTGCCTATACCGCCAGAATGCTGGCACAGCAGATGGATGCCGATATCTATTCCATCAAACCGGTTCAGAAATACACCCCGGCAGACCTTAACTGGCAGGATCCGAACAGCCGCAGTTCAGTTGAGATGAACGATCCGAAATCACGGCCTGAGATTATCGACGGCGAGATAGATCTAACCCCCTATGACACAGTCTGCATCGGATTCCCGATCTGGTGGTATGTGGCACCTCATGCGGTGAACACATTCATCGAGAAAAACGATTTCACAGGCAAGAAGGTAATCCTCTTCGCCACATCAGGCGGAAGCGAGATTACAAAAGCCCTGGAGACCATGCGTGCCCAGTACCCGCGGATGAACATCGTGGGTGGCAAGATGATAAACGGCAAAGTTGAGCCGGGATGCCTCGATTTCTAAATGAAGCAGAGCAATCCTGATCTTTTCAGTTCAGCTCTCAATACAGACCCAAGCGTTCCTCTGGCAGAGCGGCTCAGGCCCCAGACTCTGAACGAGGTGGTGGGGCAGCGTCATCTTATAGGGCATGGCAAGGTACTCCGCACTCTTATTGAGCACGACACAGTTCCCTCCATGATATTCTGGGGGCCTCCAGGAGTGGGCAAGACCACCCTGGCCAATGTCATCGCTCTTACCACCAATGCCCGCTTCATCAACTTCTCGGCTGTCACCAGCGGTATCAAGGATATAAAGGAAGTGATGCAGCAGGCTGCCGAAAGCCACTCCTATGGGTATAAGACCATAGTATTCGTGGACGAGATCCACCGGTTCAACAAGGCCCAGCAGGACGCATTCCTCCCTTTCGTGGAGAAGGGGAGCATAATTCTTATCGGAGCCACCACCGAGAACCCATCCTTCGAGGTGAACGGAGCGCTCCTTTCAAGGTGCAAGGTCTTTGTCCTGAAGCAGCTTTCAGAGGATGACCTGACTGAGCTTTTAAAAAAGGCAGTGACAGATATCCGGGGATTCGGCAGCAGGAATGTGGATATAAGTGATGAGCTTCTCAAGTCCATAGCTGTATTTGCCAACGGTGATGCCCGCAATGCACTCTCCACACTGGAGATGGTCATCCTCAACGCGAATGAGACAGACGGCGTGATCACTGTGACTCCTGAGAATGTGGAGCAGTGCACCTCCAAGAAATCGCTTTTGTACGACAAGGGTGGAGAGGAACACTACAACATAATCTCTGCCCTTCATAAATCGATGCGGAACTCAGACCCAGATGCGGCAGTCTACTGGCTTGCCCGGATGCTGGAAAGCGGCGAGGATCCCCTCTATGTGGCCCGGCGTGTGACCCGGTTTGCCAGCGAGGATGTAGGCCTTGCAGACCCAAGGGCTATGGAGCTAGCAGTGGCCGCATACCAGGCCTGCCACTTCATCGGTATGCCTGAATGCACCGTCCACCTGGCCGAGGCTGTCATCTACCTGTCCCTGGCACCCAAGAGCAATTCCGCATACATGGCCTATGAGCATGCCAAGCAGGATGCCTTGAGTCAGCTGGCAGAGCCTGTTCCTATGGCAATACGCAATGCACCCACACGCCTTATGAAGGACCTGGGCTATGGTGACGGCTATAAGTATGCTCACAACGAGGAGAACAAGATAGCAGATCTCCAATGTCTGCCTGATTCCCTGGTGGGAACCGAATACTATCAGCCTACAGAAGAAGGGGTGGAAGCCCGTATAAAAGCCCGTCTGGAGCAGATCAAGGCATGGAAGGCCGAACTTGCCAAGAAGCGCAGGGGGGAAGAAAAATGACTGAGTTCATCTCCAATTCCGACCACTATGCCCAGGTGGTGGAGCGGATGCAGAATGTGAAGAAACTCCTTTGGGTAGGTACCTCTGATATCAAGGATCTATATGTGCTGGACGACTACGGCAGCACCAAGCCCCTTCTGGGGGTATTCTCTGACCTGGTGAGGCGGGGAGTGGAGGTGCGGCTGATCCATGCTAAGGAACCAGGCCCGGCATTCCGGGAGGACTTTGATAAATATCCCGACCTGATAGAGGGTCTTGAGAGGGTTCTATGTCCCCGGGTGCACTTTAAGATCTTGATATTTGATCTGCATACTGCCTATATAGGCTCTGCCAATCTGACCGGGGCAGGGCTGGGGATGAAAGGGGAGCACACCCGCAACTTCGAGGCCGGCATTCTCACCACCGAGCCCGAGTTGGTTGATAAAGCGATACAGCAGTTCGACGACGTGTGGATGGGCTCCTTCTGCCCCACCTGCCGCCGCAAGGATTTCTGCCCCGACCCCATAGTGTAAGTCCTTGACAAACCGAGCGGGAGGGGGTAGAGTAGGTTATCAAATTTAGCGGATTAATAATGAAGATTCCTATGAATTTACGTAAAGTATTTACTCTGCTTCTGGTGTTGTGCATCCTTTTCTTTATGGCAAGCTGTGGTGGCGGCGGCGGAAGCAGTAGTGCTGACAACGGTGGCGCTGACAACGGAGGCGGCGAAGATAATGGCGATTCTGCACCAGCCGGTCCTTGGCTCTGTTTTACTGCAGACGGCGGTAATGTGGATGTCAAAATAGTAATCTATAAAGCCCTCAGTGTAGTTCCAAGCCTCGAATGGTCAAGCGATGCAGAAACATGGAATGCAATAACCATTGATAACAACGATTGGACAACGACTCCAATTACCACGCTTTCTAATGGGAAAAGGATGTATATCAGGGCAACTACCACCAGCGGTACATTCAGTGAAAGTGATGATAATTTCTTATGTTTTGAATTTGACGGAAGCGGCAAGGTAAAAGCCAGCGGTAACATCATGAGCCTTTTGGACAAAAGCTGTGCTTCCACTACTATTCCTAATGAATATTGTTTTATATGTTTATTCTCTGATTGCGAGCAGCTTATTTCTGCTCCAGAACTTCCGGCCACAACATTAACTGTTGGTTGTTATGAACAAATGTTCCATGGTTGTACTAACTTGGCAACCGCCCCAGCACTGCCTGCAGAATCTTTATTTGCTCATTGTTATGATGGCATGTTCATGCATTGTACTGCCTTGACCATAGCCCCAGAATTGCCAGCGACAACTTTAGCTGAAAGTTGTTATGAACAAATGTTCTATTATTGTACAAACTTGATAACAGCCCCAGGATTACCTGCCACAACGTTATCCGATTACTGTTATTGTTTTATGTTCCAGAATTGCACCAGTTTGGCAGCAGCCCCAGAATTGCCAGCAACAACTTTGGCTGATTATTGTTATTGTAGTATGTTCGAGAATTGTACCAACTTGACCACAGCACCAGCATTGCCAGCAACAACTTTGGTTGATTATTGTTATTATAGTATGTTTGATGGATGCTCTAGCTTGATAACAGCACCAGAGTTACCAGCAGAAACTTTAGTCGAAGGTTGTTATGGCTGGATGTTTAATGATTGTACTTCCCTTACTTCTATCACGGTTCATTTTGCAACAGCAGGTTGGAGTGTTACTGATGCCACAGATAACTGGGTTTACGGGGTTACAACAGGCGATTCAAGCAGGAAATTCCATTATAAGACAGGACTTGACGTATCAACAAAAGATAAAGACCATGTTCCTGACGGATGGGATACAATTCAGTTCTAAGATTTTCTGGCTGCCGACTTCAACCGGCAGCCTTTTTTTACCCCGCTCAGTGCGTAGCAAAGCTCAAACCCCAGTATAACGTAAACCAAGAACCAAAACAGGGCTCACAGAGCATTGCGCTCTGTAGCAATAAGCATGCAAAACTTCCTAAAAGAAAAAGAAAGTTTTGCTTATGCTTATCTACGGGGTACGCACCAGCTATGGGAGTCCTGTTGTTGGCTCTTTATATTATGTTTTTAGGGTTTGTAGCTTTGTGGAGCAGTTCTTGACCACTATATAATATCTAATTATAATATTCCGCATGGAAAAACCAGAAGTAAGAGTCAGATATGCCCCGTCTCCCACAGGGCTTCAGCATATTGGCGGAATACGCACCGCACTGTTCAACTACTTTTTTGCCCGTGCAAGCGGCGGTAAATTCATCCTCCGTATCGAGGATACAGACCGGGAGAGGTATTCCGACGAATCTTTAGGCGACCTCTATTCCACACTGGAATGGCTGGGTGTCAAATGGGATGAGGGTCCTGTAGTAGGCGGCCCTTACGGCCCATATGTCCAGTCTGAGCGGACTGAGCTTTATAGAGAATATGCCAAGAAGCTGGTGGAAAGCGGCCACGCATACTACTGCTACTGCACTCCTGAACGGCTCGAAGAGCTTCGGGAGAAGCAGACCAAGGAGAAGAAGGACTTCGGCTACGACCGCCACTGCCGCAACCTGACTCCGGAAGAGGAGCAGAAATACAAGGATGCAGGTATAAAGCCTGTAATCCGTCTCAAGATTCCTCTGGAAGGCTACACTGAATTCGAGGATTTCCTGCTGGGACCTATGAAAAAGCGCAACTCAGACATCAGCCCCGATCCTATCCTGCTTAAATCTGACGGTTTCCCTACATATCATCTGGCCAATGTAATAGATGACCACTTTATGAAGATAACCCATATATTGCGAGCCCAAGAGTGGGTTCCATCCATTCCTCTCCATGTGCAGCTCTACAAAGCCTTCGGCTGGGAGCCGCCTGTCTACTGCCATCTTCCTATGGTAATGGGCAGCGACGGACAGAAGCTCTCAAAGCGCCACGGCTCCACATCTGTGCGGGATTTCAGGGCAAAAGGATATCTGCCTGAGGCTATCCTCAACTATGTGTCACTCATCGGCTGGAGCTACGACGACTCAAGAGAGTTCTTCACACGGGAGGAGCTGGAAAAGCTCTTCTGTCTTGAGAAATTGAACAAGGCACCCGGTGTATTTGACTACAAGAAGCTGGACTGGTTCAATGGCCAGTACATCCGTAAGAAGAGTGACGCCGAGCTTACAGAACTTCTTATGCCGTATCTTGAGAAAGCAGGCGTTGTCCACACTCCTATGACAAAGGAAGAGGAGGATATTCTCTCAAAGGCTATCCCTCTGGCAAAGGAGCGGCTTAAATATCTTTCCGACATTCCCGAGGTCATCGGCTTCCTTTTCAAGGCGCCGGAGAATTACAACACCGAGGAGCTTATCCCCAAGAAGCTGGACAAAGGGAAGACACTGGAGCTGCTGAACATTCACTTGGGCATGGTCCCGCAGTTCATAGAGCTTTCCGAGGAGGCTATCGAGCCGGTGCTAAGAGCAAAGTGCGATGAGCTGGGTGTGAAGCTGGGCGACTTCCTCATGATTCTCCGTGTGGCTGTCACAGGAACAAAGATCTCTCCTCCTATCGTAGGCAGCATCAAACTGCTTGGTGCGGAAGAGACAGAAAAAAGAATCAACAAAGTAATAAATATTTTAAAGGGCGAGGTATAAAAATGAGCGAAGTAACAATGGATACATTGGTTTCCCTGTGCAAGAGAAGGGGATTTGTATTCCAGTCAAGCGAGATCTACGGAGGTCTTTCCTCTGCATGGGACTACGGTCCACTGGGAATCGCGCTTAAGAAGAACATCCAGGAGTTCTGGTGGAAAGAGATGACCAGACTTCATGACAATATCGTAGGTATCGACGCAGCTATCATGATGCACCCACGGGTTTGGGAGGCATC
>JAEEGH010029413.1_pt1 | contig 10741 bp, 7 predicted proteins | sample 9134181 | NCBI WGS metagenome assembly JAEEGH01 (sample SAMN16246544, study PRJNA631951) | gut metagenome | biome: gut microbiome; feature: rumen; material: DP-attached | host: Bos | place: Iran: Karaj | collected 2018-10
CGTCTGCTGCACCCCGACCGACCCCATCAAATGGGCCGTGTTCCACCTGGGCGACGGCAAGGTCGGCGACCGGCAGCTCATCTCGGAAAAGCAGATGAACTTCCTGCACCGCGGCGTGACCATCACCTCGCAGAATGCCGACAAGACGAACCTCTACGGCCACTGCTGGTTTATCGAGCAGACCCGCAAAGGGCGCCTGTACTTCCACACCGGCACCACCTGGGGCATGACCACGATCTGCGCCTTCATCCCCGAGATGGATTTCGCGATGACCATCCAGGTCAACAGCGAGGCGCCGTCCGAGGCCCGGCACGCCATCCTGCGGCGCGCCATCGACCTGTTCCTCGGCTATGAGGACTACGACTATGAGGCCGACTACATCGCCGACTGGTACAAGAACGCCGACAGGCGCGCGACGGCCGACGAGAAGGCGGCCGCCGAACGCGTCGAGAAGCCCGCGCCGGCCTGGTCTCGCCTCCAGGGCCACTATACCGGCTGCCACGATGTCCTGGGCGACATCGACATTTTCATCGAAGGCGGCAAACTGATGATCAAACTGCACAACGAGAAAGCGTGGAAACGCGAACTCAAGCACGTCAACGGCAATGTGTTCAACTTCCGTGCGGACGGCTGGGGCTTCGACGTGACCTTCGATTTCGAGAACCCCGACGAATGGGGCTCCCTCGCCCGCGGCCTGGAAATCACGGTCGGATCGGGTGAAGACTTTGCCAAATGGGTAAGAAAACCATAGTTTTATGAAAAAATATCTCTTTCTGGCCGCGGCGCTGCTGATCGCAGCTTCCGGCCTCTGGGCCAAGACCCCGATCATCGGCATTTCCGGCTATACCGAAGACGGACAGTGCCACGTCAACATGACCTATGTCAATTCCGTCCGAAAGGCCGGCGGCGTGCCGCTGGTGATTCCCGTCACGTCCGATGACGCGCAGCTCGACGCCGTGCTCAATGCCGTCGACGGCATCCTGATGACCGGCGGCGAAGACTTCGACCCGCTGAAATGGTTCGGCGAAGAGCCTGTCCGCGGACTGGGCGAAGTCGTGCCCGCGCGCGACGAGTTCGACGTGAAACTGGTCCGGGCCGCCGTCGCCAAGGGCATCCCCGTGCTGGGCATCTGCCGCGGCGAACAGCTGCTGGCCGTCGCCTTCGGCGGTTCCCTCTGGCAGGACATTCCTTCGCAGGTCCCCACGAGCTATGTCAAGCATCGCCAGAGCCCGACGACCGGCACGGTCGGAACCCACACGATCAACATCGAGAAAGGTTCCCTGCTGGCCAAAATTCTCGGCAAGGAGAAAGCCGTGGTGAATACCTTCCACCACCAGGCCATCAAGGATGTGCCCCAGGGTTTCAAGGTCGTGGCCCGCGCGGCCGACGGCATCATCGAGGCCGTCGAGCGCACCGGCCGGCTGGCGCCCCAGTTCGCCGACGGCGGCGCGATGATCCTCGGCGTCCAGTTCCATCCGGAAGTGATCACCAACGGCGGCAACCCCGAATTCCTGCCCATCTTCCAGAAACTCGTGGCGGAAGCCGGCAAGTGATGCGAAAGATCCTGTGTTTTCCTGCGGCCGCTCTGCTGGCCGCGTTGTTCTGGCTGCCCGCTTCCGGGCAGCCGGTCGTTTCGGACCACGCCGCCGTCGCATCCGCCATTGCGCGCCAACTGCAGGAGTATCCGGAATCCCGGGTCCAGGACATCTACAAGAGTTTCTGCCAGGACAACCTGGGTCCGGAACACCTGATTCCCAATCCGGATGCCGCCCGGAACTACCTGCACCGGGAGCTTCAGGAGTATCGCGACGAACTCGACAGCCTCCGCCTGGAAGTCCCCGACCGGCTGTTCTGTCCCGTGGGTGACCAGGGGAACTATGTGCGGGTCGATCTGGCGGTCATCCTGAACGGGATGATCGGCGAAGACGAATACCTGGACGCGTTCGTCCGGAGCGCCAACCAAGGCCGGAAGGTTTCGCGCGCGGAATGGAAGGCCAAATGGAGCGAGGTCGCGGCGGTCATCCGGGCAGCATTCCCGGACATTCCCGACGCGGCCGAAGACCTGCGGAAGATCGACTCCCTCGTCGCCGGCGACAACCTGATTTTCCACCACAGCCAGGCCTTCGGCCAGGCCTACCGGCCCCACTACCGGATCATCGCCCGGAACGTTTTCGACGAAATGATCCTCCCGCGCTGCACCTTCAGCCCGAAACTGGCCGACGGCAAGGATGCCCATTTCCGCCTGCTTTACTGGAACATCCAGAACGGGATGTGGGACGGCCAGCCGGACAACTATGACCGCTTTGTGGAATGGGTTCGGAAGCAGGATCCGGACGTCTGCGTCTGGTGCGAAGCCGCCACCATCTATCTCGACGGGACCGACCGCCCCATGCCCGAGAAAGACCGCTATCTGCCGGCCCATTGGGACGAACTGGCGCGCCGGTACGGACACAAATACGTGTTCCTCGGCGGCTGGCGGGACGACTATCCGCAGGTCATCACCTCCCGCTATCCCATTGAAGAAGTGGCCCGCATCACCGGCAACGCCGATACGCTGGTCTCACACGGCGCCGGCTGGGCCCGGATCCGCGTGGACGACAAGGACCTGAACATCGTGACGCTTCACACCTGGCCGCAGGCCTACGGATTCAAAGTGCCGCTCGTGGACCGCGAGCGGAGCCGCGCCGCCCACGAGGGCGACCATTACCGTCGCACGGAGATGGAATACATCTGCCGGCACACCATCGGAACCGTCGCCCCGGAAATGGCGGCGACGCAATACTGGATGATGATGGGCGACTTCAACAGCCGTTCCCGGGTCGACAACTGGGTCTATGGCTATCCGGAAGACGACACCCGGCTGCTGGTACACGACTACATCCGGAAGGAGACCCCCTACCTCGATCTGGTCCACGAACGCCACCCCAACGACTTCTACACCACGACCGGCGGCCGGGCCCGCATAGACTACGTCTACTGCACCCGTCCCCTGTTCGACTGCGTCATTTCCGAACGGATCATCTCCGACGCCTACACGACACCCGTCCGCAACCCGCAGAAAATCTCCAACTTCTGGCACCCCTCCGACCACCGGCCCATCCTCGTGGACTTCCGGTTCTGACCTTTAGCCAGGCTACTGGAAAAGACGGCGGCAGAGGGCGGCAATGTCGGAGACGGGCGTGACGCGGATGGAGGTTTTCTTCGAGAAGGAGGTTTCCTTGTTGAAAGAGGAGATGTAAATCTCTTCGAAGCCGAGTTTTTCGGCTTCGGCGATGCGGCGTTCGACCTGGCTAACGGGGCGGATTTCGCCGCTGAGACCCACCTCGGCGGCGAAGCAGACTTTCGGGGAGATGTAGAGGTCGAAGTTCGAAGAAAGGATGGAGGCCACGATGGCCAGGTCGCAGGCGGGATCTGAAACGCGGAGGCCGCCGGCGATGTTGAGGAAGACGTCTTTCGCCGCCAGTTTGAAACCGGCGCGTTTCTCGAGCACGGCCAGGAGCATATTGAGCCGGCGGCCGTCGAAGCCGGTGGCGGAACGCTGGGGCGTGCCGTAGGCGGCGGTGCTGACCAGCGCCTGGATTTCGATGAGAAACGGGCGGGTGCCGTCCATCATGGCGGCGATGGCGATGCCGGAGAGGTCGTCCTGGTGCATCGGGATGAGAATTTCCGAGGGATTGCGCACTTCGCGCAGGCCGCTGCCGGTCATCTCGAAGACGGCCAGTTCGTCGGTCGATCCGAAACGGTTCTTGATGCTGCGGAGGATGCGGTAGGCACCTTTGGTGTCTCCCTCGAACTGAAGGACGACGTCGACGATGTGTTCGAGTACTTTCGGCCCGGCGATGGTGCCGTCTTTGGTGATGTGACCGATCAGGATGACGGGCGTGCCGCTTTCCTTGGCGTAGCGGAGCAGCGCCGAAGCGCATTCGCGCACCTGCGACACACTGCCGGCCGACGAATCGAGAACTTCGCTGTAGATGGTCTGGATGGAGTCGACGATGAGCAGGGCCGGCTGGATTTCCCGGGCCTGGTCGAGGATGTTTTCCAGAACCGTTTCGCTCAGGATGAAACAGTCCTCATCGCCGCCGCCGAGACGGTCGGCCCGCAGCTTGATCTGCTTGGGGCTCTCCTCGCCGGAGACATAGAGCGTCCGAAGATTCTTGCAGCAGAGCGGAATCTGCAGCGAAAGCGTGGACTTTCCGATGCCGGGCTCGCCGCCGATCAGGACCATCGACCCTTCCACCAGGCCGCCGCCGAGCACCCGGTCGAGCTCTTCGATGCCCACGGAAAAACGATTGTCGCGCGAGAGGTCGATCTCCCGCAGCCGCGTCGGCCGTGCGTCGGAAGCATCGAGGAACGCCCGCGACCGGCTGGCCGCCGCACCCGCGCGACTCCCCGCACCACCCCCGGCGCCCTTCGGCGCCTTCGGCTCTTCCACCATCGTATTCCATTCTCCGCAGGCAGGACACCGCCCCATCCACTTCGGACTCTCATTCCCGCACGACGTGCAGTACCACACGCTTTTGATCTTCGTTGCCATACGACAAACTTACGAAAAAAAATGCTATCTTTGAAAATTATCACCGGAAGAACAAAAACAAAAAACACCATATGGAAACCATCACCATCAAGACCATCGGACCGTGGATGCCGCGGGGAGAAAAGATCCTGATTACGGGCAACTGCCCGTTACTCGGCGAATGGACCCCGGAAAAGGCCCTGCCGATGACCCTCAGCCAGGGCATCCTCTGGACCATCACCCTCGATAAAAAAAGACTGCCGGCCGGATTCGAATTCAAATTCATCCGCCAGAACAACGACGGCTCCTACACCTGGGAACAATGCTTCAACCGCACCAACCCCTACGCTGTCACTGAAACTACTTTCCCCGACCAGCACCCGCGCTACGCCGGTACCGCCATCCCCGTCTTCTCCCTCCGGAGCCGGAACTCCGCGGGCATCGGCGACTTCGGCGACATCAAACTGATGGTCGACTGGGCCGCCGCCACGGGCCAGGCCCTGCTCCAGCTGCTTCCCGTCAACGACACCACCTCCACCAAAACCTGGACCGACTCCTACCCCTACGGCGGCATCACCATTATGGCGCTGCACCCCATCTACCTCAACCTGAAGGATCTGGGAACGGTCCGCGGCGAGGCGGCCCGCAAGGCGTTCGACGAAGAGGCTGCGGAACTCAACGCCCTGCCGCAACTCGATTACGAACGCGTCTTCGACCTGAAGATGCGCTACGCCCACGCCATCTTCGCCCAAAACGGCACGCGCACCCGCGGCAGCAAGGCCTACCAGGCCTTCTTCGAGGCCAACCGCGGCTGGCTGCTTCCCTACGCAGCCTTCAGCGTGCTGCGCGACCGCTTCGGCACCGCCGACTTCTCCACCTGGAAACGCCTGAAGAAATACAGCGCCCTCGGCGTGGCGCGCCTCTACGGCGAAGCGAAAGACGAGATGGATTTCTACATCTTCCTGCAATATCATCTCGACAAACAGCTGCGCGAAGCCCACGAATACGCCCGGAGCCGGGGCATCGCCCTGAAGGGCGACATCCCCATCGGCATCACGCCGCACAGCGTCGAAGCCTGGGCCGAACCCGAATACTTCAATATGGGCGAGCAGGCCGGCGCACCGCCGGATGCCTTCGCGGCCGACGGCCAGAACTGGGGCTTCCCCACCTACAACTGGGACCGCATGGCCCAGGACGGCTTCGCCTGGTGGAAGCGCCGCTTCCGCAAGATGGCCGAATACTTCGACGCCTACCGCATCGACCACGTGCTGGGCTTCTTCCGCATTTGGGAGATCCCCGTCCCCTATAAATCCGGCCTGATGGGTCACTTCTCCCCGGCGCTGCCCTTCACGCCCGACGAACTGCGCTGGCGCGGCTTCCCCTTCGACGTGAACCGCCACGCCCGCCCCTACGCGGACGATGACCCGCGCGAAGTACTGTTCCTCGAAGATCCCGTGCATCCGGACCACTGGCACCCGCGCATCAGCGCCCAGTACACCCGCAGCTACGCCGATCTGCCGCAGTGGGAGAAAGACGCCTATAACCACCTCTACGACGACTTTTTCTACACCCGCAATACGGAATTCTGGCGCGAGCAGGCCATGCACAAGCTGCCCGAACTCATCGGGGCCACGCCGATGCTCACCTGCGCCGAAGACTTGGGCATGATTCCCGCCTGCGTGCCGCAGGTGCTGGACGACCTGCACATCCTCTCGCTCGAGGTGCAGCGGATGCCCAAGGATCCCCGGCAGGCGCTCGGTAATCCGGCGGAATATCCGTATATGAGCGTCTGCACCACGGGCTCGCACGACACGAGCACCCTGCGCGGCTGGTGGGGCGAAAACCACGACGGCGAAGACTGCCCGGTGGACACCTGCCGCTGGATCGTCGCGGAGCACCTCTACTCCCCGTCGATGCTGGCCGTCCTGCCGCTGCAGGACTGGTTCTCGATCGAGCCGTCGCTCCGCGTGACCGACGTCGCCGGCGAACGCATCAACATCCCCGCCAACCCGAAGCATTACTGGCGCTGGCGCATGCACGTCACGCTGGAAGATATGATCGCGAACGTGGATTTCAACGAAAAGGTCGCCACCCTCGTGGCCGACAGCGGACGAAAAGAGAACCGGAAGGCATAAAGGCATCGGACTATGGCGGAAGCGAAAACCAAGAAGAAAGGACTGGCCCTGCACTGGCAGATCCTCATCGGCATCGGCCTGGGCATCGTCGCGGGCATCGTGCTCTGCAAAATTACCCCCTACGACAACTGGTACAAATACATCAAGTGGGCGGGCGACATCTTCCTGCGCGGCCTGCGAATGATCGTCATCCCGCTGGTCTTCAGCTCCATCGCGCTGGGCGTAGCCGGCATGGGCAACTCCGCGGCGCTGGGGCGCATCGCCGGCAAGACGATCCTCTACTACATCGTCACCACGGCCATTGCCGCCACCATCGGCCTGACGCTGGTCAACATCGTCAAGCCGGGCGTGGGCGCCAGCCTCAACCTGGCGGAGGAAGTCACGGCGGTCGGTTCGGGCCAGGTGTCATTCATCGACCAGATCGTCTCGATCGTCCCGTCGAACATCTTTGAGTCGATGGCCAAGGGCGACCTGCTCCCGATCATCTTCTTCGCCATCATCTTCGGCCTGTTCATGAACAAGGTCGACGAGAAGTATACCGGATTCCTGACCAATCTGTTCACGTCCATCTATGAAGTGATCATGAAGATCACGATGTTCATCATCCGGCTGGCCCCGTTCGGTGTGTTCGCCATCGTGACGAACGTCGTGGGCAAGCAGGCCGACGATCCGCAGGCCCTGCTGGCGATGGCCGGTTCGCTCGGCATCTTCGTACTGGTGGTCTGGGGCGGCCTGCTCATCCAGGGCGGCGTGGTCCTGCCGCTGCTGGTGCGGCTGATCGGCAAGCAGAATCCCTGGCGGCACATCTCCAAGATGTCCACGGCCCTGCTGACGGCCTTCTCCACCTGCTCGTCGGGCGCGGCGCTGCCGATCAACATCCGGGATTCCCAGGAGAAATGCGGCGTATCGAACAAGATCGCGAGTTTCGTCCTGCCGCTGGGCAGCACCATCAATATGAACGGCACGGCGCTCTATGAGTGCGTGACGGCCATCTTCATCGCCCAGGCCTACGGCATCGACCTGTCGCTGGCCCAGCAGGTGATGATCGTCTTCACGGCCCTGCTGGCCGCCATCGGCGCCGCCGGCATCCCGATGGCCGGTATGGTAATGCTGGCCATCGTGCTTTCGGCCGTCGGCCTGCCGCTCGAAGGCATCGGCCTGGTGCTGGCCGTGGAACAGCTCTGCGACATGCCCCGTACCTGCATCAACACCTACGGCGACGCCTGCGGCGCCGTCATCATCGCACACAGCGAAGGCGAGGAACTGACCATCTAGTTCCCCGCCCGGCCTGTGGAGCGCATCATCTTCCATATCGACGTCAACTCCGCCTTCCTTTCGTGGTCGGCGGTCAAGAGGGTGCGCGAGGGCGGAGACGACCTTAGGCTCGTGCCGTCGGTGGTGTCGGGCGACCCGTCCGACCGCCGAAGCATCATCACGGCCGCGTCGATGCCCGCCAAGAAGCTGGGCATCAAGACGGCGCAGCCGGTGTCGATGGCGCTGCGCACCTGCCCCACGCTGGTCATCGTGCGCGGCGACTGGGACTGGTACAAGCACTGCTCCCAGGGCTTCATCGGCATCTGCCGCAACTACTCGCCCATCCTGCAGCAGTTCTCCATCGACGAGTGCTTCCTCGATATGACGCAGCGCTGCGCGGGGCGCGATCCGGTGGCGGTGGCCACGCGGCTGAAAGACGAAATCAGGACGCGGCTCGGCTTTACCGTCAACGTGGGCGTCGGCTCCAACAAGCTGCTGGCCAAGATGGCCTCGGACTTCGAGAAGCCCGACAAGGTACACACGCTCTGGACCCGGGAGGTTCCGGAAAAAATGTGGCCGCTGGGCGTGCGCGACCTGCTCTGGGTGGGCCGAAAAACGGAAGAGCGGCTGGTATCCTACGGAATCAACACGATCGGCGACCTGGCCCGGCTGAGCATCGGGTCCCTCACACGGCTGGTCGGCTCCAAGTTCGCGGCCCAGCTGCACGACAACGCCAACGGGCGCGACGACAGCCCCGTCGAGACGGAAAGCCAGGAAGCCAAAAGCTACAGCGCGGAGAGAACCTTCCCGAAGGATCTCTCCGATCCGAAGGACATCGACCGGGCCCTGTTCAACGTGGCCTGCATCGTGGCCCACCGCATCCGGCGCGACGACTTCCGGGCGTCGACCGTCTCGATGTTCGTCAAATACCGCGATTTCTCGGTCGTGCAGCGGCAGGGCCGGCTGGCGCAGCCTACCGACGTAACCGCCGTCATCCTGAACGAAGGACGCCGGCTGCTGGCCGAGGCCTGGGACCGGGTCACCCCGCTCCGGCAGGTCGGCCTGGGCGTGAGTTCGCTCACGCACGAAAAAGACGGGCAGCTGTCGCTATTCGAGGACCCGAACCTCGCCTACTACCGGGAGTGGGACCGCCAGTACGACGCGCAACGCGCCGCAGCAGAGGATCCCCGGACGCTGGCCTATGAGCGGCGAAAGGCGGACAAAACACCGTCGGTGCTGGAATTCTTCCACCCCGACGGCGAAACGGCCCTCGCCACCGTCAAACAACTGGTCCGGGAGCATCCCGACTACCGCTTCGTCAGCCGGCCGCTCCCCGACGGAACCGCCAGCTTCGAAGTGACCGACGCAGGAAAAATCATTGAACGTCACACCGTACGGCGCGACTGACCGTTATCGGACGATGAAGCGGTCGCGGCCGGAGATGTCCTGAAGGACGCAGGAGCCGGGGAAGAGCGCGGCCACGTCGGGGCCGAAGCGCTCGTTGATTTCCAAATAAATATGGCCGTCGGGGCGCAGGAGCGCATCGGCCCAGCGGGCGATGGCGCGATAGAACTTCAACGGATCGTCATCGGGGACGAAAAGGGCTTCGGCAGGCTCGAAGTCCAGGACGTTGGGACGCATTGCGGCGCGTTCGCTGTCACAGATATACGGCGGATTGGCGACAATGACATCGAACTTCGGCAGGCCGGCGGGCGGCTCGGCCAGCACGTCGGCCGTGAAGAAGATGGGACGGGCGCCGGCCAGCTTGACGCGCTGGCGGCAGGCGTAGCGCAAGGCGGCGTCCGACAGGTCGCAGCCGTAGACCATCGCCTCCGGGAACTCTGCCGCCAGCGACCAGGCGATGCAGCCCGAGCCGGTGCAGAGATCGAGGATGTTGAAAGGTCCGTCATCGGGAGTGGATTCGGCGGCAGGATCTTCCGTATAGAGGTCGTCGATGATGCGGGAGACCATTTCTTCGGTTTCAGGACGGGGGATCAGACAGCCCTGGCCGACTTTGAACCGGTGGCCACAGAAATCGGCGAAGCCCAGCACGTACTGCAGGGGGCGGCCGGTCGAGAGTTCATCGAGCGCAGCGAGCATTTCGGCGGCGCGGTCCTTCCGGACCTGGCGGGACACGGGGCGATGGACCAGCGCCTGCGGATTGTCGGCGGAAGCGGCCGCCTTGCGGCGCTCCACGCGCCGCGCCGGGGCGGTCTCGGCCTGTTCGGGACGGTCGTCGGGAACGATCGGGAGATCGGGATCGGAGATATATTTATAGGAAGGTATCTCCAGATAGTAATCGAGCAGGCGGAAGGCGATGGCCTTGGCCTCCGCTTCCGGATACAGCGGCGCCAGCCGGATGATGCTGAAATCGATGAATTCGCGAAGGGTCATTTTGCAAGGGCTTCGTTGATCAGGTCGTCGAGAACCCCGCTGACGGACAGGCCGGCGGCGCGGATCTGGGCGGGGACGAGCGACATCTTCGTCATACCGGGGACCGGGTTGATTTCAAGGAAATATACCTTGCCCGATTCCGTCATGATGTAGTCGCAGCGGATCAGTCCCCGGCAGCCGAAATGCTGATAGATGCGGCGCGTCTGCTCGCGGACCGTGTGTTCCTGTTCGGGCGTGATCCGGGCCGGACAGACTTCGTCGCTCTTGCCCAGATACTTCGCCTCATAGTCGAAATACTCGTTGTGGGGAATGATTTCCGTGACCGGCAGCGGGACCACCACGCCGCCGTGGTTGTACACGCCTTCGGTGAGTTCCCGGCCGGGGATGAAGCTTTCGATGAGCACGTCGTCGCTCTCGGAGAAGGCCGCGGCGACGGCCGGGG
>JAEEGH010029414.1_pt1 | contig 10741 bp, 10 predicted proteins | sample 9134181 | NCBI WGS metagenome assembly JAEEGH01 (sample SAMN16246544, study PRJNA631951) | gut metagenome | biome: gut microbiome; feature: rumen; material: DP-attached | host: Bos | place: Iran: Karaj | collected 2018-10
AAATAAGAAGTCTCGTTCTCGTTAAAGGTGTTGCTCGCGAAGTTGAGCACACGATAATCAATATCTTTATCCTCAAGAATCTGCTTGTCGGTCTCTGTCATCTCCTGTGGAGCTGTACGAATGGTGTCACTCACGAACATATCGTCATATAGATAACGCTTGTTCACCTGCCACATATCAACGAGGCAGAGGATAGTAATGATAGCCACCATCATACCAGCAGACATCTTCTTCAACTTATACACGAAGAGAGCTGCAAAGCCAATAAGGATGATGAATACACTACGCCAACAGTCTGACTGGAAGATAGCCACACGAATATCTTTGAGGCTGGCAAGAAGCGGACTTAACTCCTCAGGAGGGAACTGTGACAACGCTCTCATCTCAGAAGGACTAACGAACTCATCAAAGAATAGCGTTGGCATCAAAGCAAAGAGCAAAGCTATGCCACCTGTCAAGCCGAGTGAAAGATACAAGAAGTTGATTTTTGGGAAACGCTTACACTTCACGCACTCTGGATTCTCAATGAACTTCTTTAGAGCAAGCATAGCAAGGAACGGAATGGTGAACTCCGCAATCACGAGGATTGAAGCCACCGTACGGAACTTGGCATACATCGGCACATAGTCGATGAAGAAATCCGTGAACGGCATGAAGTTTCTACCCCAAGACAATAGTATTGACAATATTGTAGCAGCAAGCAAAGCCCACTTTATGCTACCTTTTACGATGAAAAGTCCAAGAATGAAGAGCAGAAGTACGAAAGCACCCACATAAACCGGACCGCTCGTACCTGGCTGAGTTCCCCAATATTGCCCAATCTGTTGATAAATCTGGACGTACATAGGGTTGGCCTTCTCCTGTGCAATCTCATTAGCATAGAGAGAAACCGAAGCACCACCCTTAGTGTTAGGCACAAGCAGAGTCCATGTCTCACTCAAGCCGTAGCTCCATTGGGTGATATAGTCGCGCTCCAAGCCAGAAGAGGTCTGATTACCAGTATCAGCCTTCACCAACTCACTCTTACCACGCATACTCTCCTTCTGATACTCCCAAGTGTGGTACAGGTTCGAGATATTAGCTCCAATACCCAATATAGCACCTATGGCACACACGGCAGTAGCCTTGACAAAGTGTACGTATTTCTTCTGACGGATAGCATCCACAAGGAAACCGATGATGAGGAATGCGATGATGAAGAGGTAGTAATACGTCATCTGCACGTGGTTAGCATTCACCTCAAAGGCAGAGAAGATACCTGTCACTATCAATCCCGGAAGATACTTTCCCTTATATGCCAGCAACACGCCCGCAATCATAGGAGGGAGATAAGCCAAAGCCATCACCTTCCAGATATGTCCAGCAGCTATAATAATGAAGAAATAGCTTGAAAAAGCCCATATCACGGCACCAAGTGAAGCCAAATACCAACGGAAGTCGAATGCACGCAGAAGGATGTAGAAGCCGAGAAGATACGCAAACACGTACCACACATTCTCTGGCAACCACAAGTGATAGGCATTCATTACGTTGTTAAGAGTCGTTGACGACTCATACGACGGAGCACTCTGATAAGTAGGCATACCGCAGAACGCACTACCCGTCCAGCGAGATTTCTCACCAGTCTTCTGATAATACTCTGATGTCTCCTGTCCCAATCCACGTCCCGCAGAAGAGTCGTGACGGAAAAGGATTCTGCCTTCAGTATCGGCAGGGAAGAAATAGGCGAACGAGATGATTGCGAAGAGCGCCACTACCAATACGTCCGGCCAAAAACGCATAAAAATTGATTTACAATTTACCATTTACGATGTACGATTTTACACATCCCACCCAATCAATTCTATTAGCGGGAGTTGTTTGCGGATGCAAAGATAATAATATTTTTGCAAAAAACAAATGTTTACAACACAGATTTTCATTTCTATTTCAACAAAAACGGTCACAAGCAAAAATCCCCAAGACCTGATTAAGTCCTGGGGAAATATTATTCATTTGCTTTCCGGAAGTTTATTCCGTTTCAGATTCATTCTTAGCTTCCTCTTCTTTCTGTGCCTCTGCATTCTGCTCCTCAGCTTTCTTGCCGAGGTAAGTAGGTAGAGACATACCTGCCTGATCAAAGAGATCCTGCAATGGAGGTACAGACTTCATGAGTCCGCTAACAAAGTTGGCAGTAGAGCCTTTCCCGTCTGTACTTGCGCCTGAATCCCAAACAGTAACCTTGTCGATATTGATACCCTTGACAGCCTCAACCTGAGTCTTAACAAGTTCTGGGAGCTTCTCGAGCAAGAGCAGAGTGTAAGCCTTTGTAGCATCGCCACCAGCAGCCTGAATCATCTTATCGTAACCCTGTGCCTGCTTAGAGAGCTGTTCATAAAGACCCTTAGCCTGAGCCTCCATCTTAGCATAGATAGCTGCAGCCTCACCCTGAGCCTTCACCTTGATAGCCTCAGCCTCACCCTGTGCCTTGATAGCAACAGCGTCAGCCTCACCCTTGGCGTTGATAGCAAGAGCATCTGCCTGACCCTTTGCAGTAACACGGCGTTGCTCAGCCTCTGCCTCAGCAGAGATGACAATACGCTTCTTCTCGATATCCTGCGCAACGAGCACGTTGGCAGCCTGAGTACTACGTTCACGCTCAGCACGAGCTTCCTCGGCTTTCTGCTCTGCTGCATAAGCCTCCTCAAGAGCCTTAGCCTGTGCTATCTTCTCGGCAGCAACAGCCTTACGCTGTGCTTCAGCCTCAGCAGAACGACGCTCTGCATCTGAGTTCGCAATCTCAACCTTTGCCTGGTTCTCACCAGCAACAGCCTTTGCATTAGCCTCGGATGTGCGGATACGTGTTTCCTTTTGTGCCTCAGCCTCACCGATAAGACCAAGCTTATCCTGCTCTGCCACTGACACCTTAGCCTCGTTGTTTGCCTTTGCCTTACCTGTCTGACCAAGCTTATCCTGCTCAGCCACACGAACCTTAGCCTCGTTGATAGCCTTTGCTGCAGCCTCCTGACCAAGAGCCTCGATATATCCAGACTCGTCATTAATATCGGTTACGTTTACGTTGATGAGTCGGAGACCTATCTTCTTCAACTCTACCTCCACGTTACCAGAGATAGCCTCAAGGAACTTATCACGGTCAGAGTTCAATTCCTCGATACTCATCGTAGCGATAACCAGACGCAACTGACCAAAGAGGATATCACGAGCAAGTTCCTGAATCTGCTGTGCAGAAAGTCCAAGCAGACGCTCGGCAGCGGCAGTCATACATTCATCATCGGTAGAGATACCTACGGTGAATCGGCAAGGCACATCCACACGGATATTCTGACGAGACAGAGCATTTGTCAGATTAGCATCAATACTGATAGGAGTCAGCGACAGATATGCATAGTCCTCGATGATAGGCCACACAAACGCACCGCCACCATGAACACATTTTGCCGATTTCTTACTTCCGCTGCCACCATAGATAACGAGAATCTTATCTGATGGACAACGACGATAACGATTAATCACAGCTGCAAATAGTACTACAAGTACTACGATTCCAACAATAGGTAATGCCATTTCCATTTTTTGTTTAGTTTTTCCTTATATTATTAATTATTTGTTTCTTCAGAAATTGCCACCTTCAGCACATTTCCTTCCACAGCCACCACCTTAACTCTTTTACCTGTAGCGATAGCCTCACCTGTGCTTACGGCATCAAACTCGTGGATGCTTCCGTTCAAACTTATCTGCACCTTGCCCCTGCCCTCGCCAGCAGCAGGAATGCGGAGATATACATCACATGATTTGCCAACACAATCGGCAATCTTATAGGCTCCGTTATGCTCCAGTTTCTTCATCTTTCTGATAAGGAATACAGTAGCATAGGAGAACAGACAGCCCACGCAGATAGCCAAGAAGTAAAGCACAGCCTTACTGCTTATGTCGTCATAGAAACTGACACCCGCCCAACCGAATCCTACGAAGAAATTCACAAGCGAACGGATGGAGAACAGACTTACCGCCCCACCAGTATCCATTGTGTCACCGTCAAAGTCACCAACTTCAAAGTCCACATCATGATCCATACCTATCATGGTAAGGATAGCCTGTACCAAGAATATAGTGGACGAAACGATAGCGCAGCCCCAGAAAACCTGCGCAGCGGGCTCTAGCCCTTGAAACCATGTTAATAGATCATTCATAGTAGATAGGACCCTTTCCGATTCTACAACCCCTTTCTGCCCTACGGGCATCTTTCCCCGTAAGGGGCAAGAGGCTGGCGCAGAACGGATTGCCAGAGTCTTGGTTTTAATTATTTAGATTAAAAAAATATTGAAAATTCTATTTAATATATCTTCGTACCGTGCCAGCCTCTTCTCCCTTTATGGGGGAGGATCCCCGGCGGACAGGAATACGTTTTTCTTCAAACTCATTCAGATCTCGCATTGCCTCAATTCTGTTTTCCATACCATCAGGCAATTCGCTGAAGAAGTCGAGCCTCGTCATCTTCTCAATCTGGTCGATGCTCCTCACTGCCTTTCTCATCGGCTGACTCACGTCCGTATTATCGTAATAGAAGGCGATACCCTTCTCCTTACCTTTCTTCAGACATGCTACGACCTTGAAGAAACCGTCAGGAACAGCCACGCGATGACTGACACCTATATACTCAGGAACCTTTTTCCAATACACAGGACCGCATATTATATATATACTGCCCATTTTCTTTGCCCATCTTCTGCAAGCAGATTCAAGACGCTCCCAAGAAACATGGTTGAGCTCACGCATCTGCGGACAGACATTCGACATATAGAAGCAGTCGCGCATCGCAGCAGGACTCCATTTCATGTCACCTGCTGGACACATGTGTCCTCTGTCATATTTTGTACCTTTATAATCAAAGAACGCAACACGATTTGCCGAAGGCAAAGCATCGTCAGAAACAAATTCATAGCCATCGCGGTCAAGCCTACCATAAGCCTCATCCGAAGTAAGCTCCCACGCTACCCAGTCAGGGTTGTTCCTTTCATAGTTGAAATACAACACATACCCTGTCTTCACAAGCAGTTGGCCATTTTTTCTGCCTTTCACAGCATTTTTGAGAGTAATCAACGGTCTCACGTCACCCATCCTTGCTTTTCCCGGAATTGACATTGCAGCCGTCATGTTCTTCTCACTACCGCCAGCGAGTTTTTCCTTGAGATACTGCAAGGCACTTGTCTGAGTCACCACGATAGTGGCAACCACCAGAGCAAGGGCGAGAACACAGTTCACAAAACCGAAGCTCAGTCTCTTGTTCCTTCTTCTTCTCATAGTCGGGGTGAGCAGACTCGAACTGCCGACCACACGCCCCCCAGACGCGTACGCTAACCAACTGCGCCACACCCCGAAGTTCTAAATTAGCGATGAATAATAAACAATTAACATAGGATTCGCAGAAAGTTTTACCCAACAGCCATACTCCGACAGGCATGTTAATTGTTAATTATTAATTGTTAATTCATTTTCTCTGCAAAGATAAATAAAATCCATGAAACTTGCAATTTTTTTCTAATATTTTTTTCGAAAGAGATATCGTTTGCAACTGAGATGCATGCACCTCAGTTGCATCAGTTACAAGAAGACACATATACCCGTCTTGAAAAGATATTGAAAAACAGCAAATATTGTTGATAATTCGTTTATCCTTCGCTCGTTCTCCGTACCAAACTCGATGATCCTTCGCTTCCCCACCGACTTTGCACAGACTTTGCACAGACTTTGGTACGGAGGAAGAGCGGACTTACAACGGACCTACAACGGATTTGCATATACTCATCTCATCAGCTTCTGTACAGCCAGTACAAGGAACCTCCAAATATTTTTCTGAGAAAAGACGAAAATAAGCCCCTAACATTCAGTCGGATTCCATTGGTCTATGATACTTATCATTCGTTGCAGAGAACCCTCAAACTCTTTATTAAATACCAGCGTATATGTTATCCATAATTTGCCCGAATGAACGGCTTTTGTATGAAATCGCATATTCTCCCAAGTGCTGTTTCCCTCTGTATAGTCTCCATCCATAATCAAGCTGTCCCTTACGTGTTTGATATTATCAGAATGTATTTTCTGATATTCTACGGAGGCTATAACCGTTGTTTCGATCATAATGTCGGTTCTTCCATTATAGTTAAAACGGTTTTCGCCTTTAGTATTATCTTCTGCCGGCTGGAAGAAATCGGGATAGGATATAGTATAGCCATACATATCGTCAGTAAAAGATATCATATTTGAATCATTGATAACCTTCTCAAATACATTGGCTTCATCAATATCAATACCACATCCTATCCACAGATAATCCACCGTGAAAGACAGACAAACAAAAAGAACAAGTAATGCAAGAAGTGCCTTCATATTTTTTTCTCTATTATCTTTTTGCCTGCAAAATTAACGACCAAACCGATAAATGCCATTTTTTTTGCCTGACATTTGTCTGACAATTGCCTGACACATGGAAAAAACAAGGCTCTTCTTCCGAAGCTGCTCCATCACTGCTCCATCGCTGCTCCATCGTTAGTCCATCGTTTCGATGGAGTATCGATGGATTATCGATGGACAATCGATGGATTATCTTAAGAGGAAGAGTAGAGAATCATAAGGAAGAAATACAGTAATAAAACTCATGGAAAAAATCGCTTTACCTTGATGAGTCTTGCAAAAAACATCTGATTGCTTTTTCAAAAAAAAACGAGAATAGTTGGAAATATCATCATGTTTTTATATCTTTGCATCAAAATTCAAAAATATGAGAATTAGAAGATTTCTACACCTTGCAATAATAGCACTTAGTATTTCAAATATTTCTGTGGCACAGAATGTGTCACATACGTTTGTGGTGGATGGAGAACTGCAAGCAAAAAGTGACAATATCAAAGTATACAATGGTAATATTATTGCCAGCTATTGGGCAGACAAGGAAAAAACGGGAAAAGTGATAGCTACAAGTTGGGGGACAAAAGAGATGTATATTCCTAGCCATTCAATATTTTTTAATTGTCTGGTACAGGCATACGCAAACCACTATAGCTTGGTATTGTCACCAGATATCATTTGGACAGTTATCAGTCAAGGATTCAGCCATTATGTGAACCTTATCCCTGAGGCTATGAGAGACAGAATTGTTTCTCACCAAGGAAAAACGACTCTTGCCATAGAGTCAAAACAGGATTTATATTCACCAGACGTGAAATGGGATGACATTCTTGATGGCTTTGACAAACAGATAGCCGAGAACACGAAAGATAATATTGCTGATATGATGAGGGCAGATTTTTCTACCACAGGAAAGACTGAGCGCATAGCATCACAGATTATCTTGATGAGTTCTGTAAAGAAATATTTTGATTTTGTAGTTCTTCGTATTATCTGCGGTATTCCATCCATAACAATAGAAGGCACACCTGAAGACTGGAAGAAAGTGATACAGAAGACAGAGAACCTTAGAAAGTACCGCCTTGACTGGTGGGTAGATGACCTCACACCTATCCTAAATGAGTTTGTGGCAGCAGCAGAGGGCAAGCCAAACAGGGCTTTCTGGCAGAATATTGTGATGAAACTACGTCCTAATGAGATGCGAGAACTTGGCTGTATGGCAGGTTGGGGTGATGATGAGCCAACGTATGTAGACGGATGGTTCTTGAAACTTATGCCTTTCGACAAGAACGGACGCACTCCAAAGAAAGTGGATTATGAAACACATCATATGCTTCCAAACGTAGCAAGTGCTCCATTCACCTATAAGTTTTTGGATGGTCTTGGTAATACCATCAGTAATACACCTATGGATATGGTTGCTGGATTGGTAGGTGTTGATGTAGATAACAATACTCACACCATGCGTCCAATAATTGGGTGGATGGTGTGCGAGAGCAATGGACCTACAATTGAAGAAAGGCTTGCTAAAGGAGAGGAGTTGCACATAATGACTTATGTGCCAGAAGAACTCAAGCATATAGATTATCTACCCAAGCTCAAAATGCACTTTACTCATAAAGTAATAATACCGGACTGGATGGATACTCTGAAGATTGACAAAATCGACATTAGAGGCAGAATCTCACCAGAACTTGAGAATGAACTTCCAAAACGTTTTCCTAACAGGGAAATACATATATCAGGAGACAAGAGTGGCTGTATAATAACTTCTAAGACTTGTCAGGCTCCCGAAAACTATATTTTCAGACCATCATATTCAGCAGAAAGGCCTAAGTTTCCTGGTGATTACAAAGCATTCGAAAAGTACATAGAAGAGAACAGACGAATCCCTATTTCAGAAAACAACAAAAAAGACAAAAACGAAGGAGGCTGTACGATATGGGTAGAATTCATAGTAGAGAAAGACGGTTCCGTCTCTAACGTTAAAATTGAAAGAAATGTCAATATCAAAGAAGAATGTGAAGAGGAGGCTTTACGTCTTATAAGAGAAATGCCGAAATGGGAGCCCGGCAAGAAAGACATTAATGGTGTTGAGACAATAATCCGAGCAAGAGAGTCGGAAATTCTACGATTCTAACTATATGCCATTTGCACGAGTTCTCTTGGTAGTGTGATTGTCCTTCTTCTGTCATACCAGATACGGTTACTACCCTCCACCTGACGGACGGAATGTTTGGAAATAGCATAATAGTTTAGCTGGTAGCTATCCATGCACTTGGCAAATGCGCTTTTGATACGGGCACACTTCTCATTAATTGAGTTGTCGAGTGGATTGACAAGGCGGTCAATTGATTCACAAATAATATCATCACTCACCCTATTGCCCACCTTGCGATAAAGGGCTATGAGTTCTTCGCGATAATCGCTAAGGCACTTGAATTCTATGCCCTCTTCATGATTAAGAAAAAAGATATAAAGAGCCTTGTTGATTGGAGATAGTTCAACTTCCTTCTCGTAGTTTGGCAAGAGGAAACGGTAGTCGCTCGTTATGACAAGCGTACTTAGCCTTTCCTTGGCAGCCTCGATATTGAGTTGCTGAAGAGCAGGCACGGTTATTGCTTCGAGCAGGAGATCATAACGACCTGCCCGACGAAGTTCTTCCGAGAGAACACGTAATTGCTCCGCGATTTGACTTACCTTTTCGGACATCGAGCTATCAACTATGCTCATTACTCCTCCTTAGTTAAAGATGAGAGACCTTGCAGGAATCTGTTCTTGACCCTATTGAAAAAAGCGCGTGAAGGGTCGTCCGAACTCTCGTTTTCCATCTTATCTATGTTCTCGTTCTGAGGAGTAGGCTCATGTTCTTCCTCCTCACCTCCAAGATTTATGGCCTGCCCTACAGGAACCGTTGTCTGAGACGATACGGTAACAGAAATCTTTTTCTTTCTTTCCCCATATATCTCATTGATAATCTCGTCCATAGAGATATCATTATCATCTCTTTTTCTTATAGGCAAGGTATTATCAAAACCTGTAGCAAGGATTGTAATCTTCGCATCCTCGTCGAGTGTATCATCGGTAGCCATACCCCAGATAACGTCGATAGCAGGGTCGAGTTCATCCATAAAGGCATCTATCTCCTCAAGCTCGTCAACAAAAAGTTCATGCTCCGAACTGGTGTAGATATTGAAGAGAATGCGCGTAGCCTTACTGATATCTGAACCATAGAGCAGAGGCGACTGCAAGGCATTGAGTACGGCTTTCTGAACACGATGCTCCCCACTTGCACGACCTATAGCCATAATAGCTCCACCGCCATTCTTCATGGTGGTCTTCACATCGGCAAGGTCAGTCTGAATCTTTCCGTTTAGCGTGATGAGTTCAGAAATACTACGCACAGCATTCGCCATAACGGCATCAGCTCTGCGTAGAGCCTCGTTCACAGGGATATGAGAATCGCTAAACACCTTGGATATCTGCTCGTTATTGATAATGAGTAGAGCATCCACATTGGCACGCATCTCGTCAATTCCCTTGAGAGCTTTTATGATTTTCGGACGTTTCTCAAAATAGAAAGGAAGGGTAACAATACCTATGGTAAGGAGTCCGAGTTCCTTGGCAATACCCGCCACGAAAGGTCCTGCACCTGTACCAGTTCCTCCTCCCATGGCACATACGATAAACGTCATTTGAGTATGGTCACTAAAAAGACGCTTCAGGTCCTCTATGTTCTGTTCTGCCTCTTCCCTACCCTTCTTAGGGTCTGCTCCAGCACCATGGCCGCTTTTTCCAAGCATTATCTTTGTTGGCACAGGATTAACAGACAGGCTCTTACTGTCGGTATTACACACAGCGAAGGTGACACTTTTCATCCCCTCATGATACATATTACCGACGGCATTACATCCACCGCCACCTACACCTACCACCTTGATAATATCGGTGGTGGTATCCTCCACAGGTCCAAAGACATCTAGTATATCGTTGTTCATGACAATTGATTTTTATTATTTTTGAGTACAAAATTACATAACTTTCCCGATACTTCCAAAATAGAACCATAAAATTTAGAATTACAAGCCTTGCAAATGAAGAAAAAAGCTAAGACGCGAGTCGCAAAATATTTTTTCTTGCGTCCTCGCGTCTTAGCGTTCATTTTTTTTGTATTCTATTGTGGGAACTCATACACCAGATACTGCACGTTAGGTTCCGTTGGATAGTTTGTCAAGCGACCAGAACGTGTCACTAATGAGAGAATTCCCCTATAAACATCCCTACCAAATGTGTATTTGTTTCTGTAGATATTGATGTAATGAATACGTCGAGCATC
>JAEEGH010029415.1_pt1 | contig 10741 bp, 12 predicted proteins | sample 9134181 | NCBI WGS metagenome assembly JAEEGH01 (sample SAMN16246544, study PRJNA631951) | gut metagenome | biome: gut microbiome; feature: rumen; material: DP-attached | host: Bos | place: Iran: Karaj | collected 2018-10
GCCTGGTCCTGGGCGTGCTCCTGTCCAAGCTCTTTTTGCTGCTCCTCTGCGCCGTGGTGGGTCTGGAGGTGCCCTTCGGCTTCCAGGTGCCCGCGGCGGCGGTGGTCTACACCGTGGCGGCCTTCGGGGGCATCTTCCTGCTCAACTACCTGCTGAACATCGTGCGCCTCAATAAGGTGAAGCCCATCGAGCTTTTGAAGGGCACCGAATCCGGGGAGCGGGAGCCTCGGACCAAGTGGCTGCTGGCTGTGTTCGGCCTGCTCACCATGGGCACCGGGTACGGCATCTCTCTGACGGTGTCGGACCCCGTTACCGCCATGGTGCTCTTCTTCCTGGCGGTGATTTTGGTGATCGTGGGCACCTACTGCCTGTTCACCGCCGGGAGCATCGCCCTCTTGAAGGCCCTGCGGAAGAACAAAACGTACTACTACCGGACCCGGCACTTCACAGCGGTCTCCGGCATGCTCCACCGCATGAAACGGAATGCGGCGGGCCTGGCCACCATCTGCATCCTGTCCACCATGGTGCTCATCACCGTGTCCACCACATTGTGCCTCTACATGGGGGTCAATGAGATACTGGATCGGATGTACTGCCGGGACGTGCAGACCTACGTGAATCACGGCGCCCCCGAGGACCTCCCCAAGGTGAAGGCCCTCTACGAGCGCAAGGCCGCCGAGCTGGGCGTAAAGATGGAGGACTTCGCCGCATTTTGCTTCTACGCCCCGGCCACGGAGCACGCCAACAACCGCGCCGACATCGAGCCCTATCTTGAACGGGCTGACGGCGCGGACGTGGTGGGCGACCCGGCTGACGGGCCCATGCGGGTGTACGTGGGCTGCAATTTGCCAGAGGACGCGGACACCAGCCTCTTCGCCGCTTCCGTGGCGGTGGGGACTTCCCAGCTGGAGCTTTCCAGCAGCTGGAGCTTCACCGACGACTGTCGGGCCGGGCGGGCGGACTTCTGGGCCAGCCTCGGCGGGTTCTTCTTCATCGGACTGTTCCTGGGGAGCCTGTTCCTCATGGCCGCCGTGCTCATCATCTACTACAAGCAGATCTCCGAGGGCTACGAGGACGCCCGCAGCTTCGTCATCATGCAGCAGGTGGGCATGACCCAGGCGGAGGTGAAAAGCTCCATCCGGAGCCAGATCTCCCTGGTCTTCTTCCTGCCCCTTGTCGCCGCCGCCTGCCACACCGCCGGGGCCTTCCCCATGACGAAGAAGATCATGCTGCTCTTCGGCCTCACCAACACCGGCCTCTTCCTCCTGTGCAGCCTGGGGACCTTCCTGCTCTTTGCTCTGGTCTACTACGGCATCTACCGACTGACGGCCCGGGAGTACTATCGGATCGTCCGGCGGTGAAAAAGCCCCTTCATTTTCAACTGTCCCTGTGATACAATGATGGCGCGGTTTCCTGCGGAGGCCGCGCTATGATTTTGGAAAGGGGAGACCATATGGGCTTTTTGCTGGCGCTGGCTGTCCTCGTAGGGCTGTGGCTGTTCCTCATCGCCCCCGGGCGTTCCGCGAAGGCAGCCCGGGCCCCCTTCGCGGGGCGGGCCTTCGCCCATCGGGGGCTGTATGAATTGGACCAGTCCGTGCCCGAAAACTCCCTGGAGGCCTTCCGCCGGGCGGTAGCGGCGGGCTACGGGGCGGAGCTGGACGTGCAGCGGACGCGGGACGGCCAAATCGTGGTCTTCCATGACGACAGCATGAAAAGGGCCTGCGGCGTGGATAAGGCCATCCGGGACTTCACCTTTGAGGAGCTGCAAGCCTTCCCCCTCTTCGGGACCGAGGCGCGCATCCCCCTGTTCTCGGAGGTGCTGCGCATCTTCGCCGGAAAACAGCCCCTGATCGTGGAGCTGAAGTACGGCCCCGACTGGGAGCTCCTCTCAGAGGCTACCCGCCGGATGCTGGACGAGTATCAGGGCCCGGCCTGCGTGGAGAGCTTTCACCCGGCCATGGTCCGCTGGTTCTGGCGGCACGACCCCCAGCGCCTCCGGGGGCAGCTGTCCGAGGCGGCCTGCTTCTCCCGGCAACACGTGAAATGGTATCTGGCCTTCGCCATGAGCCGTCTGCTCTCCAACTGCCTGACACGGCCCCAGTTCATCGCTTATAGGTTGGGCCCGAAGCCCCTCTCCGTCCGGGCCTGCGAGGCCATGGGCGCCATGAAGGTCCTCTGGACCGCCCGGGAGCCGGAGCGCCACGCCCGGCATATGCAGGAAAACGACGCCGTCATCTTCGAGGGGTATCGGCCCCGGGAGGGAAAAGCGGAATGAAAACCATCGAGATCGTGGGCAAAAACTATTTCGGTCACTGGACACGAGAGCGCACCGCCTGCCGGGGCGTGGTGATCGAGGACGGCCGCATCCTCCTGTCCTATGCTGTCCGCGACGATTTGTGGATGATCCCCGGCGGCGGCTTGGAGGCGGGGGAGGACGAGGGGTCCTGCTGCGTCCGGGAGCTGGCGGAGGAGACGGGCCGGGTCATCCTGCCGTCAGATTGCGCCTTGGAGCTGGATGAATACTACGAGGACACCAAGTACGTCAGCCGCTATTTCTTCGGCGCCGTGGTGGGCCGCTGCCAGTCAAAGCTCACGGAAGCGGAGCAAAGGATGGGCCTGGAGCCCCGGTGGCTGCCCGTGGAGGAGGCCCTTCAAATCTTCTCCCGCCACGCCGACTATGCAGCCACCGACGAGGAGCGCCGGGGCATCTACCAGCGGGAATACACGGCCCTTTCGGCGCTGTTGCAGGACGGGCCGGGGGATCGCTGAGATGGGGGAAACAGTTTCCTGTTGCCATGGGGCCGCGGATTTTGTATACTGATAAGAGGGAGGTACGGACTATGTCGGTTTTTCAGGTGATCGCTCACAATCTGCTGGGGTTCGACCTCATCATCTTCGTGGCCGCGGCGCTGAACGGGGTCTGCTATTATTTCGCCCGCAAGAACGCGGACAGGCTCTACCGGAAGCTCCATATGATCGTCTTCGTCCCCTCCCGGCGGAACGACCCGGACAGCGTCTCCAAGGCCATCCGGGACGTGGACGAGGAGCAGGTGGTGGCCATGCGCAAGCGGTCCGAGAGCCTGTATTCCGTGTTCGTGAACGTGACCGCCATCTTCCCCCTGCTGGGCATATTGGGCACGGTGGTGTCGCTCCTGCCCATGGTGGCGGACATGGCCGACATGCAGACCAACTTCTTCGCCGCCCTCACGTCCACCTTCTGGGGGCTGGTGTTCGCCATTATCTTCAAGCTCCTGGACGGGTTCCTATCCGCCCGCATGGAGGACAACGACAAGGCCGTGGACCTGCTGCTGCAGCGGCGGGAGCTGCTCACGGAGGATAGGGACCGGTGAGGCGGCGGGAGATCTTCATAGAGCTCACGTCCTTGCTGGACGTGATCCTCATCATGCTCTTCATCCTGCTCATCCAGGCCAAGACCACCACGGCCCAGGCCATGGACGCATCGGCCCAGGCCGAGACCGCCGCCGCCCAGATGCAGGCGGAGCTCACCGAGGCCCGGAGCGAGCGGGCGGCCCTGGAGGCGGAGGCTCAGGCCCAGCGGGACCGGGCCGACGCCGAGGCCCGGCGGGCGGAAGCTCAGGAGGAGCGGGCGGAGGGCCTGCAGCGGCAGCTGTGGACGGAGAACATCGTCCTCGATAACTCCCTGGTGATGACCGTCAGCGTGGACAAGGCGGGCGATATCCGCCTGGAGACGGAGGGGGCGGGGACCGTCCTCATCGACTACGACTGGGACGACGACACCTACGCCTACAACCGGCTTCGAGGGCTGCTGCTGGACAAGCTGAAGAGCACGGACCGGGAGGCGGCGTTCCTGGTGTTCCAATACGATCGGGCCCGCGTCTATCACGCGGAATACGACATGATCGAGCGCATCGTCCAGGAGGTGAAGGGGGAGGCCCGGGACCGGGACATCCCGCTGAGCGTGCTGGAGCTGGACATTCACGAAGGATAGACCCATAAGGAGGTAAAAAAACCATGGAAGACAGCAAGCGGAGTCCCAAAAGGAATCGGCATACGGGCGGCAAGGTGACCGCGGGGGCGGTGATCCTGGCGCTGCTGCTGGCGGGCGGCCACTTCGGGCTGGGCATCGGCCGGGAGGGCGGCGGCCTTTTGACCGGGCAGGCGTTGGAGACGGCCCAGGAGAAGGCGGCCGAGACCGTGGAGCAGGTCCAGGAGAAGGCCCAGGAGGCCGTGGAGACGGTGCAGGAGAAGGTGCAGGAGGTCGCCGCGCCCCAGGACGACGGGGTGCTGACCGTCACCGTCAAGGAGGACAAGCTCCTCTACGAGGGGGAGGAAGTGACCCTCGCCCAATTGGAAGAGAATCTTCTCAAAGACTACAAGCCCGATTCCACCACCGTAGAGCTCCGGGACGATCACGCCATCAAGGCCGCCTATGACGAAGTGACGGCCCTGCTGCAGAAGTTGAGCATCCCCTTTGCCCCGGCGCAATAATATCTGATATGATCCACCGAAAAGGAGAGCAAGCTCTCAGCAGCGCTCTCCTTTTCTTTTGAGGATGGTGGTCCGCTAACGCCGACGTCGGCAAGGGTCGCGAAGTCGCAAATGACGCTTCATTTTCCGAGAAGCCTGTGATACAATGATTGAGCGGATCTGGATCGAGCCACGTACGTTTTTTGGTGTTGGCAGGCATGGGCCGTGGCCATGAGGCTATGGCCGCTCATGATCGCTCCCGGATGCGCGGCAAAGGAGGTGTATATGCTGAACGAAGAAATGATCTATGATGAAGCCTTTGCCGAAAAGGTAAAGCGCTCCTTTTGGCGGGACGGGCTCATCCTGGCCATGCCCAGCCAGCTCAAAAAGCGGAAAGTGCTCCTGGACCTGATCGTGGAGGATTTCGAGACCGGCCGCAGATACACCGAGCAGGAGGTCAATTTCCGGATCCTGGATCACTATGACGACTACTGTACGATCCGCCGGGAGATGGTTGACTTTGGGTTGCTGAAGCGAGAGAAGGGCCTATATTACAGAAATTGATCGGGACACATCCTTTCTCCTCGAGAAGAGAAGAAACGATGTGCCGAATATAAAGCCAAAACGCTCGAGAAGGGAAGGTGCTGCAAAGCACCTTCCCTTCAAAAGCGAAAAAATGACGTTTCTGCTTTTATTTCTTCTTTGTCAGTTTCGTCCTTCTGCCGTCAGGCGTCTGGATATAGGTGTTGTCGAGCTGGGCCCGAAGGCTTTCCCGAAAGGCGGCCACATACTCCTTGCGGAGGGCGTCCCGCTCAGCATGCTCCGCTTCGGTGAGGGGGACGCCGCTCTTATACTTCTTCGCCAGCTCGTTGAGCCGGAGGATGCGTTCGTCTGTCATGGGCGGCTCGCTCAATTGGAGGACTTGATTTTGCTCCAGGCGGCGTTGAACACCTCCACGAAATCGCCCAGGTCATGGAACACCTCGCAGCGATCCAGCACCTCCTGGGACGGATTGTAGGTCTCGTCTTCGGTGAAGCTCTCGTCCAGGCGCGCCAGGGCAGCGGCGTTGGGCGTGGAGTAGCAGATGAACTCGGTGTTCCGGGCGGCCACGTTGCCGTCGTTCAGGAAGTTGATGAAGGCGTGGGCGGCAACCACGTTCTTGGCGCTCTTGGGGATGACCACGTTATCGTACCACACGTTGCTGCCTTCCTGTGGCACCGCGTAAGCAAGGTCTTCGTTCTCCTGGATGGCGGCATAGGCGTCGCCGGAATAGATCACCGCCAGGGCGCCTTTGTTGTTTATCATGGAGGTGCGCATATTGTCGGTGCCGAAGCCCTTTCTGAGGGGCGCCTGTGCGATGAGTTTGTCCCGGGCGGCGGCCACTTCGTCCGCATTCCGGGTGTTAAGATCGTAGCCGAGATACTTCAGGGTAATGCCCAGGGTGTCCCGCACGCTGTCATACATCCAGATTTGGCCGGCATACTTCTCCTTCCAGAGGATGCCCCAGCTGTCCACAGGTTCCTCCACCATGGTGGTATTGTACAGGATGCCCACGGTGCCCCACATGTAGGGCAGGGAGTATTTGCTGCCCGGATCGAACACGTTGGTGAAGGTGCTCATCTTCGGGTCAATGTTCTTGGCATTGGGGATCAGGCTGTAATCCAGGGGCAGCAGCATGTCCTCCCGGATCATCTGCTCGATGATGTAATCCGAGGGGAAGCACAGATCGTAGGGGCTGTCGGAGGAGCGAAGCTTGATGAGCATCTCCTCGTTGCTGGTCATCTCCACATAGTTGATCTTGACGCCAGTCTCGTTTTCAAAGATCTCGATGAGATCCGGGTCGATATACTCGCCCCAGTTGAGGATATTCAACTCGCCGCCGATCTTTTCATACTGATCGCCGTCCGCATACTCGATGGAAACACTCTTCTTGCAAGCGACGCCGGCCAGGATCATCAGCGCGCAAAGCGCCACACAGAGAAATTTTTTCATTTCAAGTCCCCTTTCTGTTATTTCTTCTTCATGTTGACTTTCTTGTTTTGTATCTCGTATTCCCTTTCCTTGGCCAGGCGCCTCAGGTTCACGACGAGGAGCATAGCTACCAGCGGGATGAAGATGATCGTGGCCAGGGCCGGGTTCACGCCCTTCGTGCCGTGAGCCGCCCGGGTGTAGATATAGATGGAGAGGTTGGACCTAAGGTCCGATACGAAGTAGCTCACCACAAAGTCGTCCAAACTCATGGTGATGGCCATAATGAAGCCCGAGGAGATGCCCGGCATGATGTCCGGGATCACCGCCTTCCACAGGGCCTTCAGGGGCGAACACCCCAGATCCATCGCCGCCTCATAGAGCATGTCGGAGCTCTGCTTCAGCCGGGGCAGCACCGAAAAGATCACGTAGGGGATGCTGAAGGAGATATGGGCGATGAGGAGCTTGGCAAAATCGCCGATCTTGATGTTCACGTTGGCCAACAGGGAGTTGACGAACACGAAGAGCATCATGAAGGTGATGCCCGTGACCAGATCGGGGTTCACCATGGGCAGCTGGGACACGGAGAGGACCGCGCTGCGGGAGCGCTTGCGCATGCTGTTGATGCCGATGGCCGCCGCCGTGCCGATGATGGTGGCCACGATACCCGTGATGATCGCGATCTCCAGGGTGAGCAGCAGGGCGCTGCCGGCGTCGCCGGCGAAGATGTCCCCATAGTTGGCCAGGGTGAATCCGCTCCACTTGCCGATGTTGGTGTACATCCGGCTGCGCCTGACCACGGGGAAGTCGTTGAAGGAGAAGAGGATCAGGTACAGGATGGGCAGATACAGGAACAGCAGCATCAGGCCCAGGTATACATATTTGAGGGAACGGCCAAGGCGTTTCACAGGATGCTCCCTCCTTCCTTATCGGTGTCAAAGTAGTTCATGATGAGGGTGCTGACCAGCACGAACAGCAGCAGCACGATGGACAAAGTGGAGCCGATGGCGTACTGGGGATGGATCTTGAAGGCGTTGTCGATCACGTTCCCGTAGAGGGAATAGTTGCCGTTGCCGATGAGGGCCGGGACGGTGAAGGCCGTGATGGCCGGCACGAACACCATGGTGATGCCGGACACGATGCCCGGCACCGACAGGGGCAGCACCACCCGCAGGAAGGCGGTCTTGCCGTCGGCGCCCAGATCCCGGGCCGCTTCCAGCAGGGACTTGTCCAGCTTGGACAGGGTGTTATAGAGGGGCAACACCATGAAGGGCAAAAAGTCGTATACCAGCACCAGCAGCACGGCCATGGTCCGGCCGGCGGCGGTAGCGGTGATGGACTTGGTCAGCCCCAGCAGATCTGGAATGGCGTATTCGATGATGGCGCTCCAGGCGTAGGTCCTGAGCACGAAGTTCATCCACATGGGCACGAAGAACAGGACAGAGATGAAACCCGCCACGGTCTTCTTCATGTTGGACAGGATATAGGCGATGGGGTAGCCCAGCAGCAGGCAGATGACGGTGGTCCCCAATGCCATGAAGATGCTCCGAACCAGGGTCCCCCAATAGTCTGTGTTCCCCAGGGTCTCCAGAAACACCCTGGCGGTCCACTGGCCGTTCACGTTGAAGGCGTAGTAGAAGATGAACAGCATGGGCACCGCGATGAACAGGATCATCCACACGATATAGGGATAGGCGAAGAACTTGCGCTTCATGGGCCCTTACTCCTTCTTGTCCGTCAGGATGAGGTCCTGGGAGTCCACCAGGATGCCCACCTCCTCGCCGTCCTCCATGAATTCCTCGGAATGGGCGATCCAGTCGTTCTCCTCGCAGGAGACGGTGATCTGGTAGTGAGTGCCCAGGAACATGCAGCTCTTGACGGTGCCGGTGAGCTTGGCGTCCTGGGGGTTCACGATCTGCACCTTCTCGGGGGCGATCTCCACCATGGCGATCTCCTTGTTCTCGTAGCCCTCCAGGGCATTGGCGGCGAAGCCCACGTTGTCGATGTAGATCATGCCCTCGCTGGGCCAGACCTCGGCGTCGAAGATGTTGCTCTCCCGGGTCTTCTTCATGACGTGGATGGCGTCGGGGGGAATGGATATGCCCACGGTGTCGCCCACGGCGGCGTAGTCCGTGGAATGGACCACCCACTCGTAGCCGCCGCAGTCCACGTCGATCTCATAGTGGACGCCCATGAACACCACGGACACCACCTTGCCCACCACCCGAGCCTTCTCGGGGGAAACGATATCGATATCCTCGGGGCGGATCACCACGTCCACCTCCACGTTCTTGCCGAAGCCCGCGTCCACGCACTTGAAGGTGAGGCCCTTGAAGCGGACCTTGTAGTCCTCCAGCATGACGGCGGGGACGATGTTGCTCTCGCCGATGAAGTCCGCCACGAAGGGGTTGTTGGGCTCGTTGTAGATGTCGGTGGGCTTGCCGATCTGCTGGATGACCCCGTCCTTCATGACCACGATGGTGTCGGACATGGTCAGGGCCTCCTCCTGATCGTGGGTCACGTAGATGAAGGTGATGCCCAGCTGCTGCTGCATGCGCTTCAATTCCACCTGCATCTCCTTGCGGAGCTTCAGGTCGAGGGCGCCCAGGGGTTCGTCGAGAAGCAGGACCTTGGGCTGGTTCACCAAGGCTCGGGCGATGGCCACCCGCTGCTGCTGGCCGCCAGAGAGCTGGTCGATCCAGCGCTTGCCGTAGCCCTCCAGGTTCACCAGCTTCAGCATGGCCTCCACCTTCTTTTCGATCTCCTCCTTGGGGGTCTTCTTGATCCGAAGGCCGAAGGCGATGTTGTCGAAGACGTTCAGGTGCGGGAATAGGGCGTACTTCTGGAAGACGGTGTTGATCTCCCGCTTGTAGGGGGGCACCTTGGCGATGTCCGTGCCGTTCATCAGAATCTGGCCCGTGGTGGGCATGATGAAGCCCGCGATGAGCCGCAGCATGGTGGTCTTGCCGCAGCCGGAAGGGCCGAGGAGCGTCAAAAACTCCCCGTCGTTGATGTACAGGTTCACGTGGTCCAGAGCGAGATCCCCGTCGTACTCCTTGGAAACGTCCCTCAGCTCGATCAATCTTTTGCCCATGATTCTCTCCTCCCGCTGTTTCTTAGAAGGAAGGGGGCGTGCTGACCCACAGCACCTTCCCCTCCGATTTGCCGGTGTTGATCAAATAGTGTACCCCGGTGGGGCGAAAATAAAAGGCGTCCCCCCGCCGGACCTTCCGCTTCTGCTCCCCCGAGACCAGGGTGATGACGCCGGAGAGCACATAGCCGAACTCCTCCCCCTCGTGAGGATCGTCCGGCTCCGTGGACGCGCCGGGGGCCAACGTCACCAAAATGGGCTCCAGGGCGTTCCGCTGGGCGTTGGTCACCAGCCAGCGGATGGTCACCCCCGCTTCCTCGTCCGCCTTGATGAACATATCGTCCGCGGCGTAGGTCATGACGCCGTCGTCCTCCCGGTCGCTGAAGAACTCGCTGACGTTGGTGCCCAACGCCTCCAGGATGTCCATCAGCGTGGCGATGGAGGGCGAGGTGATGTCCCGCTCCAGCTGGGAGATGAAGCCCTTGGTGAGCTCCGTGCGCGCCGCCAGCTCCTCCTGGGTGAGCCCCAGGCGGACCCGCAGCCGTTTGATCTTGCTCCCGATCTCCATGCGTTAGCCTTTCTAAACTTCAAGTTTACAATCACTAAACGAAATCATACTGTTTATACCATCTGCATCCCTGTTTGTCAATGGTTTCCGGCAAATAAATCGGGTTCCTACGACAGGATTTTCACGGGCCTGTCAGGTTTTGTTTGACAGGCGGCCGCTTTGCCTGTATACTGAATTATCATTCAAATATTTGAATCATTCTGAGAGGAGCGAATCTATGGACCTGTTTGCAAAATGCTACGCCCCTTCCATGGCGGACCAATACAGAGAAAAGGGCATCTACCCCTACTTCCGCGCTCTGGAGACCCGCCAGGGGCCCGAAGTCGTCATGGAGGGCAAGCGCCGGATCATGCTGGGGTCCAACAACTATCTGGGCCTCACCAGCTGCCCGGAGGTGGTGGAAGCGGGGATCAAAGCCCTGGAGGAATTCGGCACGGGCTGCTCCGGCTCCCGGTTTTTGAACGGCACGTTGACCATGCACCTGGAGCTGGAAAGCGAACTGGCCCGGTTCCTTCGCAAGGAGGCGGTCATGACCTTCTCCACGGGGTTCCAGTCCAATCTGGGCATCATCTCCGCTCTGGTGGGCCGCAGCGACTACATGATCCTGGACCGGGAGAACCACGCCAGCATCTATGACGGCACCCGGCTGAGCTTCGGCAAGATGC
>JAEEGH010029418.1_pt1 | contig 10740 bp, 5 predicted proteins | sample 9134181 | NCBI WGS metagenome assembly JAEEGH01 (sample SAMN16246544, study PRJNA631951) | gut metagenome | biome: gut microbiome; feature: rumen; material: DP-attached | host: Bos | place: Iran: Karaj | collected 2018-10
ATCATATCTGTGGTCTTGCGGTTGCCCTTTCCGGGGAAGTAAGTAACATCGAAGTGGCTGAGCTTGTCAGCGTCGATAGTTGAAGGATCTTCGGGATCTGACTGGCAGGAACCAACGATACCGCCAACCTTCCAGGAACCGTCGAGAAGGAACGCTGCCTTGTCGTCTGTGAACATAGCGAAGGTCTCGTCATCGGTTGCTGAAAGTGTGTTGTCAGGGAAGTAGCCAAGCTCGTACAGAGCCTTGATGTCCTCAAGACCTGCTACCCACTGAGAACCTGTAGCATCGTCTGCTGCACCGGGGATATCCAGGTGATTTGCAGGAGTCTGCTGATTAAAGATTGCGAACTCCCACCAGTAGTGAGGGATGTTGCCAAGAGCTGCTGCGATGGGTGCATAGCCTGCATCCTTGATCTTCTGGCAGTCAGCAAGGAACTGGTCCCATGTATAGTCTGCGCCGGGCATTGCTACGCCGGCATCCTCAAGTACCTTTGTGTTTACGAACATTGCTTCCCAGTATCCGTTTACTGGAACTGCGTACTTAACGCCGTCTGCAGGTGATGCTGCGATGAGGTCGTCGTTCATGTTTGATGCGAACTCAGGGAACTCTGCCCTGATGTCATCGATTGAAACAACCTTTCCTGCGTTTACGAAATCATTGGCGTCTGCTCCGTTGAAGAAGAACAGTACGTCAGGCTCTGAACCTGTCTCAAAGTCTGTGATTATCCTTGTCTTGAAAGTCTCGTCAGATGTAGCTGATGTATCGCTGACGGTGTTGCCTGTGGCTGCTTCCCATCCTGCTACTGCATTCTTGTAGTTCTGTGCGTTGCTGTCCTCACCTGCAAAGGTGGTTGTAACAGTGATCTCAACAGGGCCTGCTGCTGTCTCTTCAGCTGCAGGTGTTTCTGCTGCGGGTGCCTCTGCTGCAGGAGCCTCAGTCTTGGTGGCTGCCTCTGCTGCGGGTGCTGTTGCCTCGGGTGCAGAACTTCCGCAGCCTGCCATCATGGATGCTGCCATAGCGGCTGTCATAAGAACTGCTGTCAGTTTTTTCATTTTCATACATTCTCCCTTCTGCCGTACCTCCGGGCCGGCAAATACTTCGTTTTGTCTGATATTAGAATAACCTGACAGCCCTTATAATCAGATTGCTGAAATTGTTATTTTTTGACAATAATAGTGCTGATTGTATTTCCTTTGCCATCCGGCTCTATCACAAGGCGGCTCTCTGACCCGTAGATCATCCTGAGCCTCCTGTTCACATTTCGTATTCCTATCCTTACAGAGCGCTCCTCCATGGGCTTTATGTCAACGTCGTCCTCCAGGAGCTGCTTTATCTTTTCCATATCCTCTTTAGAAGGCTCACCCGGGTTTATTATCATGATTCTCATGTCCACATGGTCCCCCTCAGCCGTTCCTTCCGCCCGCAGCGTCACCTGCCTATGGCCGTCCTCTGTTCCGCCATATTCCACCGAGTTCTCGATGACGGGCTGAATTATCAGCCTTGGCACCTTCACAGACAAAAGCGATGGATCAATAATCTCCTCATGGCTGAACTTATCACCGTACCTGCATTCTATTATGTAGAGATAGGCGTTAACATATTCCATCTCCTCCTCAAGAGTAATGAGGGACTGGCGGTTCCTGTCCATAGTGGCGCTCATCATGACTGACAGCGCCTCGATCATGCTGCTGACCTTCTCTTCCCCGTGCATCCTGGCTTCCCAGTTTATGATCTCAAGGGTATTGTTGAGGAAGTGAGGATTTATCTGAGACTGCAGCGCATGGATGTTGGCATCTCTCAGGGCAATCTCCTCTACGAAGATTTTGTTAAACTGCTCTGAGAGCTGAATAGACATCTTGTTGAAATTCTTTGTAAGGTCTGCAATCTCACCGGTTCCCCTGCTCTCATCTTCCACCGTAACACCGTAGTTTCCTTCCGTGATCTGCTTGGAAACATCGGTCAAAGCCTCGATAGGCGCGCTGATCCGGTTGTTGAAGAAATAGAACACAAGGAATATAAGGGGCAAAAGAAATACCATCAGAATAAAGAACGTAAGAGTAATGGTCCTCTTTTCCAGATTCACGGCTGTGGCATCGTAGGTTACTCCAAAGACAAAACTCCCGTCCACGCTGTCCTTCGAGCTTATTACCGTCTCTTTTCCATCCACGTTCTCAAGAAGCACCTGGTCCTTTTTGGGTGCAGAATCAGACAGTCTGTTTACGGTATCACCCTCGTTGTACAACAGCTCACCGTCGTAGAGAACATGCATGCCGCGGTACTCCCAAACGCTCTTTAAGCTCTCGAAAACCTCCTCAGGGTTTAGCTCCATCACCAGCACCGCTGTCCGCTTGAACCCCCTGCCCATCAGGTTTCTTATCATATAGACGTGTCCGCCCATGGAAAAGAACTCTGTCCTTGTATCCAGTTCTTCCGACTTTTGAAGGACTACAGACATGACTTTATCCTTAAAGAATTTAATCCTTGAAACCGAGCCTCTGCCTGTGGTATTTCCCGTGTAGTACAGGGTGTCAGGCTCATCGATAAAGATCAGAACCGTGATATCAAAGCTGGGATCGTATTTATACTGTGCCGAGAGAAAAGATGTGACATCGTTGTAGAGTTTGCCTGAGTCCCCGTCCTTCTGATAGGCCGCCCAGGAGTCCCCGATATAGGGAAGATATGACGCATCCTTTGAGGCGTCAATGCAGTCTGAAAGGCGGAGGATACTTATCTCCGCCGCCTTTTCCATAGATGTTGTTATTGTGCGCTCGCTCTGGCGGTCGATCCTTCCGGCCACCACTAAGAGAAACAAAAGCACGATGGCAGTAAGGGGCACAAACCACCCCAGCGCCAAAAGCCTCAGCATCTGCCATTTCAGTGAGTTTCTGTGCTTCATTCCTGTACCTCAATCCCGAGCATTTCTCTGTAAGTGTTGCAGATATCCTCCGCAAGAGCCTTGTCGGGCATCTCGCAGAATATCCGAAGAAGCGGCTCTGTGCCCGAGAATCTGGCGCAGACCCATCCTCCATTTTTAAAGTATACCTTACAACCATCCATATAGGAAGTCTTTAGTATCTCTGTCTTCAGGTCCGGAATGAGTTTGTCCTCCATGAGGATTTTCTGATACAGCGGCTTTTTTGCCGGCTTGAAGGAGTAGTTCTTTTCCACCATATAGAAGTGTCCGAACTCCTTCCTGATGTCGTCGTAGATCTCCGATATCTTCCTGCCTGTTACTGCCAGCATCTCCACGAGAAGCGCTGCAGCATAAACGCCGTCCTTGCCGTTGATGTGTCCCCTTACAGTCAGACCGCCCGAGGACTCACCGCCGATCAGTGCGTCAGTCTCAGTTATCTTAGATGAAATGTGCTTAAATCCCACCGGAACTTCATAGCACTTTTCGCCGAACTTCTCTGCTATCCTGTCCAGCATGTGAGTGGTGCAGAGATTCCTGACAACAGGTCCTGTCTCTTTCCTGTACTTCACAAGGTAGTAGTAAAGCAGCACCAGAATGTCGTTGGGAGAAAGATATCTTCCCTTGTCGTCCACAACCCCGATGCGGTCAGCGTCACCGTCCGTTGCAATTCCAATGTCGCAGCGGTTGTCCAGCACGCAGGTGATAAGGGGCGACATTGCTCCTTCGTTAGGCGCAGGGAGTTTTCCGCCAAAGAGAGTGTCGTGCCTTCCGTGAATCGTCTCCATCTCACACCTGGCAGTAAGGAGTATTGTCTTGATGGCAGTCTCGCTTACTCCATACATGGGATCGAGGGCAACTCTTAAAGCTGCTGCCTTGATCTTCTCAACATCCACTCTCCCAAGGATATTGTCTATATACTCATTTATAGGATAGAACTCCTCTATGAGTCCTGCTTCCTTCGCCTCCTCGTAGTCCATGCTGTGAACCGGAAGAGCCACCTCATCAATATATCGCTCAACATCTGCCGTGGTGTTTTCATCGGCGTCGCGCCCCTCTTTTGTAAAGAGTTTGATGCCGTTGTAAATGGCCGGGTTGTGGCTTGCGGTGATCATCATGCCATAGCTCAGGCCATGCTTCATCACATAGAACATGACAAGAGGCGTAGGGCTGGACTTATTGATGAGCCTCGCCTTGATACCGTTGCCTGCAAAGACAACTCCCGCCCACTGCATCGCTTCCTTTGACAAAAACCTTCTGTCGTAGCCAAGTACAATTCCCTCGCCGGCCACCTTCTCATCCTTCATCTTCGAAGCCATGGCCTGAGCCAGGATCTGCACATTTTCCTTGGTGAACTCATCCCCGATTATGGCGCGCCAGCCGCCGGTTCCAAACCTGATCATCTCTTCTCCCCCTTATCCCATTACTACTCTCACACTGTGCTGCCTTCCATCCCTCGGACAGGCTATCCTGTCTGTCCGTACGCCGTCCACGTAGATTTCTTTTACACCCTTTTGAACATGGGCGGGATTCTCTACATTTATTTCAAATATGTCTCCCCTGAAATTCCTCTTTACGCTAAAGCTGTCCCAGGCTGCAGGAATGCAGGGATCAACAGTCAGTTCGTCAAATCCGGGCTTTATGCCTAAGATGTAGTGGGTCACCGCAAAGTAGGACCAGCCGCCGCTTCCCGTCATGAAAGGGTGATGTGCTTCACCATAAGATGTGTGATCCCTTCCTGAAATGAACTGACAGTAGGAATAGGGTTCCGCGTGTCTTATCTCGATCCTGTCGTTCTGGTAATATGGACAGAGACTCCTGTAATATTCAAAGGCCCTGTCGCCGTTACCCATGGTGCACTCAGCAGACCACACCCATGGATTCGGGTGGGAAAAGATACTGCTGTTCTCCTTAAGTCCCGGGTACACCCTGGTGACGAATCCGATGTCATCGTCGGGCTCTGTGTAAGCAGGGGCATTGAGAAGGATGCCATATGGAGTGGAGAGGTGCTCATGGATTGAGTTAAGAGTTATCCTTGCTTTTTCCTCCTTCGCCGCCCCTGACAGTACCGCCCAGGCGTTGGATTCAAGATGGATCCTGCCCTCTTTGTTTTGAGAGCTTCCAATCTTCTTTCCGTTATGTGTTATTCCTCTGATGAACCACGCTCCGTCCCAGAGAGTGTCGTTGAGGAATGTCCTTAGTCTGTCCAGTTCATCATCATAGTTCTTTTTATCTGCTTCATATCCCATGAAACCTGAAAGCTCTGACAGGCACACAAGAGCTCTGTACAAAAGGAAGGACACCAGTGTGCTCTCTCCGCCTCCAAGGTTAAGACAGTCGTTCCAGTCAGCGCGGAGTCCCTTGCAGATTCCATTGTCTCCCACCTGCTGAAGTGAGAATGTTACAATCCTCTTCATATGGTCATAGACCGTTCCGTCGCCGCCGTCCGCATAGCCGTAATGCTCACTTAAAAATTCGAAGTTACCGGTCTCCTTCACATATTCAGTGATGGAAGGCACAAGCCACAGAGCGTCATCTGCGCAGGCATCGGAAAGACCGTGAACCTTGCTTGCCCCCTCAGGCTCAGGTATGACTGTCGGAGATTTGAAGGGCTTTTTCTTCTTCTCTTTCTCCTCCTCAGGCAAGAACCATCCCGGCTCAAATAAGTGTATTCCATATCCACTTGTTGTGAGGGCACGAAGCAGCTCTACTATTCTCTTTTTACAGCCCTCAGGGTTTGTGGCAATGACGGTCATGGCATCCTGCGCCGTATCCCTGTAGCCAAGGCCTGTCCTTCCTCCGACTTCGATGAAGGACGCAAATCTTGAGAACATTACATTTATCTCTGACTGGTATAAGGTCCAGGTGTTGATCATGGTGTCTATGCCATCTTCCGGCGAAGTTACCATGAATTTCTCCTGTTTCTTTTTCCAGAAGGATTTAAGCTCCCCGTAAGCTCTGTCCAGGGCTTCGGGATCCTTATATTTTTCACGGATCTCTTTTGACTCGGAAAGGGCACCTTCGCCAAGGAAATATATGAGCCTCGCGGACTCACCGGGATTCAGCCTTAAGCTCTTTTGCAGACAGGCGCAGTGATTCCCGCCCTTTAGTACCTGTCCCGTGCAGTTGCCTTCTGCTACTGCCCTGGGATTTGTCTCGGTGTTGTAGGTTCCGATGAAATTGTCCCTGAGGCACTCGTAGCCATCGGGCTCGAAGTTTGCAGTAAAGTACTGATACCCCTCCTCCTCGTAGTAGAGGTCATAGATAATGGCGCCGTCCATATAGTCAGAACCTGCGCAGTAAAGGCTCATCTGGAAGTTCTGATTGTCTATGGGAACATGGTGAAAAGAAAACTCGGCGTAGGTGAACACGTCAAGTTCCCTTACTCTGTCGCTGTCATTTCTGATGTTCACGTCCCATATGAGGGCATTGTCCCCGATGGGAATGCTCATCTTCTGGGTGGCGTGGATACCCTTGTAGTCGCACTCGTAGGTGGTGACCGAAAGGCCGTGCCTTGTCACGTATTTTGCCTGATCAAGCGGCTTGCCCACAGGCTGCCAGGAAATGGAAAAGTAGTCGCCATCCTCCCTATCCCTTATGTAAACGTAGTCGCCCGGCCTGTCCATGGGGATCGCATTGCCCCTGAACCTGGTTATCCTGTGGTATTCAGGTGACCTGTAAAAGAGATAACCGCCTGCAGTGTGATTTACCACAGCGCACATGTCCTCAACTCCCAGATAGTTTGTCCAGGAGGTTGGAAGGTCGACCCTGTCGATAACATACTCGTCGTTTTCTGTATCAAAGTATCCATATCTCATAGCTCATGTCCTCTTCAAAAATCCTTGTTCTTATGCTTTTAGTTTATGAAATCGGCGGCAAAAGAACATGTCTGTTTTTGGCATCTTGGACAAACATAAGCAAATCCCCCTGTTCTTTCCAAAGAAAAAAGACCTGATGGAAAGTTTTATCAATCCATCAGATCTTTTCAGATTCATTATTCAGATTCTTTTATACCTGTGCCTGACCGTCAACTACTACTTCGGGAGCAACGGGAGTTTTTCCTGCTATTGCCTGGTAGAGGGCAGCATCAGCGTTCATCTTATAAGGCGCTACATAGAAGAAGTTCAGGATACCGCATGTAAGAACTGCCAGCAGGTACCATCCGATGAAGGAGAGATCATATACAAAGGCATTCCACTTGTGGCCCTTCATCATCTCTCTTGACTTCTTTACCGCATCGTTACCGCTGATGGTGGTGTCTTCAGCCAGAATATAAGGCACCAATCTGTAGGAGTAGGACATTATCACTCCCGGAACTATAAACAGGATAAAGCCAATCGTAATAAGCAGGTTCTTAATAAACAGGCCAAGAACAACGTTCAGGTAGTTATTCTTGTATGCGTGTGTCAGTTCGCCTGCTACAGCATTAGTGCTCTGGTTAACTACGAAGAATCTCTGGCATCCAACCTCAAGGGGATTGAGAAGGAAGATATCAACAAGGGTTGCGATACAAATGATCACACCTACTGCTGCTAAAACAGCAAGTATGATGGCTACAACCTCGGGATCCTCCAGATTCAATTCATTTAATTTTGCGTTCAGTTCATCGCTGTTTGATGAAACCGCAGAACTTGTTCCTGTAACAAAAAGGCTGTAGATAAAGGCCACTAGTACAGAATTCCAGTAGTTACGCTTAAAGCTCACTTTTCCCTTAGCTTTTACTTCAGTTCTGTTCCACATTTTTCATATACCTCCATATATACTTTTTTCACATTATAACTCTTTTTGTGTGAGTTTTTACGAAAACGTTTAAATTTAATAGTAAATTTATATTTTTTCAGTTGTTCCGAGGTATTCAGGGTGGTCAGATCACACCTTCTCAGGTTCCGGATAATCCACTCCGAAAGTTTCGACTGTGACAGTCTTCATTACCTGGGGAGTTACCGGTCTGTCGTTCCAGTCTGTATCACACCCCGCAATTTTATTCACGATTTCCAGTCCCTCGATAACTTTGCCAAAAGCAGCATAATCACCGTCAAGGTGAGGTGATGTCTTGTGCATGATAAAGAACTGTGATCCTGCGGAATCAGGCATCATGGACCTTGCCATGGAAAGAACTCCTTCAGTGTGCTTTAAGTCATTCTTAAAGCCGTTTGAAGAGAACTCTCCCTTAATGTCGTAGCCTGGGCCCCCCATTCCCGTGCCATCGGGGTCTCCGCCCTGGAGCATGAAGCCCTTTATGACTCTGTGGAAAATGAGGCCGTCGTAAAAGTTCTTTTTTATAAGGGAAATGAAGTTATTTACTGTGTTAGGTGCGATCTCGGGATAGAGCTCCGCCTTCATTACATCTCCGTTTTCCATTGTGATCGTTACTATCGGATTCTGTGCCATTAAACTGTCTCCTTTTTTATGTTTTTCTCTTATTATACATTATCCATTAACATTGGGGTTCTCATCTTTTGTTCCGTCAAGAGTTGTTCCATTGATAAAGAAGACGTCTTTTCCGTGATGGTTGCCAAAATAACCCTGAAGCTGGCAGTTGTCGAAAGTTACCTCTTCTGCAACATACCCAGAATGCCCACTGCTTCCGTTGTAGGTGTAGAAGCACCTGTATTGCCAGGCACTGCCGGATTTATTGGTTCTTATGGAGCAGTTTCTGAAATAGAGATCTCTGCACACAATGTCTCCGCTGGCAGTGTCATTGGGTTCAACGCAGACACAGCAGTAAGGCGACCTGTTGCCCACATCATATATCCTGCAGCTGTCCACCACGACATGGTCCGCATCGAGGATTGACAGATTATTCCTGCGGTTTGCGTGAATATCGCAGTTCATGATATTGACACCGTCGTTTCCGTAGCTGGTTCCGATTCCTATCTGTTCGGTTATATAGATGCCGTCGCAGAACATCTCCGAGACTTCAAAATTCGCCACCGTTATATTATTTGAACCCTTTATCCAGACGCCGTACTGATCATTGTCCTCTCTGGAATCGTACCTGTCGCCGTGTCCTACAAGCTTACCGCCTACGAGGGATGCGTTGCTGACGGAGAAAAATCCTATGGCAGCGATCTCATCCTGATCATGATCCTCCTGAAGGTCAAGAAGGGCGTTGTCATCAAGAACAAGAGTTGTCCCTGTCCTGATCTGGATGGCGGCTCTGTTCCATTTATGGAAGTTAGCCCTTATGCTGTAAGTTCCCTCAGGAAGATAAACAACGGTGGGTCCGCTTTCTTCCCGGGCATTTTCAGCTGCCTTCACAAGCGCATTGTTTATGGCGTCTACGGCGTCTGTTTCTCCGGTGTTGTCAGCCATATATCTCTCATCCGTAACAACGTTGATATATTCGTCATCATCCAGGTCATCGATGTCTATGGTCTTATACTGCCACTTTGCATAGAAATGGAGTTCACCTGTTGTTCCAAGGGGTATTGCATAGTTTGTAGGATCCTCGGGATTCTCAGGATTCTGCACTACAGGAACAGTAAAAAGATTGTCCCTGTACCAGCCGAGGAATTCGTAGCCCTCAAGAGAAGGATCCGCCAGAGTCTGAACTTCAGTCAGTACATTGTAAGCTACAGGATTTCCTTCACCGTTTGTTCCGCCATTTATGTGGTATATGATCTTATATTCCTTCAGTTTCCACTGCGCATAGAGAGTAAGACATCCGTCCTTTTCTTCGATGAGCCCCTGTTCTACCAGCTGTCTTCCCAGGATTTCCTCATTATCTCCAAACCTGCTGCCGGGATTTTCTTCTGTAGGCTCCGGCACAGTGCACCAGTAATCCAGTTCATACCCCGGAAGCTTAAAGTCGATCTTTGTCAGTTTCTTTCTGGAGTCGTAGCTGACACCGGTCATTGTCTTCATAGTTCCTGTGGCCTTAGGGCTGTTCTTTTCAAATACTACCCTGTAGGTGTTGGGAAGCCATCTTGCATAGACCGTCATGTCCACATAGGGACTTCCGATCACATTGCCAACCCATTTTGTGCAGGCCTTGTCTTTGTACCATCCACCAAAGACATAGTAATCCCTTTCGGCTGTGGCAAGTACATAGCCGCTCTCATATTTGTCTTTGTAGCCTGTGATATATCCGGCTTTGTCTGTTATCAAAACTGCTGAAGGATCTCCGCCGGCATTGAGGTTATAGTTAATGGTATATTTCGTAGTTTTCCACTTGGCATAGAGGACTTTGTCGCCGGTGGTTCCGGCCTTGATTCCTGTGAATTTCTTTTTGCAGCCTGCGTCCGTGTACCAGCCAAGGAAGGTATCTCCCATCCTTGTGGGTTCAGCAAGGTAGCGTATAGCTGCTTCTGTGTCCTCGTCCTCATCACCGATGTATTTCAGTCCTAAGTCTTCTTTTCTGGGGCCTGAGATTACTATCTCCTGATCTGCGCCGTATGTGAACGTTGCAACGGCGTCTTTTATCTCAGGGGCATTTACGTTATTGATCACAACAGTGTAGATGTCTTTTTCCCAAACTGCAGAGAGCCTGACTTCGGAGCGGTACACCTTCTCATCGATGGGGCCGTCTGGCAAAGCAAAGCCTGTTACCTTCTCTTTATCTTCGTAGTCTGTTCTAAGATCTTCTCTCTGAGCGGCAGGAAGAAGGCTCCATCCTCTGAAAGTGTAGCCCTTGATCTTGAATTTGTTCTTTGTTATGGCCTTCGCCACGTTGTAGGTCATCTTCTGGGGTGACATCTTTCCGGTGACTTTGGTTCCTGCTGGCGCGTCAGCATCGAACACTACCTTGTAAGACTCTTTTGCACCGTTCTGCCACATTGCATAGAGAGTCAGATTCCCATAGGTTCTTGCTGTTATTGATGTGATCT